>AUXO015240591.1_pt1 | contig 22284 bp, 9 predicted proteins | sample 768731 | NCBI WGS metagenome assembly AUXO01 (sample SAMN02715735, study PRJNA202380) | gut metagenome | biome: sheep rumen | host: Ovis aries | place: New Zealand: Palmerston North | reverse complement strand
TGCATCATAGTATCTGTTTACAGTCCTGTTCCCCGCTTCGTCATATTCGTATTCAACTATAGAATATCCATTTTCAAGAGCTATAGGATTCCCTTCTAGATCATAATATTCCTCACGTATCTTTCTCCATTCATCATCAACCTTAATACGTGTATCATAATCCGGTGTCTTGGCATACTCTATTGATTTCACATCCATAGCTATATCACTAAGAAGATCTATTTTAAACTCATATCCGGCTCCACTACCATTTATCGGAATCTGACATGTAATGTCACCATTTTCATCAGCCATGTCTGCCGTGATTGATCTTTGTGCAATAGTATTCTGTCCCCATTGATTACTTACTGTCAGTTGGCACAATTCAATATCATTATCAAGAGGTATCTCGACAACATGCAACAAATAAGAAACAGTGTATTTTCCCGTTGATAATGTAATATACGGTCCTTTATCCAACAGTTTATTATCGCCATACAAACAAATTCTTCCATCACCCGTCAATTTCAGATTGTTTAGCTCTGCTTCATATCCTAGATCAACTTTGTATATATGATTATTATAACCATGCAAATTATAGCCATTTTCATTTAATAGCGTTTCCACTTCTGGATTGTTTGTGTATATTGCACTTGCATCAGAAATCTGCATATACAAAAATCCTTTATTAAAAAAAGATGGCTTATCATCTTCGGCATCAGTTATTAGCGTTACATTTCTTTTAAAACATAAATCATCACTATAAAGATATGAGTAATCTATACCTCTAACCTTATTCTTATAAAGTACCGGTAATCTATCAGCATATATCTTTCCCTGTGTATTATCAGCTATTAACTCTAATATAGAGAGTTCCTGTTCTATATAAACAGCATTTTTTTTATTCACACCAATAATAGTAGTTATCATCAATATCGTCACTATAGCTATCATACAAGCTAAAGTGATCAGCGAATTCTTATTATTATCTGAAAATATTTTATTGTCAAAAGATTTGATAATTGCACTATATGTAAGCTTTATTGTAAATCCGATCAAGATAACAACTATTACCACAATAAACACACAAGCTTTATCCGTTAGATTATATATCTCAAAAAAAGTTTTGAGATACGCTATTACAATCGGAAAAATAGAATAAAGTGCAAGGGCCAGCAAAAAAAACACAACTAATCTTTTTATACCATGTTTTTTTTCGAGTAACTCTGCTTCATTCCATGTCTCAAGTTTCGAAAGAGCAAGAAATGTAAAAGCATTATTAATTGGATTTATCGCAATACACTCTGATACTGCAACAATTGGAATAGCTGTCAGCAAAAAAGCGCGATAATACTGCTTTTTCTTACATAGTTGTACATTCATAATAATTGTCAATACACAAAAGCATATTAGAAGAATAAGCCCATCATTAAACATTGAATTCACATAATAATTCTCCACAAAAGAATCTTTACCATCTATAACTGCGGGAATTACCTGTCCAAACAAATGCGGCTTATAATTATGTAGCACATAATTTGCCTTATCGAGCCTTTCTCCAAATGTTCTATTGTCATAAACTAATCCTATAGTCCTCATCAAAAAATTATCTTGGGTCTTGTTGTAGAACCATGAAAAAAGAATACTGCCAATAAAACACAGTATAAAAACGCTCTGCGCAAAGGCTAGCGTTATTATGCTATTTTTTTCAAGCCAGATTTTATTAATATATGGAAAAAAGCTGCATAGGCCGAAACCTATTATGACAAATAAGACATAAAAAAGCCCAATTATACTGGTTCGTCCACCTACCTGATAAATCAATAAAATCGATAAAATTGCGACTACTAAACTCAGCAATAGCCTTTTCTTGCTTAAATTGTTTATGATGTAAATGATAAGCAATGTAATTGTAAAAACATGAATGGAAGCCACATTGGGATGTGAATAGCCCATTGTCCTTTTCATCGTTTCACCGCCAACACTGATTCCAACATAATATTCATAAACACCTGTCACAGACAGAATATATGTAACTAAGAAAGAAAAAACCGAAATCCACAGAAACGATTTAACAATTTTCATTTCGTTGATACCATGAGCTAGCGCAACAAAAAGGAAAAAAGCGCATGCATGATAAATCATCCCTTCACCATGAACAAAGAAATCAATAATCATAGCTGTCTGCATGATTAAAAGAAAGACTGCTACTATCCGATTCTTAATCTTCCTATATTCAACAGAAAACAAAAACAAACCAATCGTCAAAATTACAGGCAACAGGTTATTACAAATTTCCACAATAAATGACGATTGAGTATCATAAAATGCAAGCAAAAAAAAGATGGCCAAAATAATAGCTATTTCTGTTTTCTCACAAAAAGCTTCAAAGCGCTCTGAAGCAGCTACATTCCGCACCTTTCTCTTAATCAGAACAAGAATCCAATGATCTATAACATTTATAATTGACATGCTTAATATCATTAAACCAAAAGCAATATTATATCCATCATTTATTCTCAAATCTTTAGATATATGTACAATAAAAAAAAGAATGATTGTAAAAGCACTCTTTAGTGTTGTACGCAAAAGGGCTTGCTGAGAACGATATCCTGACTCTAAATCAAACCATAAATTGATTGAACTGGTTGAAAAAAAAATCACAAAAACCAACACAAATAACATAATGTCAGTTTTTGGATCAAAAATATTTGTTTCAACATTTTCTAGCTTAAAAGTATTACCAGCCTCCCCTCCCCAATCAATCCTAATGGCTGTTATTCCATTTGCATTAATATTTAATACAACTCTGTCATCATTTGCATACACCCTTTTGATAACAGAGTTTTCTTCTTTCATGCCAGTATTATCTATGTCATAATAAACTTGTAAAACCCAATCATTATTTAAACAATTCCTAAAATTTACTACTAAGCGTTTTATATCAATTGGTGTGTCAAAATCAACCCACATATAAGAGTCGTCTGATAGTGTCGAAAATGATGCCTTATCATCTCTCCACTCAATATCATGTACGCCCGAAAACTCATTTGGATATACGATAACTCTCTTTCCACCTAATATATTTACATTTCCTATGATGACCAGAATAATACATGCACATACAAGACTAAGGCAAATATCTGCCCAAGCAAGCCGTACTCTTTTTTTTGACCCCAAACAAATCATCTGATAGTGCTCCTATTACGAATTATTACTCATTTATCACTTGTAATTTTTAGCTGAATAATACTTGTTTTGACAGCAAATCATCATCAAAACAACGATTAACCATCAATTAGATTTTAGATAATCATTTTAGTCATAGATTCAAACCAAATACGTAAGAACTGCAAAACCCATAATACAATCATTGTTACTGCAACTATATTCTTCATAAAACGCATTTTGAAGAATCCCATTTCACTATTTCCATCCATTACTATCGAAGTATTATCTGCCACGATTCCAAATATAAATCCGATAAGCAACACAACTACAATAATGTATCTACCCTGTGACTGATAATCGCGATAATAAGATTGTATTACTGACAATATAACTACAGAAATGCTCGATAATGTCAAATTTGCAAAAATCAGATGTAATAAAGCGTCATGCTTTTTGAGAATCATAATTAAAGCAAAAATTAAAGTTTCAAAAGCAATCAAAGCATAATACTCTCCGTATTGTAAAAGCGGAATTGGAATATTTAAGTACCCAAAACAAGCTATCAGGCTTCTTATCGTCCCCACTATCCATCCAGCATCATTTTGCAATAACATATCAAATATCGAATTACTATTTGCGGCTCCTGGATTATACTGGACCAATGTCTGTCCTTGTTTAATCAGCTCTTGACGTGATAATTCCTCGGACTCAATCCCCAAAAAATCCCCATTATGTAATAAGGCGTTTCTAACAAAAAAGAATCCCGAAAAACAAATAGTTATTATAGCAATAAAAAAAGCTTTTCGAATAATAAATAATGCTTTATTTTCAATTGTTCTGTCTAACATGCAAGAAATAATACAATACCCACATGCAAAAGCCCCCCATAAGCACACTGTATAATATGACAATAAGCAAAGTGCAAACGCCACAGACAAACCAATGCAGCTTCCATTATCCCAATGTAACTTATGGCCTCTTACTAAAAAGTATACTCCCATAGCCACTGCTGTTAAGGATACAGAATCATTGTTCAAATACATTCCACAAAACATAACTTGTGGAACAAAACATGTAATCACCGCAAAAGTGATTGAAGCTATTCTCTTTTCAAAGATTTCATTACCAGTTTTCAGGCAAAAATAACAGGTAAATGTAGTTGCTATTATACTTGGCATACGCGACATAAAAACAAGTACAATACTATTGTGTGTTACAACTGAAGCACATCTCATAAAAAAAGCTCCTATTAGAGATGTCAAATATGGCCTTAGAGCATATGAAAACCCCCACCCAGGAATCATAACCTCTTGTTCATATCCTTTTGGCAGAGTCCCTGTACTAAAAATATAATCAGTCAAAATGAAACGTGCATACTCATCAGGGCAGTACTTTGTGGATAACAACATCCCACCACACGAACAAATCATAAATACAATAAGTACTAATATCTTCTGCTCTGGGTAAAGCTTTTGTCTATTTATTTCATATTGATTTGATTTGTTCGACGCAGATAATACAACTAACATCGCTACTAAATCTACTATTATACAATACATAATAGCGCATACAATATTCCTTATTTTGATGCTATCAAAATATCTTTCAATAGAATCATAACTGGTAATGTCAATGCCAATATATGGATCATCACCATTAGTATTAATAACTAATGTATCAGGATTTACAGACTTCACACTTAAATCGTTCTGTATTTTGGTATTCAATACTCTATCTAACTCAAAATCAACAATTTCTGCTCCTACTATCATGTCCATATCATGAATAATAATAGTATTTTTGCCATATCCTAAATCCAAACGAAGATTGTTAATATCCATTTCTATAGGAATTTCAAAATAAACTACACTATCACCAGCATTAACAGTTTGCACTACAGAATAATCTTCAGTGAAATCCAATTCATCTTCATAGTATACCTGAAACAAAAAACTTTTATCTGTCGTGAGTATAGTTTCGAATCTGAGTTTTTTGTAATCAGGATTGCTAACAGTCATATTAAAAATAATAACATCAAGAATAACCAGAATTACAGTCAATATAAAATATCTACTATTAGTTAATAACCTTGCAAGCTTTCTCATCGTATCATACCTTCTCTTTATAAGCTCTCCTCCAGTCGATGCACGTATTAATGCATAAACTAATCAGAATACAATAAAAAACATATGCACCTGCTGAATAAAAAGCATAAAAGCCCCCCCATTCAGAAAAATTTCTTTCAGATTGCATTAAAACAATTATCCATATCGAAAAACAAAGACCAATTTTTAGCACTATGGGTAATGCATCTTCTTCCTTCTTTTTTGCCACACCGTTTATGAATATTATAATTTCACCAATCATCACAGCAAAAACAAAGAATAACACTAGTCCTGACAACTTTTGAATAACACTCACTGCAGTTCCCAAGAACTCTTTGCTCTGTTTATAATTTTCCAATTTTTTGCACGCAGATTCGTTTGGAAAATAGTATGTAACATTGTCAATATAGTAATCTACTCCATCAATACTGATTCCATTTACAAAGTTGTTTAAATAGTCTTCATAAACAAGTTCGTTATTAATGCTAACTCTAATCTTTATACCACTCTCATCAACACAAAAATTCTCATTTGATAGAACAAATAAATTTACACGTGCGCATTTTGCCTGTTCTATCCTTTTTGCATCATATACATCTTGGGAATCCTCAAATTGCATTTGAATGGACTTACCATCTTTGTCAATTAAGAAAATTCTCAATTCATCTCGCTCATCTATAGGAAAAAACCATCCAGATATAGACACAGACTTACCAAGCTCATTTTCAGAAACAAATTCTTCGTTAGTAAAGTCCTCAAACATTAGTGTATACTGATTATCACTTGCAAAATCCGTATAGCGCCATTCTATATTAATAGGGCTAAAATGAAAAACATTTTCTAATCCCTCTACGACAGAATACTTAATCATTTGCGGAATGTCTTTGATAGCAAGCGGGGCACTAAATGGTGATACTGCGATTATATCTCTCTTTTTTAGAGTTCCCGAATCAAAAGCATTTCTCAAATCATCACAAATTTGCTTATAATATAAATCACACTCAATAGGGTCCGTATACAAATGTAAACTATCTGCTGCATATCTTAAATTCCATGCATACAAGTCTATCCATACTTCTCCATTTTCATCAAGTCCATCCCATCCCATTAAATCGCGATTATCAACAAGTTTCTTAAGATTTGAACTAACCTCTGCTGCCCTATGTAACGTTTCCATAGATACATATACACCCTCATATTCTTCATCTGGCTCAATCGACATTATGTACTTACACATTTCGGCAAAGTGCATTTCATTGAAATCTGTGGCTGCATATATTCCATAATTAAAATAATTAATTGTTTTCAAAGTGGTTGTAACTGTAATTCCAATAATAAATGGTATTAACAACACAACTATTTTTCTTAACACACCACCTCTCTCCTTCATAGTAATGATGACCACTACAAGTAGCGAAACTCCAACCATAAACAGTGTCATCCACATGTGATCATATCTTACTACTCGATAAAAGCCATAAATAATCCCGGCAAAGAATAAATAAAACAAAGAATTTTTGCCCATTTTGGTTCTTCCTATGATGCCTATATACAATGCTGAAATATAAACCGTCAACACTGGTACAAGTGCAATACAATAAATTCTCCCGCCTACCCAAGAATCAAACATTACTGGACAAAAAAGTGTGATAAGAAAAGTCAAAAATGCTTTTAATGTATCATGAGTCAAATCCTTCATAGACTTAAATAATAGCAGACATCCAATACTATATAGCATGCCAAGTAATACAGAATATCTAGTATTTAAGAAATTGTTGAGCCACAGAAACATCCCATACCCTGGCAGCTTTAGCAATGTGAAAAAAGAATACTCGCCAAGAAACAGATTATTTTTCCCAAGCATATTAGCATATGATACCATTAACATATCATCAACTCCAGCGGCATCTATTGGATAAAGTGGCACTACGCTCTGAACGTAAACTCTTAAAGCACATAGCATCAATAACACGATACTAATTTTGTTAACATGAAGCTTCCTTTGCATATTTCTTTATAATCTTTCTTAATATTCTGCACAAAACAACGAACATTTAAGCCTTATGTGCAATTGATTAATGAGTTACATACTATGATTAATAAAAACCATGTCATATCATGTACAATATATATGTGCTTCCAATCAGAAGGGGGCACGAAAGATACCGTCAAACTTTTTTGAAGGCAATCTGTGTCCCAATCTTCCCTATGGCTGCTAACCTCTCATGTCTAACAGGATCATACCCCCTCAGAAATTTCATCAGTTCAGTCAGAAGAATTATTTATATATCTATTACAGCTTCCAAAAGGAAATACTAAAATCTGTTACTGCTTTTTCGATTGTCATCTTGCTCTCGTCATAGCAATGAATCAAAGTAGTTATCTTATCCACTTATTTTTTCTCAATATTATTGCTATTTATAATCACAAAACTAATTCTCCAACCCTCATATCCTGTACATCATCAGTTTGAATCACATTCACAAAACGTAAGAATACGTTATACTTCTTATTCTTTTCGAATGAACTCATAGAAAAACTTGCATCAAACCCAGTCTTACTTAAAAATTTAACCTCTGGTATAGCCACAGCAACGTCTGACCGTTCTTTTAAAGGAAGCTCACACTCATATGAATCTCCATCATCGCACTGAAGAATCAGGGACATTTTATACTGATAATGCATATCCCCATTGCAGAATGCCCAACCGTTAAATCTAAGCCCTTCATCACATTTTCCCCAATCGTCAAAATAATACCTAATATTACACGTATGCTCATGATATATGAAGTCAGGGAGTTTTTTACACGAACAGTATTTTCTTCTAAACCATGCATTTCTCATCACTCGTCTGTATGCATCTTCCCAATAAATGTAAGATACTCCATCTTTATCAATAGTCTGAATTCCAAGTCTATACGGAATTATGTCCATCCTGATACAATTTGTATCAATGATGCACTCAAAACCACACATCTGTATATCCTTCCTACCACCATACGCAGCAACAAGGTCTTCTCTTTTCATATTCACAACAGGAGCTTTAAGCTTATATCCGTATATATCCTCAAAAACAAGGTTTCTCTCAAGCTCAGCATTATCATCCCTATCCGGAATAAATGACCATCCATATATCCTTACCATATCATCCATGACTATCTGATCTATACATGCATTTTCTTGTGAAACTGAATCAGATTCATCATAAATAGATATTTCGTCAACATTATCACTTATATCTATTTCTTCTCCATAATAATAATGAAGGTTAGGATTAAGAAATGGATCTCCGTTCTCAAACAAAGGATGGCGTATATACAATCTTTGTAGTTCTCCTGAAAGTCTAAAAAACTTATTATTGTCTTCAAAATCAGAGCCTCTGCTTAGCGATTCATAATGATATGCACATACATCCTGCCTTACAACAAGGTAATATCCAAGTTCATGAACCTTGAAACAAAGATCAACATCGTTATATGCCACAGCAAAGCTTTCATCAAACCCTCCAACCTGCTTGAATACATCCTTTTTAATCAAAAGGCACGCACCCGTAACACAACTCACATTGTAATCTGATCTATTGAATCCAAAATAACATATCTGTTGATCATCTTTTCTTACAAAATTATGAGATGGGCCCTCCTTAATATTGGCCACTCCAGCATGTTGGATTATAGTTGACATCGGATAGAAAAGCTTAGCCCCAACAACACCAACATTTTCCTGAATAGCCTGACCAAGTAAGCGTTCTAACCAATCATCCTGGAAAATCTCAATATCATCATTTAAAAATAGATAGTATTCCTTTCTTGCTTTTTGAGTCCCAATATTGCACATCTTAGAAAAGTTAAACTGGAATTTTTCATACACATATGTACAATCGTTGTCTAAAAGATACCTTTGTATTAATTCTCTATTCTCGTCAGAGCTTCCATTATCTACTACAACAATTTCATAGTTTTTGTATGTTGTAAATTCTTTTATAGAATCAATACATTGCTTTAATATACTATAGTTATCTTTGGATGGAATAATAATGCTGACTCCCGGATTCCCAACAGGATCATATACAACACGATATTGAGATACATCACTTACAAATTCCACATGACCAGCTATATTTCTTCTTTTTAGAGCGTCTTCTTTCGCACGCTTCGCCGCATCAGCTGCATAATTCTTAGAGCCCATCGCAAATGCAACCGACTCTTTTCTTTCTCTCCAGTGGTACAAAATCTTGCTTATATGCCCCACCCTAGTATTATCAGAGTTTTCCATAAATCTCAGAACAAAGTCATAGTCCTGAGATCCATTAAACTCAGACCGTAATCCTCCAGTCTTTTTAACTATCTCCATCCTATAGGCAGATAGATGATTGGTGTAGTTCAGGCTCCAAAATAAGTTTGGAGACCAATCCGGCTTAAAGAATGGCATATGCCTGATTTTCCCATCTTCTGTTATCTTATCCTCATCAGTATATATGAAATCCAAATCCGGATTTTCATTCAGTTTTTTAGCAATTTCATAGAGTGCATTGGGAGCAACAAGGTCATCGCAGTCCATAAAAACCAAAAAATCACCTTGGGCAACACCTATTCCATCATTGGTTGCTGTAGAGATATGACCATTTGTCTGTCTATAAATCACTGATACATGCTTATTATTTTCATATTCTTTTAACGTTGGAACCACATTCTCCCACGTTGAACAATCATCAACCAAAATTAGTTCATAGTTGTCATATGTCTGTGCTAAAACTGAATCAATAGCACCTCTAAGCTGACTGTCCTCAGTATTATAAACAGGAACAACAATAGAAAACATTGGATTATAATCAAGTACTTTAGTTTCGCCATTATCTGGGTTCTTCCTAAGCCACCTACGATATTTTATCAGATCATACTCATTCTCAAGATGGTAATCTTCTTTTTCTTCTTTAGGCGTAGACTCTTTTTCCTCTTTATATTCATTGAAACTTCTACTAACTGTTCCAATATATCCAATCAAATCTTCGGTAGAAACACATATATCATGATCTGGTTTAATACCATTCATTTGATCAATATACGCAATTATTCCGTCCAGAACCTGATTCTTAGATTCATCATCAAATAGATTCCCAAAAAATATTCGATTATTTCCAATACTAGACTGATTTTCGCCAGGCGAAGAAAACAGTACCTCATACAGGTCACTATTCTCTCTTATTTCCCTCTGAAAGCCATAATTATTGTAGAAGTCAAATAAAAACGTCCTGTAATGATTGCCATGAACATTCTTTATAGCCGTTTCAGAATTAAGGATTCCAGGCGAGAGGAAATAGCTTTTGTATCCACAACCAACTTTTTTTTTCGCTTCAACAATCAACCGCTGTCCATCGCCATTCCATTTGCTGTCAAATACCATAGAGTCCGAATTGAACAGTCCTATATCACAAAGATGTTTGGTCAATTCTGCTTCATCATTTTTCAAACCTAAGATGCTTAAATAATGTAAATTCTGCAATCCCTGTTTTTTTAATACATGATACAGATAGTACCCTCCATCTAAAAAGAAAAAAGTATCTTTGTTATCACAGCCTATACTTTTTATTATCCAATTAAATAACACATAATAGAACGGACCGCCAACGAGTAATCCAAATTTGTACCAGAAATTATCGCTCATCTCAAAGAGTCTATTAAATCCAGATATTATTTCATCTCTACGTATTTCATTTTCCGCACATCCTCTAAAGTTACTCATTGTAATTTCTATAAATTTTTCTTTATTTCCTGCTGCCATTAGTTTATACTCCAGACTTCCATGAATGATTAAGCACTACTATTCCCTCGCCTATATAGTCCATCTTTACAAAAAACGACATAATCTTGGTACTGTAATCAAGATTTACTATCCCTGCCTGATCAAAAATACCAACATCAAAATAGTATTCGCCACCAATAAGGTTAAAACAATCATATACAAGTTCAATTTCGTTGTATCCCTTTTTCCATGGAATCTTTACATCATCAAGCTTGGTGTTAATTCCACAGATATATTCGTTATCTATTCTCCTGATGGCTACGCCAAGCAAAGGGTTTTCAATGCTTTCGTCTGCCACCAGATAACTCACCTTAAGAACTACCTTCTGACCATGTTTGATTTCTTTGATTTCTCTTCTCATCGAATCCATCATGTGAAGTTCCTGGATCTTTACAATATCTATTCCTGAAACATCTATCTCTTTCTCGGGTTCAGGCAATCCTGTATTATCATTTTTTTGTGCCAAGTATTGCTCTATCGGCATCTCACTCTTTAAAAAGTCAAGATAACGGTCAGTTACCTCATCTGTGTTACCATCTAGAATTAGTTTTCCCTGATTTAGCCAAATGGCTCTATTGCAAAACCTCTTAACCGCATTGATATCATGCGTCACAAAGAGGATTGTCTTTCCCGCCTCGATAAATTCAGTAAACTTGTCCATACATTTTAGCTGAAACCTCACATCACCTACTGCAAGTGCTTCATCAACTATCAGTATATCCGGATCTACATTTATTGCCACAGCAAAAGCCAGCCTCACAAACATACCGCTCGAATATGTCTTGACAGGCTGGTCGATAAACTCACCTATATCTGCAAATTGTAGAATATCAGGAATCTTCTTTTCGATTTCCGCCCTACTGATGTGCATCATGGTAGCATTGAGGTATATATTCTTTCGCCCCGTATACTCCATATTAAATCCAGCACCTAATTCTAAAAGAGCAGCAACTTTACCGTTTACTTCCACATTTCCTTCAGTCTGGTTTAAAACTCCGGTAAGGATTTTTAAAATTGTCGATTTCCCAGAACCATTTCTTCCTACTATCCCTACGATCTCACCCTTACCAACTGCAAAGGACACATCATTAAGCGCATAGTAGTTCTTGGCATATATTTTACCTTTTCCACCAATGCCCAATGCTTCCTTAAATCTATCCTTGGGATCATCATACATCTTGTAAATCTTTGTCACATGATCTACTTTAACTACAGCGTTTTCCATCTATGTCTTGTCTCCTACAGTACATCTGAAAAATGCACTTTTAATCTGTTGAAGAATTTAACTCCAAATATGTATACTGCTATTGCAACTATCCAAAAATACGCAGTCCAAACAGGTTTTTCCCAAAACCACCTTTTATAAAGAATCGAATCCCTGAAGCCATCTACTATATAATAGAAAGGATTTAATTTAAAAACAGCAAGTAACACCGGTGACAGCGTTGCTTCTGCATTCCACATAATAGGCGTAATCCATGTACCGATCACAAGTAAAATATTAATAATCTGAGTCATATCTTTGAAGAAAGCTGTACTGGCTGCTGAAAAATAGGATAATCCCAGTACGAGAAAAGCCGAACCAAAAATATAGTAAAAAATCTGGAGTGTATATAGGTCAATACCAATCCCGTAAATACATGCAATAAGCAAAAGAAATGCCAAAAAGAAAACGTGTACAAAAAGCGCAGAAACAACCTTTAATACAGGCAATATTCCCACATTAAAAACCATCTTCTTTACTAAGTAGCTATACTCCATGAGAGAAGACGCTCCTCCGTTGAGTGCCTCCTGTACATAAAACCATGGAATAAGTCCTGACATCAGGAACAAAATAAACGGATAGTTACCTACATTTCCTGAACGCAGTCCAACCTGAAACACAAACCAATATAGCAAAAGCGTTATTACAGGATTAACAAATGCCCAGAACACGCCAAATATGCTTCCAACGAATTTAGCCTGAAAATCGTTCTTAGCCAGGTCCCAGAACATGTCTCTGCTCCTGTATATGTCTAGTGGCACTCTGAATAATGTTTCAATGTTCATGAGGCAATATATACCTAGCGCATCTATCAGCAAACATAAAAATATAGTTACATACATACTAAGCCTGTCATGTATTTTGAAAATCAGAAACACATTGGCAATAACTGCAGCCACTATTATTATCACTGCAGCGATAATCTTCTTTTTTTTCATATTACTGCACCAAAGCCTTTATCCTTATTTTTATTCCCCTCAATACTCTTTTAACAAATCTTAAGAATCTTACTCCCGGGAACCTTCTGTAATGCTCAACAGCTTGTTCAAGATTGCTAATTATCATATTTCTCTCATCTATGATTGCATCCTTTTCAGCAATAGCTTTATCAAGTTTAACAATATATGTATCTTTACTATCTGCCAGTGCCTGGTACGAGCCTAAAAGAATTGTCTTTTCATCAAGCTGTCTTTTCAGATTCTGAGCCTCTTTTTCTGCCGCAGCACAATAAGTGTTCTTTAGGTTTATCTGCTCATGTAAATCGCTAGTCAACTTCTCATAGCCATTCAACCTGCCGGTATAATCATCTATCAGATTACTTAAATCTGATACTGTATTCTCCAAAGAATCGACATATTCTTCACCTCGAAGAATAAACTCTGAATCAATCGATATTGGTTCTTCATTGCCCTCGATAGGAATAATAATCTGGGGATCATTTCCCTTAAGCAGTACCTTCTCACCAAAATCACACGAATCAGAGTACTGCACAGGAAGGTTTTGGGTTCCTTGTCTGACATTTAAGTATTTAAGCAAGCATCCCTGATACTCAATTGGATCAAATCGTATACAACGCAGATCCGTAGTATCATCTATCCTGTAGTTCACATAATACACACCATTTTTAGACAACGGTGCCTTTATAGCGATAATATCCCTCTCGTTAAACCCCTGTCCCTTATCCAGATAAATATGACTATAGACATGTGGTGGTTCTAACCGGTAGTTATCTTTAGTAATTTCTACTGGTGTTTTTTGCATGGTAATCAAAAACTGATATATCTCGCCAGTCTTCCGTTCATTAAGAATATTCAAAAGCAACTGTGATGCCTGAAGCTCTGTACCTCTAAACTGCTCTGTTAACCCCGTCTTCTCATATGTAGCCTCGACCGTTTCGATATATAAATCAGAATCCCTTGCAAAATCTACAAGATTTTCAAGCCCCCAGAAATGCACATGAGTGTCATCCATAATGCCAATACTGGTATAATCAACCCTATCCATGTATGACTTCAATAAGATGTCATTATGCGTAATATTAGGGATAGAAATAAATACCTTTCCATCCGCTGCAAGCATATTGCCTGCTGCCTTCAGCACTTTTACAGATTCAGTTAGGTGTTCCAGTACATCCGCAAAGATTATCGCATCAAATTCTATATCTTTGAATTTTGTGATCCACTCATATTTCTGAATATCTCCGCAAATGCCATCCTCAGCGTATTTTATTGCGCTTTCGTAGGCTTCACTGTCATACTCAACGATGTAGACATTACAATCTAAAGCCTCCTTCATATAGCGCGTCATTCTTCCGAATGAGCACCCAAATTCCAGGACAGTCATCCCACGCTTAAGTTTCTTAGCTATTATTCCGGTGGATGTCGTTTCAGACAAATCCATCTCAAAATTATACTTTGACATCAATTATCTCCATATTTCTACCAGGTTTCATGGTTCACTTCCCTAGGAGGTTCATTTTAAGATTCTTTTAATAATTCTTTTAGCCACCCTGACGCCAAATGTATTTCTAGCGGATAGTTTCTGCACGAACCTGAAAGTTGCAGAATTTGTCACTTCAACATACCGCGACAAATCAACTTCAGCTTGTGCCTCGGAATCAGTGATGTTTCCAAATTCACTATTATCATACAGATAACTATAATCGGCAACCGTGCCAGCATTTAATTCACTGGGTGCAGTATGCATATATAATTCATCGTAGTCCCGACACATTTCATCAAGGCTTCGAACCTTAAGTTGGCTCTGTTTTTCTTTTATGATGTTAAGATCCATGGCCATATCCAAAATAGCTTCTATGGATTGTTTTATTCCTTTACCAAGATTATCTACAGATATACAACACTCTTTGCAAACCTGCCCCATCCTTTGACCCAGCGCTCCGATATCAGAAACCATGACAGGTACGTTACACAATAAAGCCTCACTCAATGTATATGAATACGTCTCTGGCCATATTGATAAAATGCAGACCAGATCCACCTCAAACTCTTTAAGAAGCCTTGGAAGATCGTCATTACAGTAATTGCCAAACCAATGGTAATTCTTCTGGGTAAGTATACTTAAATTATCATAACCAACATTTCCAAAGAGGAACCAGTTAACGTCCAGCCCTGAGCCTTTTAGCAGCTCGTAGATTACTTTTCCACCCTTTTCTCTATTTATTCCACCAATGAATGCTACGTTTAACTTCTTCCTATTGTCTATCTGGTTCTTTTTACCAAAGTGCTCAGTATCTACAGCTCCAAAGCAGCCTATATCAGTACAGCAAATAACTCTGCATTCAAAGTCGTCAGCCAAAAACTTAAGTGGTATCAATGCCTCAAAGCCTGTATCTGACCTTCCATATCTCTCTTTTACGTCTTCCCGGCTCACATTTGAGGTTGGGATTATTGACCTAGTGCCATTAGATATTATTTCAAGATATATCTCATTCTTCTTATAAGCAATATCTGACTGGTATACAGCCCATCCAACGAGTTTGTATGTTTTACCATAAGTGCTCTTATCTTCAATCGTCCATACTACCTTATCTGAAAGCTCTACACTACTGAAACTCTTACTTCCGAACTCATATCCGTGCTCTATCACTTTCATTTTGCTGTCCAGGTCAGGGTAGTATGACGCAAAAACTTCTCTGGCGCTATCATTTGGCAGAATAAGCAAATCGCAGCAGTTCAAAATACTATGGCATTTTTCTCGCCATATTTTGATATAGTCTATTTTTTTATAGATATTCTTTTCTTTCTCAAGATACTTTGTCCAAGCATATTCAGTATCATTCTCTCTTGAAATATAAACAAATCTGTCATCCAGCAGCTTCTCGGAAGGGCATATCATAAAGAAATCATGAAGAGTAAAGAGTACAGGGACTCCCATCTCATTAGCTATTTCAACGACATCAAAAGACAGAGTGCATAAATGATGAATATGTACCCTTTCTATTCCAAATCCCAGAATAATATTTTCAAACGCTTTTCTGATTCTCTGATCATTAAACGTGTAGTAATCAGGCTTCCTCCCAATAAAGAATCTCCAAGAAAACTCCTTATCCTTATAATAAAAGGTCAAGTTCAAATAATCGCAGTCTCTTGCAGCGACAAAAACATTATACTTGTCTTTCATTTTCTGAGTTAGGTGCTTGACGTGTAGCTGTGTTCCTCCTACATTATCATCTGCTCCCTGCTTGAAATCAGACTGTAAGACATACAGTATATTTTTCCTATTTTTGCCCATGGCAAAATACGGCTTAAGATTATCTTGAACGCATCTGTTAGGGTTATCTCTGACATGTACATCATTTGCATGCATCAGCTGCGGATAGCGTTCTCTTAGTATCCTGTCATGCTCTCTTATATATTCTTCTTTTTCTTTGCTCAAAAAAGATTTGGTGCCTGTATGAAGAATATAGGTATCATCGCACATCACATTCCTATACCCCACCTGAACGGCCCTGTTGCAGAAATCATTTTCCTCTCCGTAACCTCTCTGGAAAGTAGCAGCATCAAACATGCCTACCGCATTTATCACTTCTCTTTTTACGTACATGCAAAAGCCGTGTGCAACTGAAATTTCCGGATACTTCTTTAAGCTGGCCCTTTCAACTACAGCTGCCGTCTCATCAAGTGTCATTCCTTCCGGAAGAGAGTTTTCTTCGCAAAAATTCGGAACAGAGCATAATGTTGCATTATTTGATAATGGGGTAACTGTTCCTGTCTGTTTTTCACGATAGGCGCAGTTCTTGATTTTTTCTAACCACCTGGAGGTGACAATGGTATCTGAGTTCAACAATAATACATCATTTGTGTCTGACAATCCCATGCCGGTATTAATGTTTTTAGAGAAGCCATTATTCGTTTCATTGTGAATAACAATAACATTTTCTCTCTTTTGTGAATCAAGGTATTCTTTTATCCTGGGATCAGGACTATTATCATTGATCAAAACTAATCTATTTTTTTTTAGGTCAGTATGTCTATACACACTTTCGACGCATAGTACCAAATCATCATATGCGTTATAAATAGGGATAATAATATCACAAATTACATCTATCATAGGGACTCCATCAAATTTCATAACACTTTTCTATATCGTATTCGATATAGCACATCAGCTATCCACGCAGTACTAAATCTATTAGGAATATTCTTTCCATATCCAGGTGAGAGTTCTATATAATTAAAGAATTCTTTGTATGAGTCATTGTGCTCAAGAAGTATGTTCCTAGTAGAGCTTTTTTTATTATACTCTTCAACCATCATCTTGAGCTCACTTGTACTACTCAGCAACTTTTTTAATGAATCAGTATCAGGATCTATAACAATTCCGTTCCTGTTTTTTGCAACCATCTTGGCTATATTTCCCGAAAATCTATTGGTTATTACAAAACATCTCGCTTTCAACGCTTCGAAGTATGTAAAGCTATATGTTTCAGGTGCTATAGAAAAGAGAACTGCTATATCTATTTGTTTTTGAATTAACTGCTGCGTCATGTGGTCATTACCATGAAGAGCATTTTCAATTGGAACACAAAAAACACCTTTATCACTTGGGCCGTGACTTCCCATATGGTAGAAATTATATTTATCTCTAATCTCTTCAGAAAGACCCTCCACGGCATTGTACCATAAATCAGCTCCTTTTGCATGAATCCCATCTCCTACAAAAGCCACGTTAAGTTTGCCATTTGTGGAGATTTCTCGTCCACCTTGCTTATCGCCGTCGCAAACTCGAAAATGCCCTTCAATCATAATGTTATTGGCATACATAGGGAATGCATCTTCCCATAGCTTCGCTGCCGTCTCTGAAGGGGCAATAACGGTGACTTTGCCAAAGGTACCAAAGAACCATTTTATTCTTTCAACCATTTTTAGTGACTCGGCATAGTATATGCAATCGCTACATTTACTGTCATACAGTCTTGCATTACCGCAAAAGCTGTCATCATTTTTTAACAGGTTGGTCTGAAGACAACAGGTATAGTAATCATGTACATAAAAAACGATTTCTTTAGAAAATGAAAGGATCCTTTGCAGCTCATCCAGATCACTCCATTTAAGATGATGCACAAAAACACCCTGGCATTTATCCCGGGCCATAAGATCTCTTATTATTCCAGAAATCTTCTTTTCGCTGAATACTCCAATTAATTTTCTGTCAAAAGTCAGTCCCCATCCCGAGATGTTAATTCCTATCCGCTTTACTACCGGGAAAATCACTAATGAACTCAATCCTTTTTTTTCACAACTATCTACCTGGAATCGTATATACTGGTCAGTTCCGGAACTACCTATGAATGGGTTTCTATTATGAACAAGAACCAAAAAATTTTTATTATTTCCCTGCAATCTCACGATACATAACCTTGAACTTTTACACAACTGTAATTACATGATTACTGTGTTACTATGCGTCATCCCCAGAGGTACTGGTAACAGCCCTCCGATTTGAAAACAAAACAAATGCCAAAAGTAAAAGAACACCAGATATGCTTAAAATCAATCCTTCTTTGGCATACGGAACGTGATATTTTAACTCTATTATATGCTCGCCATTTTCCAAAACTGTCCCAATAAACCCATAGTTGCACTCGAGCATATCTGACTTCTTACCGTCAACGTATAAATCCCAGCCATCCTCATAGGGCGTGCCAATCATAAGGATTCCTCGACCGGAATTGCTAACGCTACCCTTAAGGTAAGTCTGACGTTCAAGGATAAAAGTGCCAAAATGAGTGTCATTATTATTCTCAAAAGTCATGTTCTCATCCATGACAGCTGTATCTTCAAGAACTGCTGCCTTTTCTTCCTGAGAAAGAGTCTCAAATTCAGACTTAGTAATTGTTTTGGTATACCATTTTGCAATACTATCGGTAGAGTCGTTTTGATATATAACAGTATCTCCAAATCTATTTATCTCAGTCCAACCAGCATATGATATTTCACCTCTTGACAGCAAGTACTTGGTATTAACCAGATTAAGCGAAACCTTATCCAGCTCACTGGCTAAGGCAAAATTTCTCATAACTTTAGGCCAGATATTTGAATTCTCATAAATATTTGTATAATACTCTTCCAATCTACTGTTAAGAGTCGAGTTATAACAACTTACAGTTGAATAGTTCTCTATAAATGAGTCCGCCCATTCATTAAAGTCTGAATATGTTTTAACAACACGATAAAATGAGGTATCTGTTTCCTTTAGCCATTTAATAGCCTGCGACGTGCTACTGGACAGCTCACCGCCCGTCCACTCCGAGGAATCTTTCTGGTTTGGAACACATATCCTTATGTTTGTGGTAAACCAGTTGTCAAATGTGGTTGAACATATGATAAACAGTATGAGTGTTGTTACTATTGGCCCAACAGGAATGCTCTTCTTAACAAAAGCCATAAATAGTATAGCTCCAATGAACATCAGAAACAAAAGACCATCAACATAAATCTTCATGTATGTAGCGCAAATCCTATATGAGCACCAAATAGCGATTGCTGACATTATAGCGCCTAGTCCAATTCCAGCAACACTGATGCTGCGCTTTAACAGTACTTCCTGAACTACTATTCCAATCATAAGCGCAAAAAAGGGCATAACAGTGAAAGTGTATCTGAACGCAACATAAACAAAGCCATTTAATATATAACCTGCAACGTCAGTAAATATAAAGATAAACATAAGCAGAAGCTTTATGATCATTCCCGGAATGCTCTTCTGCTGTCTTGATTTATTTATCTCGTATATAAGCCACTGCGCAGCAAAAAAGAAAAACAGAACGCTGCAGAACAAAATCGGAGCTTCATAATAGTTTACACCATACAAAGTATTATTTGATATCAGTCTTCCTAGTTTAGTTGATATGCTTTCGTACATAAAAGAGCTTGTAAAACTCGCTACCAGTCTTGGTAAAATGCTTTGTTTAGCACCATCCAATCGGGAGGGAACCGATGATACGTAATTAATTGCCGGTAGCATTATCGTACAGGATATAAGACCTCCACATAGTACCAAAAATACTGTTTTTGCAACATCGGCAGCTTTCCGACTAATATCTGCTGATGCCCTTGCTTCTGAAAAGTATCTGAAAAGGAAGTATATTGCACATACAATGATAATCATGTATGCAATATAGTAGCTGAATATCAGTACCCATGCTATTGATACAGCAAGGACTATTCTACCACCGCGGCATTTTTTGTACAGATAATTCTCGATAGCCCAAAGAACAAGAATAATAAAAAATGAGGCCGTTCCAAGGAAATAATGCTGCCCCCAAAGGAAAACATATCCATTTAATGCATATAGATATGCTGACAGATCCATACTAAGGTGATCTGTCAGGAAATATGAAAAATACTTCCTGGCAACCATATAAATTACAACTATCTTTGTAATTTGCATCCACACCAAGAGATATCTCACGAATCCTGGACCAAGAATTGCACCTATTCCTACTGATATCCATGCAAATGGATCCATGGTCCATCCCATAACATTAAGCACACTGGTTCCAAGTCCATAACTCCAATTCCAGACAGCATAGGTTCCTTCGCGAAGTTTTATTGCCTCATTAACATAGTAGGGATAGTACTGCGAACTAGTATCTGCCCCCACATCAGTATACATGTAAAAATCGCGAAGCATGAGGAAATCTTTAAACAGAAATAGTATGGACGCTCCAAGCAGTACCCAAAATATGAGATCTATTTTCCTATTGTCAGCGTCGGCATAATACTTTAGAAGAAGATAATGAATTACTACAAAAGTCAGAGTCAGAAACAAAACCTTAAAAATATTTACGCTTAGTATTCCATAATACACAGGAGAAATCTGATCAATATCTTTTATCTCAAATTGCACATCCTTTTGATCAGTAATATCAAGCCTTAGATAATTGATGTTTTCATAGTCTTGCACTGCTATGTAATTATGTCCATTCTTAAAGAAGTATGGAAGCATCGCCTGTTCAGAGAAATTTCCTACATCATCTGCAAAATAAACCTCTCCCTGCTGCCCACCTTCCGTGATATGTCTCAATTCAAGATCAATGTAATTGCCACTTGTATAAGGTATTACAATATTGGGATCCTCATGTGTTGACACCCAAGTATTTCCATTTTGTTCGAATTCAAATATTGAAATAATTGGTACATCTTGACATTCTATATTTGTAACATACATGCCAGAACCACCAACATCAATAATGACATTAGCCAAAAACACAAGTGGAAGTAGAAATATAAATTCGATTATAAATGGACGCAGTCTTTTTACTGAAGGCACCTATAATATACTCCTTTGCTTAACTCTCATTAGGATATATTCATTGGAATCAAATGCACTTGGCTATTACTCAGGCAAATAAGAATTTAAAAGAGCCATGTTATCTGATACGAACAAAAAGTATCCAAACCTTGAGCCACTGTCTGTCACCTTTTCATCAGTTATCTCGTGTATATCCTCTTCAACAAGGATTTCCGGATGCTCCTTCTTAAGATTGTTCAGCACTTCGACATCTTTCTGTGAAAAAATAAATCTGATACCTGCGCATGATTCCTTTGTTCTTTCGTAGTTGGGTTCTATTCCAAGAGCAACATCTATAACCGCCGAGACAAAATCATAGCCAGTTGAAAGCTCAACAAGGTCGGCGCCTATCTGATCTCCGCCCATACGTCCACCAATCTCAATAAGATGTATTTCCCCATTATCTGATATCTTGAGTTCGGAATGAGATGCACCATATCTAATTCCAAGGCTGTTTAAGGCATGTGACACAACACTCTGTACTCTTTTTAATGTCTCATCATCCACCGGAGCAGGCTCCAAATGCCCCGTCTCTATGAAATCAGGTGCTCCGGTAGTGTACTTCTTGGTCAATGCTAAGAATTTGTGATTCCCGTCCCAGGAAATATACTCAACACTATACTCCTGACCTTCTGCAAATTC
>AUXO010688928.1_pt1 | contig 22302 bp, 51 predicted proteins | sample 768731 | NCBI WGS metagenome assembly AUXO01 (sample SAMN02715735, study PRJNA202380) | gut metagenome | biome: sheep rumen | host: Ovis aries | place: New Zealand: Palmerston North | reverse complement strand
AGCTCCTCTATTTGTTTGCTGATTTGATTAATCCGTAAATGTTGCAATTGCAACAATATGCACATCATCGAATCTGTAAAGTATTTTTGCTTTACAGCAACTACACTATTCGATAACCCATTATCGATACTACAATATCGATAAAATTATATCGATAATACAATATCGATTAACTCCCTTATATTATAATAAGTAAGAACCGATTAAAATAAAATGAGCAGTAACCCGTAAATCCCTATATACAGCCTTAAACAAAGTATAAAATGCAATAATCGCTAATAGGTCAAAAATGCACGTTAAAGCCCCTCTAACACATAAAGGAATATAACTATACCACCATAGCAAACAACGCCGAAAAAGGGCATTTAAAAGCGTTTTAGAGCTATGCACTATTACAACCATATTTTGCACAACAAAACAACTATTTTACACATACAAATTTGTGCAAAATGTAGAATTATAATAAACGAGAAGTAACCTATAAACGCCGATATATAGCCATAAAGCAGCTCAAAACGGGTATAATCAATATATTTTAATAATCTATCACAAACAACGATATATAGACAAATAACCGTAATATCTGTATCATATCGGTATAAAACACTAAATTATATACAGTATGCAATATATTATACTCCAATGAGCAGTAAAATGCAAAACAACGATATATCGGCACAAAACCCGTGAAAACGTGTCCACAAATGCCTATTTACCGTTATAATCGACTTAATTAAGAATCCAAGTATAAAATGCCGATTTATAGGCGTTTAAAGGCTATTTCTGTATACCATTTTACTATAAACATTAAATTGTTAATGATAAACATTAAATCGTAAAATGCTACAAAATGTAATACAGAATTAAAATAATACAAAATGTTTTAAAATTCGATTTTTTAAATAAGTTGACAAAAGCCGATAAATGGCTATAAATAGCCAAAAAATTAATTCGGCATTTTTTTGTGCATTTCTGCTGTTTTTGGCTGCACTTTGTAAGATTTACACAAAAAACGAGAAGGAGCTTGTATTTGCCTATTTATTGGTATTTTCTCGGTCTAAATAGTCCCTAATCGACTTTACTACTAATTCATTGAATGACATCTGATGCCAATACAAAAAATCGGCTATTTCTCGGTCAAAATCAGGTTTTAAAATTACAGAATGTCTTTTATAATTGGTTTTCTTGTATTCTGAGTTATATTTATTTTTATCAAAACCCATAAAAATCACTCCTTTTGGCTAAATATAGCGATTTATCGTTCATTGTACAAAATGACTAACATTGTACAAAATGCACAAAATACCCCGTTTGCAACGTGGTACGCACCATGTTATACTGGTATTGTCGAAAGGGACACGGAGAACAAAGTCAACAGGGAACAGAGTTGAAAACGGTTTGACAAAGTTCAAAGGTCGCTTGAAGAATCTTCTAAAAGTTTAGGGCTGAAAAGCTTGTTAAAAAACGAGGTTGATTCAAAATTAAAAAGTGCTTAAACCTCTATACGACAATTGGTTATGAGGGGCGGAGCGAATCCACGGATATTTAACCAGCTAAAAGCACAAAGCAACTTGAAAATTAAAAAGCCCATCATGTTATTATAGCAAGTTTTGATTAATTTGTCAAGGCTTGCTAATATCAACAATTCAAGTTCAAGAGCTTGAAAAGTTGCCAAAAAAATCAATGATAAAACAGTTAGGGAGGTCACAACTATGACAGCTATAAATGTTTATAACCGTTATTATTGGCTATATCTTAAACAGTTTACAATGTGGCTAAATAATGAAGATTATTCGCAAATTCAAGAGCGTATAAAACGCTATACAATAAGGATTTTACATCATAATAACAAGTTCAATCCTTTATTAATCAAGGCGGCTGCTCAGTCAAGCGCAAGAAATATTATAAATGGCATTTAAAAATGCAAAATTGACCGTCTAAAGGCGGTCAAATTATGCCGAAAATAGCGTAAATTCGCTAAATTCAGCACCATATCAATTTAATAGGAGGTCATAACTATGACAAATGCACAGAAAATAATACTCTTTTTAGGACTCTTTGACAAAGAGACTAAAGCTCAAGAGATAACCACATTAGACGCTTTTAAAATAGCGTCAAATCTGCTTACTGACATTATCGGTTTTGGTACAATTACCGAGGCTGTAGGCGTGTACACTCATGATGACGGTACTATCGTCAATGAACCTACGCTCAGAATCGAAGTCTCCAATGTGGAGCTTGAGCCTATGAAAAGGCTTGCTATAGCCTTAAAATCGGCATTTAATCAAGAGTCAGTCGCTTTTGAAGTCGTTCATTCTGACTTCAATTTCATCTAATCACAAAGTACAAAATGTAGGGCTGTTGCGTAACTTCTGCAACAGTGGGAGCGAGAACAGCCCGAAAAATGGGAGGAAATAGCTATGAAAATTATCAGAACCATCAACAGGGACAAAGTATACCGTCATTGCAACGAACACGGATATTACACTTGCGGAAATAATAAGGAATATTCTGCAATGCTGGACAAATGCGCAGACTATGAACCCATAGAAGCTTCAGACGAGGATATTCTCGCTATTGCTAAAGATATATGGGAACATTCCGATATGTCGGATTTTTTGGCAAGCGGCGGTGATTATGAGTGTTTTTTATGGGGAATTTTCAACGAGTGTACACGTTACGAGATTATTTCAGATTAATGCAGAGTAGTCGCCCTAAATAGGGCGATTAATGCAGCCAGTCAGACGGTTACAAGCCCGTGACTCACTGTAAATTTATGCCTAATTATAGGAGGAAACTGTTATGTTAAATGGAAATATCGTAGAACTTAAACCCACTGACTCACGCAAGAGCTTTTATGGAAAAGCAAGAGTTGTTATGGCTGAAAATGGGGATAAAACTCTGATTAGCTACACAACGCCCGTTCTCAAGCTGTCCGCTGATGGTAAACTGGAAAAACTATGGCACGGCTATTCTGCCACTACTATGCGGCATATCAACTCATTCTGTGACACTTTCGGAATCAACGGAGGCGGCAAAAGGTGGTGGGAGAATCTATAAGCATAACGCTGATGGAGGCTTGTGGAATTTTCTGCAAGCCGTAAAGCTACACTGTCATATCCAAAGTAGACAGATGCTTAAAGGAGGAAAATTATATGGCAAAGTACACTATTTTCTTGAATCGTCTGGAAGAACTCCAGAAGGTGTATGCCCGTTATGCCAAAAAAGCTGAAGCCATAGGTCTGGAAACTTCTCTGACTGTTGGTGAACCTTATATCAAGGCGGTGACGGTGTATGAAGTTGATTATATCAATCATTGTCAGCGCAAAACTGGAATAATCAATGTTGATGTAGTTGACATTGACATACTTTTCCCCGATTATAGACTCGGAAATTATACCGTTGCAGCGGTAATTGACCACACTATTGATGCGGAAAATAATGCAATATACGCCTACGGTGATATTTCTATACCTATGGAATATCGCAAGGGACAGGGAATTTGTGAGCATTGCCGCACAAATCACAAGAGGAACAAAACCATATTACTTCTTGACAGTGACGGAAATTTCAAACAGGTTGGAACATCTTGTTTGCGTGAATATACTGGAATTTCTGACATTGATTTAGTCAAGGCTTTTGGAGCTTTTGACTCATTCCTTGCTGAATGTGATACGGAAAAAGGAACGTACACAGGAACGGGGAAAACATATGTCAAGACAGTTGATTATTTAGCTTTTTGTATTCATTCCATACGGAAAAACGGATATGACAAAGAGCTAAAATATACAGCTTATGACGAGGTATTAGGAGAATCTAAATGCGCCTCAAGGTCTGATTATGAGGCAGCGGAAAAAGTCATTGAATACTTTGCCAATGCGGAATTTTCGGACAATTTCCTTTACAATATCAAGCTCCATGTTATGCAAAACTATTGCAAGGAAAATGGTTTTGTGGCATATGCTTATGTAGCGTATCAAAAGGAAATGGAAAAGCTTGCTGAACGCAAGGAAAATGCTGAAAACTCTGAATACTTTGGAAAAGTAGGTGACAGAATCAAGGATATTCCCGTCACTGGAAAAGTTGTATCAAGCTATACAAATTGTTATGGAAGTATCTATAATTCAGTAACAACTTTCATTTACAAGTTTACAGATAATGCAAATCATGTATTTATCTGGAAAAGCTCATGTGATATAGTTCTGGATGATAATGGAATTTTCAAGGGAACTATTACGGGAACTATTAAGGAACATTCTGAGTTTAAGGGAACTAAACAGACTGTTCTGACACGTTGTAAGGTTAAAGAGGAGGAAAATTTATGCTGAGATATACAAGGTCAATCGACTGGACAAGTTTGTGGGAGATGGACAAAAAGTCCATCATTTCCACTATGTACGGAAATATGAACGCTGATTTAAAGGCTGGCTATGACCCTTTCGGAAAAAGCATTAGAAGTCAGCGTGAACAGATAACAGCTTATGAACAGGATTATCTTGACACTTTGGAAAAGTTCAAGTATATGACTGAAGAACAGATTAATCATTGGTGCTTTTATGACTTGAAAAAGCGTGGAGCTATAGAATAAAAGGAGGAAAATTACATGAAACTCAAGGATTTAAAAAAGGGGGAATATTTTACCCTTAAACCGATAGAAGAACCAAAGGAAAATCAAGTGTACATTCGTGGAGAATATGACCGCACTGAAAAGAAGTATGAGTGCGGAAAATTCTCTGACATAAGCTATACACGTTATATTGACGGAGACAGGGAAGTATACACTGACTTTACATTTTAAGGGAGGAAGAAATATGAAACATTTAAACATTCATTCAATGGATGGAAATATAGGCAAGTTTGCACTTGACCTTGAAATTATCAAGGAAAATTCAAAATCAATCTATGCCGAGGGAATGTATGGAAATGTGTATCGAGTTGTTAAGAAAACAGGCTCAGTATATATTGACGGGGAAAAATACGCAGACAATAGCTCTTACAGCATTGTTGACTAAAGGAGGAAAATAATATGTTACACATAAGCTCTAAACCAATCACGGAAAAAGCTCAGATAGGTTATCTGAACTATAGCTCTATCTTTTCGGAACTTATTCACGCTGCAACGGTTTGTGAATACTTTGCAAGCGATATATTCATAGACTTAAAGCGGATAGAATGTGCTATCACAGGTGCGGAAAATAAAGTGTTCTATCTCGGTTATCGTAATAGCGGAGTTGATGGAAATACTTTTGTCAAGTCACGACTTTCGGGAAACAAATACTATGAATATATCCGTCTGTACAGACTGGAAATATCTTCTGACGGAGAATATATCACGGTAGAACTCAAACGTGTATCAAATTATGATGCACATAAGGAACTTTGCGAGGAGGAAAAGTAAATGAAAAATATTATATTCTCAAACTATTATGACAGTGACAGGGAAAAAGCAACAAGAGAGTTCTTGTTGGAAGATAGAGGCGAGGACAACGGCTGGGAAAATATTGATGATATTCCCGACAGTGAAGTATGGGAAGAAATGTCATTCAATGAGCAGATAGACTGGGAAAATGTTACAAGCGAACTGGAAAACTTCTTTGAGGGTAAGGAAATTCTTGTCATCGGAACTGTAGGCAGATGGAATGGCACATACTCTGCTGGAAAAGTTATATCATATAACGAACTTCATAAGTGCTGGTCTGACTGCGACTATGTGGAAATCTATGACGAGGACGGTCATATGCACATCAATGCAAGTCACCATGACGGAAACAACCATTTTGAAGTCAAGATTCTTACGGAAAAAGGTAGAGACTACTATTCACGTTGGAATGAGAATTGGAGTGATTCACGGTCAGAACGGGAAATTCACACAAAACTTGCGGAAAGTTCACGCTACACTCATATACCACATTTTGCAAGGAAAGTTTACGGCTGCAAAACACGATAAAGGAAAAGTATGATGGGCGCTTACAAGTCCCATCACCACATACGATAAAGGAAATTTTCAAAGGAGGAAATTACTATGGCAAGACCTAAAATCACTATGAAAAAACAGATAAGGAATACGGAAATTTTCAACAGTATTCTTAAAAGCATAGGAGGAAAATGTACTGATACTGCGAGTGTTTATGTGAACGGAAAATTTTTCGCTCACTATTCTCGTGAAGTTGCAATGGAAGTATTTGATGACATCAAGGGAAAAACTGTTGACGTTGTAAGTGATGTGACAGGGGAAATCTTAAAGCATAAGGAGGCATAATTATGAAAGTTATATTCAAAAAGTCTGATACTGGAATACTTGCGTTCTATCCTGAGATGGCTGCCAACTATGGAAAAATATTCGCCTTTGAATATCTTGGTAAAGCACCAATGGGACAGGGATGTTTAGGAGGTCATATGGAAATATCCATTGACTACTATCTGTCATTAAAGAGCGCAAAGCCTAATGAATACGCAGAGGCACTGGAAAACTTACGTCATATATATGACGAACCTTTGGAAGTTAGACAGCGCATAAACCATAATGACTTACGTTATAAGGCTTGGAAAAGGGAGGTAAACTAATATGAATAAAGCTATGGAAAAACTCAGACAGGAAATTGTGGAACTTTGCAATGAACTGGAAGTAAGCGACTATATAATTTATTGCAATGGAAAACGCTATATGTATGGAGGATATAGCAACCATAAGAATCAGCCCACAATACAGGATGCCGATGTGGAATCCTACTTGGAATATTGCAATCCTGATACGCTGTCAATGGCTTTCGAGGGAGAACTTCACAGCATATTCAATTACTCTTGGAATATTCCATACTGTGAAAGGGCAATCGAGAAGTTTGAAAAGCTCTTTGCAAAGTACGGATTTTATTATGAGCTTGGAAATTCTTGGAACTTATCGTTATATGAAAACTAAGGAGGAAATTATTATGTTAAATGAAATGATTAAGGAATACACAGAGCTTATGACTTCTCTCAATGAGAGTAAGGAAAAGGCTAATGCTATGAATAAGGAAATGTATAAGACAGACATCAAAGACAGGCTTGCCGATAAAGACGGTTGGAAAAAGCAGCTTGACAAATATGCTCATATGGAAAACTTCATAAAGCACAAACAGGAATATCTGTACATTCTCCAATACAATATGTTCAATGCTTTTATAGTTGAGAATATGGAAACGATAAGGGAAATTGTAAACAAGTATGCTAACAAACCCATTGGAGAAAAGCGCAGCGAAAACTTATATAATGAACTTCATGCTCTTATTCCAAAAGAAGTTATGTATATTTTTAGTATAAGTATTAACTACAGAACTTTTGGAGGAATAGAAATATACCTCAACTACAAGAATAATCGCCATTGGGTTTGGATTATTGATAGTGGAAACAGCAAAGAGTACAGAGATAGTAACACATACTCAGAACTGACAGAGGAAAAAACATCTGATATAATCAACGATGCAAAAGGAAAAATCGTCAATGATATTGACAAGTACATTGCTGATACCTATGAAAAAATCGCTGTCCTCAATGGGAAGATAGAAGAAGTTGAAAAGCTGTATTCGGAAATTAGAGATGCAGCCGATGAAATGAATATATGGTCATACGATACAACTGTAAAGAAGTACAGAATATAAAGCTCTTGGAAAAAAGTAACAAAAAAGCACCATACACTTTGTACAATGTTACATATTGACAAAGTATAAAGTGTATGGTATACTGTAGGAGAAGTAAACATTTTGTACATTGCAAAAGGAGGAAATGTTATGAATACACCATTATCGAATCTGTTAAAGGAAAATCGTAAGGCATTACAGGGACTTCATATTATTGCTGGGATGGACTTTCAGAAGCCATTCCATATTATTGAAGCCATTGGAAACTTTACTTATAATTCGGTTATGAATCTGCTTGGAAAACCTGACCTTGATGAAGTCAATATATTTGTAATGTACAAGTCATCAAGAACTTGGGATGCAAACTACAATTATCTCGCTCACGTTATCAAAGGAAAATTTGAAACTCAGCGTAATGACATTGAAGGCTATGAATCAGGTGGTTGGCGTTGGTTCGATACCGCAATAGGTAAAGGAACTTTTGAGAAAAAAAGAAAAGACAAGAATTGCCACTACTGGATAATTGCACAGGAGCGGAAATATGCTGTACAATCTAAGCCTAAAGCTGTGGATTATTCCGTAAGGTATAGAACCAAAATAGACCATGGAAATTATTATGCCATTCCATATCACAAAAATGGTGATTGGTTTTACGATGATGTAACCTATGGTATTTATGGAAAACCTGAGAACTTCCCTGACAAGTCTGGATATTTCAATACAAACGATTATCCGACAAGAGTACGGAAACTTAAAGCAGAACGCTCCGCTGCCGAGGCTGCAAAGTTCGACAATACGGAAAAGCTCAGAGAGTTCACGGAACGTATCAATCATTGCAATGAGGCATTGCAGATTATTCTCGCAGGAAATTACATTGATATTGACTACGAAAAAATCTCAGACGTAATACGTCATCTTCGTTTTGGAAAGCGTTATTACAAAGAGCTTAAAGCAAACGGCTTTACTTCCATGAGAGATATTAATTATACTTTGGAAAGATTAGAAGATGAAGTTAGAAGTGCCGAGAAGTATTTGAAGGGAGAATAAAAATGGCTGATATTATGTTCCACTTGGTTATTTATCTGTTCTTATGGAGAATCCTTATGGAATTAGATACCATAAAACATAGCCTAAAAGAAAAGGAGGAATGAATTATGAGTAAAAGAATTGGTGTAGCTGGGACATGGTTCTACGGAAACGAGGTCAGTGATTATGGAAAAAATAATAACAGAGTTGACTATCGTACATTAGCAAAGGCGTTTGGACACGTTGATGCTGGAAAACTCATGGACGTACACCCTGACTACTGCGATGGAGCAGAGTGGGAAGTGGTCAACGGCAATGGATATTTCTACGAGGACTACAATGAGAATGAATACAGTTATGAAGAAGCTCAGAAGCGTATCGAAGAACTGAATGAAGAACTGGAAAAGCTGGAAGAACTGGAAGAACTTACAGAAGAACAGGAAGAACGCATAAAAGATATTGAGTATGACATTCATTCTCTTGGAGAAGGAAAATTCAGAGACTTCTATAACTACTTAATAATAGACAGTAACGGTGCGGAAATTCTGAAGGAGTGGACAGACGAGTATGTAATATATAATGAGGAACTTGACCTTTATGTGTGGGGAATAGACCATTGTGGAACTTCTTGGGATTACGTTCTCACGCAGATAAAATGCAACTATAAAGAAGAAGAATAATAAAAAAGTAGAACAGGAGACAATAAAATGACTATTAATGGGAGGCATTGGCATTTAAAAAAGGAAATGGAAATTCGATTGCAGGGTATTGCATTGGCATTGCTTGGAATTATGTGCCGTAACAATAATATTGATGGCGTTGCAATTTTATTCTTAGCGTGTGGCATTGCTTTAACCTTTGGAAAAAGGAGGAGAGTTAATGACTCAGAAGCAGACAGAGAATTGTCTCAAGGTTAAATCAGCCTTGATTGACATTTTCGACAATGGAAGATTAACAAAGTATCTTCCCACAAGTTATCTCGCATTTGAATTAGCGAGAACATACAATCATATAATCAAAAATGAACCTGTGGAAACTATTAACAAGGAGCTTAAAGACTTCTATGAAAAGAACGGGTTTACAATCACAAACAAGGGCATAGGCTGGACAATCAGCTTATAATAAATATTGAATTTTAGGAGGAAAATATTATGACAAAGGCAAACATTTCATGGAACATCAATCAGATAGTAAAGGGCATGGCAAACGGAACTATCCGTTTTGATAATGCTATTCAGCGTGGTTATGTGTGGGATAAAAAGAGGGCATCACTTCTTATTGACAGTGTACTCAGGGAATATCCTGTGCCGCCTATCTTTACAATCAGAACAGAGGAAAAAATTACAGTAAGGAATAAGGAAGTTTCTGTCTATGACTGCATAGACGGAAAACAGAGGTCAACAGCGTTCAAACTGTTTATGGAAAATGAGTTCGCTTTAACAGGGCTTGAGCCTATTATTCAGTCAGATGGCTCGGAAATTGACATAAATGGCAAGACCTTTGAGGAACTTGACGAGGAAATGCAGGATGCTATTAAGTCTTACACTCTGACAGTTTATTACTTCTCAGACATTACAGACGAGGAAGTTGCAGAAATGATGTCAAGACTGAATAATGGTAAGGTGCTGACAGGAACGGAAAATGCCCGTATCAAGGCAAAGCAGCTTGACACTATCAAGGAGCTTGCAAGTCATGCTGTACTTACAAACTACCTTACGGAAAAAGCAATCAAGGGATATGTCAACGAGGACATTGTAATCAAGTTTGCCCTTCTGCTCAGTGACCAGACGGAGCTTTCAAACAAAAATGTTCGTGAAGCGTATGAGACTTACAACTTTGGAGAATCTACTTGCAAGAGCATTACTGATACTATGGACTTCGTTCTTGAAGCTATTGAGGATAGCACTGACGATAAGAAGCTTATCAAGCGTATGACTTCAAAGGCAAATCTGATTACCATTCTGTATGTAGCACATGAGTATCTTGTAAACGGAAACGCTGATGTCAGCGAGTTCGCTGACAGGCTGGCTGAGTTCTTTGACGGAAAGAATGGAGCTACTATTAGTGATGATTATAATAGTGCTTGCACAAACGGAACAATGCGTAGTGCAAATGTACTTACAAGAAATGACGAGTTCTACAAGTATGTAATGGGAGAATAACATAACATTCTGTTTAGCGGACAGACTGTACATCTGTCCGTCTTACAGAGTGTTGTGTTTAAAAGCAAATAATAAGACGAGGGAGGAAAATATTATGAATGAATATATTATAGACGATTTTACAGGAAAGTTGACAGGACTTTACAAGGATTATATGTTTAACATCAGGATAATCAAAGGCGATTCGCCTATAAAGGCAGTAAGAGCAGCATACAAACCTTTTGGAAAAATCAGAAAAGCAAAAGCATTTGAGAATCCCGATGTTATTATAACAGCGATAAGACGAGAAGAAAACAAGTTGATACGCACAAGCGGACAAATGTGTTATATGTTTGAGGAGGCATAATTATGAGAGTGAAATATTTACCAGTCAAGACAGGTGAAAGACTTAATATATCACAGTACCCTAATTTTCACAAGTCAGGCAGTATCAAAGGAATGAAGAAGCTCTATTACGGTGAGAACGCTTTACTTGTAAGATGTGGCGAATGGATATACAAAGTACCACAGGAAATTTATGATAGAGCGCACTGAACGGAGGGAAATGTTATGACAAACAGATTTGAGCCAAGAAAAAGAACTGCACTTGATGGAAAAGTGTGGTGGTGCGTATATGACAATCAGAACAATTGTTATTCTACATATATTTGTCACGGCAAATATAAGACTAAACGAAAGTGCATTGAAACTATTGACTTTTGGAATAAAAAATATTTTTCTAAATAAAAGGGTGATTTAAAAGCCAGACGGGGAGCTTACAATCTCCGTCACCATAGACAATAAAACCAAAAGGAGGTAAAGGAGGAAATTATGAAGGTAATGAATCATATGGATTATGAATGTACGCAGCCAAACAAAATTGATTGTGAAGCCTACATCCATTTTATGTGTAATCCAGACAACTCATACAATTGCAATGAATGTCCTGAACGTGAATCTGGATGTGATGACGGATTGCCTTGTGGTCAACAGCATTGTTGGGTAGATATACATTGTAAGGAGGAAAAGTTATGAAAAAATTTATTATTAAAATTGAAGTTAATAATAACATTACATTAGAGGATGTGGAATCAGCTATCTCTGAAATGATAAACAATTATCTTGATACAACAAATGGCTTTTATGAAATTACAGATACAGAAATTGGCGATGAGGATGAATTGAACTTAATAAAAGAGTGATTTAAGAGAGGGATTTGATATGATAGGTAGATTAATTCTTGGAATTTTTTTCTTTGCATTAGCTATTTTCGAGATAAGATTAGCTAATAAACGTAAAGAACAAGATATTTTACAGCTATTATTCTTGATATTGTGTCATGGATTTTGTTGCGGATTATTAATCAGCAGGTTTCTGACAGATATAATTAATTAGGAGGAAATTTAAATGAAAAAGAGAATTGCGTTTGCATATGTTACAATTATAATGGATTTTGCAACACAGGGAGATGCGAAAGAATATAAACATAAGAACATTGCAAAGCATTGGAGATTTTCGGAAATAAGATATACAGGTGACAGCGAATATCCTTATTCAATGGAAATTACAAAGCCATATGGCAAATACCCCACTGGATATTAATTAGGAGGAACAAGAAATGTATATCAAATATGTAATTGAGAAATACGGAGAGCAATACAATTGGAATAAAAGAAAAAGCCCACCAACACAGGATGATTTGTATGGGAATTATTATGCAAGTGATATTTCAACAGTAGATACAATTGGAATATTTGACACGGAAGAAGAAGCAAAACAGCATATGCCGACAGAGGTGGTTATTGATACGGAAAAATACAATAGCTACAACGATACAAGAACAATATGGTACGATGTTTATGCCTTGTTTGCAGTCGAATTTGACGGAGGAGATGAACTTAACAGGGAAGAAATAGACGTTGTGATAGCTTAAAGGTTTGTATGAGGAAAAATAAGGAGGTCAATCATGTATCAAAAGTATATCGGAAATCCCAGCGAAGCAATAGGGAAAACCCTTTATGTAAAACTGCCATCAGGCTATGTAGCTGGAAAAGTTGTGGAATATATTTATCCTAAATACGGAATAGTTGGAACGTATAAGGTTAAAAGAGCAGACGGAAAAACAATGAGCGCACAGACTCTTTATTGTCCACAGGTTTATATCGACTGCTTTAGAACAATGGATTATCACGACTTTGAAAAATTCCCTTGTGAGAATTGTCCATTCAATAAGAAATGCGGAAGTTATAGGTAGGAGGTCAATTATGACAGTCAGAGAGTTACTTGATGATTTTCAGCTATTTAAAGGGAAAATTTATGTATATCAAGGAGAGTTCGGGGATAATCTTGAATTTGATGCAGATGACGATGAGGAAAATTTATCAAATGCAGAAGTGGTTGAGTATGAACTTAACTATGGCACACTATACATAGAAATAAAATAATACTTTGAGGAGGATTAATTATGACGGTTAAGGAATTTTTCGCAAATCTGAATCGTATAGTTGCCGATTATAACGTAGGTATGAGGGACATATCAAGCAATACGGAACATCATAATAGTGTTAATACGCTTATGGAAAATGAAGATTTATACAACGATTGGAAAAACGCAACGATATGGTCGTGGTGCGTTATAGACAATAAGTTTGTATTGACTGTACAGAAATGAGGAGGAAGATTAAATGAAACTTGATGAACTTATAAAAGGACTTACAGAAATACAGGAACAGTATGGAAATCTTACTGTTGAGATTGTGAGAGAGGGAGTTCACCTTCCTGAGATTGAACCATACATTGACGGAAACTTTCTTTACTTAGAAGCCTATGAAGAAGGAGAGGGATTAGTATGAAAACACTTGAACAGTTGTTTAAAGATAACAGAAATGATTTTGTGGAACTAATGAGAGAGTTTGAAGATAGTTATACACCTAAAACTTCATGGGAAAATATGACCGACAACGCACTGGAAGAATTTAAAGGTTACTGTGAAGATGAAGCAAGTGGTTTTTTAAAGAATAGCTATGAGAGTGGTGCTAATAGTTCTGATTATGTTTTGAATGAATTTGACAGTATGCTTTGGACATATGCTCAGTGCATACAGCAGTTCGATATAATACAGGGAGGTTGCTTTATATGAATATCAAAAACCGTGAACAGATAATTGAACAGCTTACGGAAATGCTGATACAGTTTGACAAGGACATGAACAAGTATCAGACAGATGTATACCTTTATTACAATAAGGAAACTCAGACAGCAGAGCTTGATACCTTCGTAAATGTGGGTGGAAATTCTTGGCTTGACGATGACCACTCTACAATCTATACCGACAAGGAACATAATGAAACTGTGTGGAACTGGTTCAATAATTCTACAGAAATCGCAGATGTATTGGAATATCCCACATATACAGAGTTCGATTATGATGTAAGACAAGCCCTTGAAATTGAAGCAGATGAGGATATTGCGTGGGAAGATTATATAGTTTACATCAAGTCAAATGATGATTATATGGAAAAGATATACGCAGCCTACAAGGAATACATTGACGAATTGCGTTCTGAGTATGCAGAAAAAGCAGAAATGATAATGAAGCAGTTTGAAGATGAAATGACAATTAAGGAGGGAACTGCAGTATGAAAACAACTTGTGTTCTTGGAGCTAACAGTAAAGAGGGTCTGGAAAACATGATAAATAATTATTTCTACTCGGAAAATTATATTATCACAGACGATAATAGAGTATACAACCGTAAGACTATGAAATATCTTGACGGGTATATTGTACAGGAGAGGAAATTAAGATGGAGTTTTAGGAGAATTGAAAAAGAAAATTGAGCATAGCTAATTGCCTATAATGGTGACAGCTTATAGGTAAATACATATGCTTAACGAAATCCAAACATAAATAAGGAGGAAATTTATATGCTAAGATATGATATTATGTATGCTTGTCTTGGTAATGGAATTACCGTATGTAACAGAGCGCAAACGGAAAATGGTGATTATAAAATTATAGCACACATTTCCAATGGTGGAAATATTGAATATCGAGTAAACAAGGACAAGCTTCCAGCGTATGCAATTAAAGGCATTGAGAATATGGCTGATGCTGAAAAGAAAAAATTTAGGGAAAATTTTATTAAGCTCCCCAGACTTAGACAGTATGAAATAATGCTTGACTCACTTCCTTGGTCACGCATACGTCTAAGGTTTAAAGGAGCGTATAACAATGAAGAACTTTGGAAAGAACTCTTAAATGAGTATTTTGAAATTGCATAAGGAGAAAGATGATGACAGTACAGAAGAACTTGTTAAATAGAAAAACTCCTGCAAGAATTAATTATCCACAAGTTATCCGTAATGACGGAGCAGTATTTGAAGTATGCGGAAGTGATTATTACGGTTGGGAAATTCTTGTGATTTATGAATGGGGTTCAGACAATGTGTTCTTGATTGATGGAGAACGCAAAGGGATGCCACCACCAAAGTTTAAGACAAAAATACAGGCGGTCAAATACATGATAGAAAACGCAGACAAATTTACGTTTATGTAATTATAGAAAAAAAATGGATGTGGGAGGAAAAAATATGAGAAATAAATATCCAGAATGTTGCTATAGTCATGACATATATAATAACTGTACTATTATTAAATGGGGAGAGTCGGGTTATTATAGAACTGATTTCCCGTCAGGACAGTATGATGACAGTATTGTAAATGAGCTTAATAAAAATAGTGGCGTTACACCCCAGATGCGTAGAGCAATGGAAATATGTTCTATGGCTTCGCAGAACAATCCTAATTTAAATTGGGAGAATCATTATGATATGATTATGAGGAGGCTGAAATGAAAAAGTTAATTAAGGAAATTAATGAATGTACGACCCTCTATCGTGATGATACAACAGGTATTGCTTGGATAGAGGATGGTTCAACTGGAATGGGAATATCAATACACCCTAACATATCCAACACAGGCTCAGTCAGAGGAATGAAAGACAGAGGATATTGGGGAAGAAAAGACCGCACGATTAGAAGTCACGGATGGATTTATAACATTGATAGACTTGTAGTCGATAATAATAATCCATTGGAAAAATTATTAGCTAATACAGAATGTAAGTGTCAGGCTTGCATTGAACGTAGGGAGGACATATATGAAAGAAGATGACCTTTATTTTAAGAACGGAAAAATGAAGAAAAAATATATGATGTGTGAGAGCAAGGAATATCTCACAGAAATTAAAAACGCTAACGGATATAAAAACATAGACGAGATTAATAAATCTTGGGTATGTGCTGGAAATCGTTGTCCTTATTATAGTATGGGCTGCAAGAAATAAGGAGGAAGGTTATGGAAAACAAAGTATTTACAACAGGCAACAGTGGTTATTTGGGTACTGAATATAGGTTGTATATAGACGGAAACAAAATTGAAACAAGGTATGACAACAGCGGCGATAATTACAGAAATCTTATGTATGATAATTATGTACACGGCTATACAACTGCACAAGTACGCAAGGCACAAAAGGAATACGATTATTGGAAGGAACAATTGGAAGAAATGAAAAATGCTCCTATTGTAGAAGATGATGAAGAATTTTTAGGAGAGTTATAATAAGGAGGAATTTTAAAATGACATTGTATGATTTTATCCGCATGGAAGATACAGACTTTGACACATATGACACGGTATTTGATGCCGAGGTCACTGTATGTGTGCCTTATGATGATTCGGAAATAACAGAATGGTATGACAAGTTTTATAACTTCATTATCAAACACGTTGAGTTTAAGGAAAAGATTTCAGAAGGTGAGTGTACCGCTGAATGGACAAACTTCATTACTGATAATCTGGAAATATTCAGAGAGGCAGCTAATGATATGTGGTACGATGACCGTGTTCCTGACGATGACGATGACCTTATCTATGAATGGATTAAGGAAATACATAGTTGGCTTGCAGGATATGTAAGTGAAGTTGAATACCAGAAGTTTATGGAAAAGTATGCACCCAAAATTAAGTAAAGGAGAGAATGATATGTTAAAAAAGAATATAAAAATTATTAAAGGAACATTAAGACCAGAAAAGGAAAAACTTGCAAAGGTTGTTTATCATGGTGGGTTCTATTATGCCTGTGATGATTTCAGAATGGTGCGTTTTGAAGAACTTCCCGATGAACTCCCTTTGTTTGAGGACAACGAGCCACGTTTCGATGTGGAATTTGGTGTGCTTAGAGCTGCGGAACAAACATACAGAGAGTTTGTAGTGCCATATCCGATTGAGGTATTGAAGAAGTGGAGGACTGGTAAAAGGAAAGAACCATATAGACTTGGAATAAGCGGAAAAACCTCTTATGGTTCTGAGCATTGGTTTGGAATTAATATTAATTTCCTTATTGATGCTATCGAAACAACAGGTTCTTATGTGATTAAAGTCCCTGAGAGATATACGGCTATGGTAATGGAAGGTAATGGATTCACTTGGATGATTATGCCAATCGATGTTAAGGACGGTAAGGATAAGGGCGAAACTATTATAGTATAAATACAATGTACAAAATGAACATAAGCACTACATACATTTTGTACAATATTTATCTTGACAACGTACAAAATGTATGGTAAAATATGTATGTAAGGAGAAGAATATGATATATATAATTTTTACACAGGGTAATGAAGAAAAGGAAATTGCTTTCTGCAATACATTAGCAGAGGCAAAGAACAAGAAAAGAGAGTTAGAAAAATCCCCCGAATATTCAAATGGCTTGCTTACAATTGAAGTCAAGACCAATAAGGGTAGTAGAATTTTAGGATAAGAAGGGGATATAATATGAGTAGAGTTAGAGATTTAACAGGGCAGAAGTTCGGCAGACTTCGTGTTCTTGAGCGAATGGAAAACGCAACAGACGGTCACGCACAGTGGCTTTGTGAGTACAAATGTAATAACAGATTAATTGTTACAAGTCAATCGTTAACTTGTCATAAAACAAACAGTTGCGGTTGCTATCGTAATGAAAAAAACAAGGCACGTTTCAGTGGTCAGGAGGTTGTATTATAATCAAAAGGAGGTGAATATCCAATGGGACTGGCGGCAGCAATATCAAACGAAATACAATTAAGAGATAAAGGAGAATATGGAATTTTACATCATATGCCATACTTGTATTTACTTTGTCTCGCTTATAAAATGAATTTAACAATATGAAATAGGAGGATTTTTTTATGAAAAAAATAATATCAATTATAATTTCAGCAGCAAGTATTATTACAATCAGTCCCATGTCTGCAAGGGCAGTCAATGGATTTAGACCTAATGGGAGACTCAAGCTTGACATTAATGCGGATGAGTATATCAACGCCGTTGATGCGTCTATTGTCCTTTCTGAATATGCTAAATCCGCAACAGGTGAGGGCGAGTTCACAAGGACAGAAAAATTTGTAGCTGATTTCAACGATGACGGAAAAATTGATGCAGTTGATGCTTCTGGAATCCTTGCAGTATATGCTCAGAATAGTAGTAGGGATTGCAAGGAATATCCTATTACAACATTGGAATTTTATAGTATGATAAAAGTTGGTCATGACTGGATTGCTTGTGGTAACTCTTTCCTTTCTTACGAAGAAGCAATGATTGCTCTTGAATGTGGTAAAGAGAACCTTGAAGAAAAACGTCAGACTTATTCTGAGTGTAACATTCAGATGGTGTCAACAATCATGACAGACTTACCGCAGACAGAAATCAAGTATGTATATAGAGAAGTAAAATAATAGGAGGGCTAATTATGTCAGCCAATCTTAATAACCAGAAGTTATGTAATGTTATTGACATATCAAGGCGAGAATATGATTTTAATGCTTTCATTCCAAGTTCCCATGACAGTTTGTCAGAACAAGAACTTACAGAAATTGAACGAGTAGAAGCTGCGCAGAGAGCTGGTCAAGGAGATGACGAGTTACCTGTTGGGATATTTAATGACCTTCTAAAATATTTTTTAGATAACCATGATTATCGAAGTGCATTATGGATAACTTTGCAAGCTAACACTGGATTAAGATATGTTGACATAAGTAAATTTAGGAAGATAGAACTTATAAATGAGAACAATTTATTCCGTGAGTCGATACTTGATAGCGAACAGAAAACAGGTAAAAAAAGAATTAACTTTATTAATGATGCTATTAAAATGGCGACATTATTATATTTGTGGGACAACCCAGAAATTAAATTACTCGACTATCTTATTGTTGCTGATAAGAACGCACCCAACAGAGGCTATAAGAAAGAAACGTACATTGATAGTAGAGGAAATAAAAGGGTAAAAAGAGAGAATGGCAAATATGTTTATGTTCTCGATTCCAATGGAAATAAAATTATTGAACCACTTTCAATACAATGCGCAAATGAAATTATAAAAAAGGCTCTTGTTGATGGTCTGGGAATAGCAATAAGAAATAGTCAGGGGAAAGATGGTTATTTAAAAATAGCTACTCATTCCCTTAGAAAAACATATGCAGGGGCAGTAGTAGACTATTATACAAGACAGTTTGACACAAACAAAGAGTATGCTCATGCTGCTGCAATGGAACAGCTACAATATGACTTAAATCATAGTAGTCGAAAAATGACATATCACTATATCGGTGATTATGTTGAAACTAAACGCTCAATAAATATGAGCATGAATTTAGGGATAGATGTACTCAAACCAGTTTTTGATGTAGAAAAGGAAAAGAGGAAGTAACTTGAAGAACAACTCAAATTCCCTTATATTTACACTTGACAAACTGGAACAGATGTTCTATAATATATTTATCCACTCACAGCAATGTAATATAAGGGGGAATATAATATGCACATTTTTGCTTTATTAGGTCATATCCTCGATAAGATATGCGAAGATGAAATCATTAATGGAACAGTGGTTATTAGAGATAGGAGTATCATTAACAATTATATTGTTCCTATTGTAAGCGAAGATATACATATTGATAACAATAGTATAGTGACACTGAAATTTGGCAAAAATCCATATTGTCACAGAGGGGAGCTACAAAATATTTTAATTGAGAACGAGGGAAAGCCACCAATAAAAGTGGAAGTTGGCGATACAATTCTTGATATACTAACAGATTTCCGTCTGGACGAAATATATTTTTCCATTTGTGATGAAATAATCTTTTAATAATCCTTGACATTATGTGGGTTTTTTGCTATAATTTAAATAATTATAGAGAGGAGTGAAATCATGTTATACATGATAGAGGAATACATAAAAGAATATCCCAAAAGACCGCTACAAGCTCTTGAGAAATTTAGAAATTCTCCTTTAAATCTACATGAAATGTCATTGAGTGAATTAAACGAAGCAGTTTCAAAATGGAAACCATTGTCAGCAAGAACAGCATATAATCAAAGAAAAGATATTTTAAATTATTTTAAATGGTTATTGTCCAAAGGGATTAAAGTCGATTTATCTATTGTTGATAAGATTGAAATACCAATTTCCGAGGTAAAGTATTTAATTTTTTCTACACAAGATATTATACATTACTATAATTTGCTTTTTTCTGTTTTAACAAATCAGGCTATAAAGAGTGGTAGTCAGTTTAGTGCTAACAGTTATTTGATGAGCTATGCTGCTGGCATACTTGGATTTCACGGATTGACCGATGAACAAATAATAGAACTTGATTTAACTGACATTACAACAGAAGGTGTTAAAGGATATAATCTTCCTTTGACCAAAGAAGATATTAACATTTTAATGTCATATAAAGATGTTACCACTTTAGCAAACCATATGCCGCTAATAGGTAGTAAATATATTCGTTCTTCTCGTGGAATTGACAACATTGATGGAGCATTTTTATCTCGTCCACTTTGGCGATTAAAGCTGCCAGAGGAATATGGCTATTTAAAAAATTTATTAAGAGTGCAAAATCTTTATCAGCTTGGAGTGTATAATCGAATATATGAGCTTGAGAAAAGCACAGGGGAAATCGTTACATTAGGTGGGATTACGCCCTTGTGGTTTAAAAAAATTATTGGCAAAGCAGAAATGGCTATTACTATCAACAAAAAAAGATATATACAATACAAACATGACCGTGAAGAAGCACAGTCGGACATCCAGAAAGAAATAATTACAAGCGAATATATATCAAAGCAAGAATTAGAAAAGAAGTATGATGAGCTTTTGCAACGCCGAAGGGAGCTTGATAAAGAAATTCAAGAATTACAAGAAATGGTTAAAAAATAAAAATATTCATTTTGTACTTGACAAGGTACAAAAAGTATGCTATAATATATTATAGAAAGAGGGGAGAACACCTCCCCTCAATAATAAAAATTTTGCAAAGTACAAAATGAATGAGATTTGTTTTTTTAATCAAGCAAAGTACAAAATGAATTTAATAGGGTATAGCAAAGAGGTAATGCAACGGGCTTTGACCCCGTAATTCGCCAGTTCAAATCTGGCTGCCCTAACCATCGTTCCAACAGGTTAAAAGGAAGCCAAAAGCAATGAGCCTGACATCAAGCTTCGGGGCGAGGCATACGTTCTATAGGGGATAATGTGACAGTGCAAACTCCAATATATGCTTAATGACTCACTGTATGACGGCTCGGAAAGACGAGCATAACGACTCACTTGATAATAGACCTCCTCGTGGTGTGAGTTGGGTAACGCTAAGATATTATCAAATTTCTTTTACTATTCTTTTTCTGATTGCGGTGAGAAATCACCGCACAAATGGGAGTGTAGCTCAGTGGTAGAGCAATTGCCTTTTAAGCAATAGGTCGAGGGTTCGATGCCCTTCACTCTCACCAATTATCTGGACGTAGCTCAGTTGGGAGAGCACTACAATAGTTTATGATAGAAATGTAGAGGTCGCTTGTTCAAGCCAAGCCGTTCAGACCAAGGGGTTAACCCCCTCATCAATATATACCATAGATACAAACAACTCTGGCTTCCTCTGAGATGAAGGTTGAAACAATAATGGCGTGGTCGCTTCTTTAGAGATGATATGGCTCAGAAGTCCTTTGCTTCAGCATAAAAGACCTTAACTAAATGACAATGATATATTGGCGCATTGGGGTTGTGATGATAATAAAGGAGGGAAAACATCACATAGTTTGTATCAAAATAAAAATGCTCCTGTGGTGGAACTGGCAGACGCAAGGGACTTAAAATCCCTCGGGTGAAACCCGTATCGGTTCGAGTCCGATTAGGAGCACCAATACTTCAAAAGCGGTGTGGCAACATTATTTAAATAAGGGAAACGATGGGTATACGAAACTTATTTGGTAATGATAAAATGGATAAAATGTAAAGCCATCAAATCGTTCTTGACTATGGGCAAACCTGTAGAAGTAGCTACCTACGGAAACCAGCAAAAAGAACACAAATCTTGCATAAGTTACACGCTCTTATGCAAGCAAATCATCTGGATTTAACTCAGTTTGGTAGAGTGCTTGCTTTGGGAGCAAGATGCCGCAGGTTCGA
>AUXO012790638.1_pt1 | contig 22309 bp, 21 predicted proteins | sample 768731 | NCBI WGS metagenome assembly AUXO01 (sample SAMN02715735, study PRJNA202380) | gut metagenome | biome: sheep rumen | host: Ovis aries | place: New Zealand: Palmerston North | reverse complement strand
TGTTTTAAAGAAGTCCTTTACTTTAGAACCGGTGCAAACTCTGTGTCCCTTTAATCAAGGGGGAACATTGTTAATGGATTTATGTGACTACAGCTTTATTATCGATTAATCAAGACCGATGTTATATAAATATTCATCTGTTAGTTCCTTGAATTCTACAATGTCAAAGCAAATATCTGAATTGAAATGAATCGCCTCGATCTTGTACATAGACTCGCCATTGATTTCTTTCGTTATCTTTTTCTGATGAAGTCTTTTTTTCGGGAGTAAACCCGGAAGCACAAATGCAGATAATCTAAAATTTAGAATGTTTATCGGGTCTGCACTCCAATTGGTATTGCTGTGAAAGCAGGTTAAAAAGTAGGATGCATGAATGTCCGGAGAATTGGATTCATATTGAGTACAGTAGTAATTTTCATCCTCATATTCTTTTCTGCTACTGTTTTCAAGGATATTCAAAAGCCTTGCATTAATATCCAGATGTCTTATGTCTATCGGAAGTAACCCATATTTCGTGGATTCGTTTGACCCGTCGTTTATTTTAGTCAGGGATACTTTTACATCAAAAAAGTCATCATGTAGAATGAATTTTTTATCATAGTTTTCTCTTATTAGTAAATAATCGTTTTGAAAGACCTTTACTTTAGTATCTTCCATGTTGCCATAATCTTCTACGAGATTTGTTATAAAAAACAGTTCTTTGCTGGCCATGAAATTGATGAATTCATCTACGGATGGATGGGTGACAGTTGTTCCGGAAAAGGCTGTGTCATTCAAAGACTCTGTAAAAATGTTCTCTTCATTTTGTCCCCTTAATTTGTATATATATATATAATATTCACATTTTTCAAAAACTGTTCTTTCTCCCCTATTCCTAATGGCGCAAGAAATACACAGGCTCCAATGCATATGACTTACAAATATACTGGATGAAAATGGACTTGTGTAATCGGAAGGTTTTTCCGCAGGCATATTGATAACAGCAAACAACCTGTTCTCTAACATATTTCTTATTGCTTTTTTTTGATCACCACTAAGGATGATTTCCATATCGTTGTCATTAATTATGGCCATGGAAATAACTCTCCTTTCTGTAAATAAAGGTTAGTGCGAATATTCTATGAAATTATTGTAGGAAATAGGATGTACATTATTGTGCTCATCTATTTCCGTATATTCATTTTTGAAGGAGGAGCAGAATAATGGATAATATTAAATATTTAGATCATATAAAATGGAGCCGTGGAACAGATTACTTTTTTAAGGTCAGCAAAGATATTGCTGATTGTATAAGAAAAAATTCGAAATACAATCCTGAGGATCTGTCTAAATACCATTTAAGGGATGATGATGTACTTATTTATGGTATAGCCCGTATAGATTATTTTGATGAATTTCATACCAGGTTTGTAGAAACAATTGAGAGAATAAGTAATGCTGGTGATGAAAAATATTTTGTCAATCACCTTGTTACAAACGACAGTCATCGTCGATTTCCAAGGGAGATACATGACTTGATGCGAAAAGAGTTTGGACTGGCAAGTGTAGACACTGATGAGTCTAAAGAAGGTTGTGAAAAGATTGATAGCCATTTGGAATGGTGGGTTGCGCATTTTTTTATTTGTCTTGATCATCTTTTGTTTGAAGAGCCTCTTAATGAGGTTGAAAACAATATGGCTTCAGAACAGGTGACAGATATTACTGAAATACTTAGTGTAATAAAAAGCATAGATAAGATATTTATTGTTGATGATGCCAGAACTTTTGATTTAGAAGATATGAAAAGATTGAATTTGGATACTGATACAAAGGAAAATGAAACAATTTGATTCATTGCTATTTAGTAAAAAGGCGTTAATAAAGCTTATTGAACCCGGCACTGTTACCATGAATGCCCTTAATACTGGAAGGATTGAAGTCGCCATGAACTTCGATAAGAGTCTGGACTAAAAATACACCGTCACATATGGTGCCTTAAACATACACCTCGGAGCAGGAAAGGAATCGGTTTTGAAGATTCTTATGAAGGAGGCAGTAGTATAGAATTACGAATATTCGACATCAGTATCCGGCACAAATTGACTTCTTGGTAAGTCTAAAAGTGATGTGGAGGATTGCTCTGTGAAGTATATGGTGAAGATGAAAAAATTGGCTTGGTGATAGGGGACATCCTGCCAAGCCTTTGTATTATTTAAAGATAAATATTGTCGAATATAATAATGAAAAAATAACTATTATTTGTTAAAGAAAATAATCTGGAATGCATCTAAGACGAGATTGTGTTTTAGTACCGAAAAAGTATCAGAAATAGCCCGGAGAATCCCGGGAGAAAGGATTTATCCAGTCACCTTTCCAATATGATTGGATTACACATGAAGGATATGAAAATCTATTGTAAATATTGTGGCACTTGTTTAGATTCATCGTATAAGTTCTGTACATCTTGCGGAAGACCGGTCGGACCTTTATATAAAAATGAGGATTTTTCACAGCATAGCACAGATAATGAATTAAATATGACGACTAATCAGAACGAACAAGTACATGACAATATGTATCAATCTTGTGGTGAAAGCAAATCTAACAATGATAAATTCTATATTCATATTGGTAAGGATAATAGAAGAATAGCTCTGGACACATCCGTGAATGGGGCAAGATTACTTAATAATGGTATTACTGCGATATCTCTATTAAAGAAAGAAGGTTGTATTGTTTCAGAGAATGAAATTATTGCTGTTCTTTTAGACCAATTCGATACGGGTGTTGAGACTTGTATTGTCTTAGATCCGATAGTCATTAGTAAGATATATAGGGTGCTTTTGTATTTTAATGTTTTGGGATACATTTTATCTTGGAAAGAAATTCCTACTATTCTTGGAAAAGAGTATGCAGATATAGCTAATACGGATATTTATGTTTTACTTTTTGAATTGATGACAAAGAGATTACCGATTATCTTTCCAAGTGAAAATTATATAGATGAAAGGCTATTGAATCCGAGAGGTATAAGCATTGGTGAATACTTAATTTTGTGCAAGGATTACGATAGAGCTATAGATTGGTATGTAGAATACGTGGAGACAAATGGCGATGAAAATGGCTACACAAGTAATATAATAGGTGGTCTTCATTTATGTCGCAAACAAAATCGAATTAATCTTTCTGCGTCTGATTATGGCCAGGCAATATCATGGTTTAAGAAATCTGCCCAAAAAAATAATACGCTAGGATTAATTAATCTGGGCCTTATTTATGGCGGAGTAACAGTGACTTCATCTAGTCGAAAGCAGCTGATAAATCAGGGCATTCAACTTGAAGGAAATAACGAAGAAGCACTATGCAGTTTCATTAAAGCATATAATCAGGGAAGTATGTATGCTAAAGAAATTCTTGATCGTTTTCTGTTTGAACATATGATTGAGCTATTTGAAAAAGGTTGCAATATAAGAAGTGATACTGACTATAGCTTTACTGCTCTTGCCAATAAATGCGAAAATGAAGCACAAAACGGTGGTAGTATTCTTTCCACTCTCAATATTGGATACATGTATCATCATGGTTTGGGCCGAACAGTATCAATATCAAAAGCGATAGGGTATTATCAGGAAGCTGTAGAGCATGATTTAAGAAATCTAAATATTGACATTTCAAGTCTAATAAAACAAATCTATTACGATAATAAAGAATGGTTCCTAGAAAACAATAATGTGATTATAGCAATAAAACGTATTATTGATATTGATAACAAAAAGAATCGAGATTCGGATATTTTTAAAAATGAGAAGACTGTATTATATGAAATCTTAGGTATTCCATCTATTTATCGTAACGATAAGGCTATAAAATTTATATACGAGTATGTGTTATCATCAAGACGCGCTCTCCAACAAGCTTACGAAGCTTATGATCGACAATTATTGTTGTACAAACAGCAGGAGGCAATAGAATTAGAACGTGAAAAGCTAAAGAAAATAGAGGAAGAACAGCGCCGGATTCGTGAACAGCAACAGATTCAAAGAGAAAATGAACTAAGTCAAGAGAACAATAACTATTATAGTGTATCAGATTGGGGCTTTGATGATGTGGCCTATAGATCATATGATATAGAGCAGGAATACAATAGCAGAAACACAGAAGGCGGTGGTAGTTTTCTCAGGGATGTAGCTGCTAATGCAATAGGGGCGTCCATAGCTAATCGAGGTATTAAAAAAGAACTAGAAAGACAACGAAAAGAAGCTAATGAACGTGAAAGGGCAAGACTTGAAGAAGAAGATAGAAAAAAAAGGGAGGCAGCACATCGTTCTCAAGTTGAATGGGAAAATGTTCGCAAAGCGAACGAAGAAAGGCGAAGGAAAGGACTACCTGAACTCCCATATCCGGACCGCTTTTATTGGTAAATACAAATGCTGCTACAAGTGGATATAGATAATGATTGTTATTACGAGGCGGGAGCATATCATGCTTCCGCCTCATTTTTCAACCTTTCAAGACGATTTCTCATATGAAAATATATCATACGAAGTAGATTTTGAGGCTCAATTAATTCGAGCTCCGGTGCCGGGTAACGTAATAAAAGAATCAGGAGTTCATACCAGTCATTTCGTGCAACATCTTTAATTGTAACATCATATGTGTATGCTAACTCAGGAGTTGAACCGGCATAACTGGTATTTAACTCTTTTCGTTTGGTTATTTTCATGCGGTTTCCAAAATGATCGATAAGTACATCTAATCCTCTGGCACTGACACGGAGGAATATATCTTCTTTAAACCGGAATGGAATGGCTTCATGTGTTAAAGGGTCATACCCATTGCCAAGGAATTCTTGAATTGTTTTTTTGTCACCTACTGTTTCTTCAATATTAAGATAGGTACTTTCGAAATCAGTATGCAGTTTATCCATTTTATGGATTTCTATATATATTACTGGAATATCTTTTCCATGGGATTTAAACATTATGTTTCTGTGATCACTTGTAATATTTCTGGCTGCAACCATGAAATAGATACCATCATCATGAAATATCTTATATGGAGAAACTCCGGTATAAGAACGTACTTTATAAGACTTCCCATGCTGACCGGAAAATACATAATCAAAGGTCAAACATTGTTTGTTTATAATTGCCTCATTAATATATTCCAGATTGTGGTATAAATCTCCGCGAACTGGGACAGAAAGGTCGTTGGCATCCTTCAAAACCGAGTTGAACCAGTTTGTCCCATTTGTGGATGATTGCCCACCTATCTGCATTAGTTTTTCAAGTATTTCAAGACGCCGGCTATTCTGCATGTGCTTTGAATATATAATTGCATCAGATAACAATTGTATATCAGTCATGGAGAGTTCTTGTTCGTACCAGAGGTATTTAATTTTCCCAAAAGAATCACCTGAATCAATATAAAATGGACTACCGTCCTTATATTCAGCGTGTATCTTAGAATCAAAGAAAAGTAATGTTTCCAAATTTCGTTTCAGAGTTTTGCGAAGATTTGTCCTGAAGGATGATTTCTGGGTATCGCCTTTCCAATAATCTGTAAGAGTATCCAGGATGTCATCCAGAGTCAGTTTATTGTTCTCGTTGGAGTGTTGCTGGATTATTTGATAGATAATGACAGGGTATATCCCGGATTTTAGTCCATCTTTACCGATGGCAGCATCAATATTTAAATTATGTTTCATAGCCAATATCCCTTCATATATTAAAGAATGATTACTCCTTCACCTATAAATATAATAATGCCAAAAATGGACAAATATGTCCATATTGGCATTATATAATCCGACTATAAAGTCAAAGAAAGGCGAGGTGATCATATGTATACAAGACAATCAAAAAAAATGTTACCTTTTGATGTATTGGAAATTTTACAACAATACACAGACGAAAATCATCGCCTTAGTCAGAGGGAAATAGAAAAAATATTGGCGGATAGATATGATATGTCAGTTGACCGCAGATCAATTAAAAGAAGTTTAATGGATTTAATTGAGATGGGCTGTGAAATTCAATATAGTGAGATTAACAGGACTGTTAGGGATAAGAATTCAGGAGAGGCCGAAGAACAGACTATTTTGACTGATTTCTATATAGAAAGGGAATTTACTGATTGCGAGATAAGGTTATTGATTGATGAGTTAATAGATACAAAGAGTGTAACAGCCTTACATAAAAAGCAGTTAATATCAAAACTTGAGCGTTTATCAAGTGTATCATTTCGTAAAAAAAATAGAACAGCGGGAATAGTTGACCCGGCAAATTCTAATAGTCATCTGTTTTATATCCTGGATATCCTCGAAGAAGCTATTATGTCATCAAGCAAGGTTTCCCTTCAGTATAAGAGCTTTAAGGTAGGCAATAACGGAAGGGTTGAAGCAGAATGTGAAACTGTTATCGTTACACCGCATGACATGAAGATTATTAACGGTGATTATTTGTTACAGTGCAGTAAAGATGATGAAACTGAAGTAATGCTAAAAATTGCTCTTATTTCAGATGCATTAATAGTTAATGAAATGTCTAATACGAAAAGAAAAGAACGTATAAATAATATAAAGAATAAGCATACGGTAACATTTTTAACTTATGAAGATATTCTCCCTGCATTAGTGGAGGAATTTGGCCAAAAATCAATTCGGGTAGAGAGCTGTGGGGAAAAAATTATCGTAAATATTAGGATGGAAGAAAAACAGGCTGTGAAATTTGGAATTGAATATGCTGATTCTGTAACGATTCTTTCCCCTGAAAATATTCGTTTGAATGTAATGGAAAGATTACAAAACGGTATATGTAGGTATAAAGCAGTATAGAAATGGAAACGTAAATTGAGTAAAAGGGATGCGCAAAACAATGCACATCCCTTTTGCCATCATTAATACATCGAATTGATGAAAAGATATAACTGTTATTCATAGATTTGATGTCACATGAAAAGGTTTAAATGATGAATGAAGAAAGAAAAAAATATTATAGTGCTACATCATCAAAGAGTATCGTGGAAATGGTGGATAGGTTCGACTATGTCATTATAACCGATGATGCCAGGACATTACCTTTTGGTGAAATACCTATAATATTTTCCGGAGAAGGGGATGAAGATTATGATAAGTTCTCGATAAATCAATTAATGGAGTATCTTACCTTAGAAAATTTGAGAAATATATGTACATTCTATGCTCTTAATAATCTTGAAGAGGCTGTGAATAGTTATGGATTCAAATATTCAATTACTAAGAAGCAGAAAAAGCTACTTCGTGAGTATCATAATAAAAGAAGTAGCTATTCTCTGGAACTTGATAACGATGGTGTATGTAAACTTATTCAATTGATCTGTGACAGTACATTCTTAGTAAGAGTTTATGGACATGATAATGATAATCTGCATCAACTACAACAGGAGATGTTTCAAAAGGACTATCTAGAGATCATAAAATCTATCCCCTGCGACGAATATAAAGGTCTTGTAACTGATGATGACACAGATAGATTCGGTGCTCCTCTTTATAAATTCGTTCATGATCCTCATGGCTATAAACTAAAATATTCTGGACAAACATTATCTAATGATATTCAAATATATGTCAAAATACTTCTTGAATTTGAGAATGAATGTAATCTATGCGTTTTATCATTTAATTCCATGGAACCGGAGTCTCCGGAATGAATAAATCTTTCATATATATTCAGGGCATAATACAACAACAAGAACATGATTATTATAGAGGGTGGTTTTAGACAATGGGATATATCAGTGACTATAGAATGACGATCAAGATGCCCGGAGATCAGGAGAATCTTATAAGAAAGCTTTTAGAAAATAGAAACTATGGTATATTCTCGGTCAATAGTGGCAAGAACGAGTCATATACTCCTTATTTTAAAAGTTCATGTAGGATTATCGACAAAGGTAACGATGATAATGATGGAAAAACAAAATACTTGTGCCTTTCTCCGGTAAGAGAATATGCGGAGGATTTGGATAGGTTGCACGAGTATAAGAAATATTTTCTAAGAAATTATAATTCGCCTTCTGTTGAAGCGGTTCTGGCTAGCCTGAGAGATAAGGTGCTATCTTTCAGTACAAGTTACTACGGCGGAGGCAGTGGGGACAATGAACATATTATAAACAGAGATTTCATTGAAAATATACTTCTCCTTCATGATGGCAATGGGGAATTTCGGTTAAGTGATGAATATTTTGATATAAAAATATACCTTAAGGCTATACAGGACACTGAACCGGAGCATAAATATTTAAGACCTGTTGATATCAGACACTTCAATATCAACAGTCGGATTCTCAAATTATTAGAAAGAACAAGCTACAAATTTGATAATGATGCAATGATCGCAGAGTACGTAGCTGAATCTGACAAGATTCAGGCGCAGTATTTTGTCACGAAATTTCACAGTAACCGATCATGGGATAAAGATCCGGTATGTATTCACGTTTACAGAATATCAGCATTTTTATTACCTGGTATTGTCCCTTATGGTGAAGTGAATGAACTTAGTAAAGCTAAGACAGCGATACATATAAATGATGGAACCAGGTATATGGTGGATTCCTTACATTTCAACAACGATATATGTTTTGACTTGTGCGAATTTAAAGAACTTATAGACCATTATCATTTTATTATTGCTGAGGCCTAGAAATATGAGGGATTTTTAAATATGAAGATATTCTTTAGCGGTTCAGACATGGCTTTTTCGGTAGAGGGAAAGCTAAAAGATTCAATAGAAAATGTGTGTGATTCAAAAAATGAAATAATCATTGAAGATACTCTGAAAGGTGATTTGAATATGCAGAAGTATCTTGCAGAAAAAGGGTATGAGAAAGTACGTATATTCTGTATGAGGGAAAGCTCAGAATACGAAGAATGGCCGAGAAGAAACGAAGGAAACTGGCCATACAGGGTATTCTTCAGGAGACAATATGATTATGATTTTAACCCTATTGTTGAATGCGAAGCAGCAAAGGAATGTGAAAAATCAATATTTGTCTGGGATGGAAAAAACATAGAACAGTTTTCCAAGATGCTTATATTTCTTGCATCAGGAAAGGAATGCGAGATCCACATTTTAGATGACGGAATTGTCATGAATATAAACGATATTTCAGATTTAGCGTCATTAATAAAGAAGGATAATAATTCCGAAAACTATAAGGAGATATTTAGTAAAGAAAGGTTAAGTATCAGAGAACTGTATGGTAACGGACTGTTACCGGTTGGTTATTTTAAGGAATTTCCTAAAGAACTTCATGCTTCAGATACTTACTATAGTAAAACTGAATTAGAGAATAAAATATGCAGGGGATGTTTTACCCTTGCTGAAAAAGAGAGAGTTTTTTCGGAATTGGCTCGAGCTGATAATCTGTATGAAGAATTAATAAGAAGAGTACGAGCTATTAAAGGCAGCAAGAATATGGATGAGCTTCGTATGATAATAATGGATACAGTAGAGCATTCATTTCAGCATTCATATGATGTGATAGCCGAAGTCAATCGTTGGATTAATAAGGCAGAATATTCCAGCGGAAGCAATAATATAGTCCTTTATCTATTTGAGCGATTTAAAAAGAATGGGGAAGTCAGTGAAGATCCTATAGGAATGTATGATTGCATCGACAATGCAATTGATTACATTAAATGGAGTTGCAGGGAATCTAGAGGTGCCAGAATAGAATTATGGGAGAAAGAACCAAAAGGTAATTTCCAACATATATATAATCTGTATACAAAGTATGATAAGATTGTATGGTTTGAATCCATGAGGATTGCAGACCTTATTGATGAATTTGATCTATTCGAACCGATAACATATTGGAGCAAAAATAGGCATTATCTTGCACCAAGCATACTTGCAAGATAAAAGAGATAATAAAAGGGGATGTGCAGAATTATGTACATCCTCTTTTTTACTATAAAAACAAGAAAACCAATAAATATATAAGACAAGGAGGTCTACATGCGTTTTTATAAAGTTACAATGAGTCTGAATAATAAAGATAGAGATTTGGATGAAATATCGATATTATGCGGTAAACATAGCGAAAAACTCAAAGATAATGGATTCTTTTTCCTGAGTGGGGCATCAAGAACCATCTGTATATTTGGGCTGATGATACGTTGTAATATGGATTTAGATGCATTCGTTACCAGATTCTCCAAAGAAGCTAGTCTGGATTATGAAGATGTTGAAATAAAAGAAACTACATTAAATGATATTTCAAATCTTCTCAGTAAAAGTGACAGAAATAACTTTATTATTGATGACGATAGTATATTGGCTGATTTTGACTTGGCTGATCTGACTTCTAATAGGAGATTCAGAGGCTGTGAAAGATTTGATGAAGCAATCATAGATAATAAAAACAAAGATGAGATTTATGAATACGCGAAGGGATGTCTGACAGATGAAACACTAATGCAAGAATTGGATAGAATCTATGCCAATACAAATCGAAAAGGAGTAGCCGGGCATCCTGTTGAGTATATGATCGAGACCGATGATAAATCCCTGCAAAATGGGGTAACAGAAGTACTGATACAGGCATTATATGATGTCGGAAGAATAGAAAGCCGCCGATACTGTGTTAAGGATTTAAATGATGATGAACGGTTTTCAAAGTATCATTTGGAAGCATTATACAAGAGCTGCATCGGGGGAACTTTAGTTCTTGATATATGTATTAAGCCGGAAGATGATGAAGATATGGCTTATAAAGACTTTGATTTTCTGGAAGATGTGTGTGATGTCGTGAGACGTCACCATAACGATGTTCTGACTATTATAAGGCTTTCTCGGGAATGCACGAATCTTAGGAGCAAGATATTTGAGAATATCGGTAACTGTACCTTTGTTGAGATAAAAGAAATCCTTGCATTTGATGATGTCGCAGTTTCTTATCTAAGTGGAAGAGCTAAGGAATATAGGATACGTAAAGATAAAAAACTTACATCTGTTATAGAGAAGGGTCGCGGATACCTGATTCCTGAATTAAATAATATCTTCGAAGAGTGGTATGACAATAAATTAAAAACATCAGTGTACAGACAGTACAAAGATATTTCAGGAGTGAAAAAAACAATAAAAGAAAAGAAACCTCTGGGTTCAGCATATGAAGAATTAGAGTCAATGATCGGAATTGACTCTGCAAAAAAGGTTATCTATCAAGCCCTGGACTGTTACAAGGCAAAAGTCCTGTTTAAAGAAAAAGGGATGAAAGATGTAACTACGAGCAATCATATGGTATTCACCGGTAATCCGGGCACAGCCAAAACAACAGTTGCACGACTCTTTGCACGTATATTAAAAGAAAATGGAGTACTTTCAAGCGGGCATATCGTTGAGGTCGGAAGAGGAGATCTTGTAGGAAGATATGTTGGGTGGACAGCAACTATTGTCAAAAGGAAATTCAAAGAAGCCAGAGGCGGCATATTATTTATCGATGAAGCATACTCCCTCGTAGATGATCGTAATGGTTCGTATGGAGATGAGGCTATTAATACCATCGTGCAGGAGATGGAGAATAACAGGGATGAAGTGATTGTTATTTTTGCAGGATATCCTGATGAGATGGAGAAATTTATAGAGAAGAATCCAGGGCTTAGATCCCGTGTTGCCCATTATATTCATTTTGAGGATTATGACACAGAAGAACTTTGCCGGATTGCAAGCCATATAGCTTCAAAAATGGGTCTTGTATTGGAAGATGCAGCTGTTAGTAAACTGTCCAAAATAATGGATGAAGCAAAAAAACAACCGGATTTTGGTAACGGAAGATACGTGAGAAATGTTATCGAGAAAGCAAGAATTGCTCAATGTAGCAGGCTTGTACATTTAAACTATGAAGATGTAACGATTGATGATGTCAAAATAATATGTGCTGAGGATATTGAAATTCCTTTGGTAAATAAAAAGAAGATCCCAAAACGTATAGGTTTTGCATTGGAATAGGAGCGAAATATGGACAGAATAGAAATCAAAGGGAAGGTAAATACGGCTATCTGCTACGCGAAAGTTGTTGATGATGAAGCAATTGAGCAGATCAGAAGAATGTGTGACTATCCGATGACGGAAGGCGCCTGTATTCGTATCATGCCGGATGTACATTCAGGAAAAGGTTGCACCATCGGGACTACGATGACGATTAAAGATAAAGTAGTCCCAAATGTAGTTGGGGTAGATATCGGATGTGGAATGTACACCGTGAATTTAGGGAAAGCTGATATTGATTTTGAAAAAATAGATGCTGCCGCTCACTATATTCCATCCGGAAGGGATGTATGGTCAAGGTCGGCTGCCAGGGAAAAGTTTGACCTTACCGAACTCACCTGCTACAGGATGCTAAGCGATACAAAAAGATTAGGCCGCTCCCTGGGGACTCTTGGAGGTGGAAATCATTTTATAGAAATCGATGTGGCTTCTGATGGGACAAAGTATCTTGTGATTCATTCGGGTTCAAGAAATCTGGGGAAACAGGTCGCAGAAATATATCAGCGACTTGCAATCAATCTTGACCGCGGCGGTGAAGAGTACTTTGAAAAAAGAGATGAAATCATAAGGACCTATAAAGAACAAGGGCGCAGGCAGGAAATTGAAGGTACTCTTAAGGCATTGAAAGCTGAGATATATAGGACTGAAACAATTATGCCGCCGGATTTATGCTTTCTATACGGAAAGTTTTTAGATGATTATCTTCATGATATAGAGATCTGCCAGGATTTTGCAAGACGGAGTAGAGAAAGGATGGCTGAGATTATTCTTGACAGAAATGGTTTAGTTGGAGGAGAAGCATTCCATACTATCCATAACTATATCGACACCAAGGAAATGATTTTAAGAAAAGGGGCAATTGCAGCTCATAAGGGAGAGAAGGTACTTATTCCTATAAATATGCGTGACGGAAGTATTCTTGCTGTAGGAAAGGGGAATCCGGACTGGAACTATTCGGCACCGCATGGTGCCGGACGCATTATGTCAAGGTCAAAAGCCAAAAAAGCTCTAAGTATGGATGAATATAAAGAGACCATGAAGGGGATATATACCACATCTATCAACACAAGTACATTAGATGAGGCACCGATGGCATACAAGAGCCTGGATGACATCATTGACGTAATTAGAGAATCTGTGGATGTGATTGATGTGATTAAACCTATCTATAATTTTAAAGCTGCAGAGTAAGTGGATAAGATAGTTCTTCCGTTCTCTGAATAAAAGTATGAAATAGCATCTTTCAAAGGATGTACGTAATAATGCACATGAAATCATATATAGTGACTTTAACAGAAAAAGATTGAAGTGAAAAATTGAGGGTTAAAATGTGCGTAAACATAACGTTGATGAGATTAATCTTAAAATTAATGAAGTACAATTCTTTGAAAGGAACGGCAAAAAAGTCTTAAATTTCCAGTGGAGCTCAGATATAGGTTTTGGTTGGTACTCCATTATTGGCATTAAGGATGATTTATATCCCGGATCTATCAGGTGGCTAGTGCAATCAGAATGTATGGATAGTGAAGAAGATAGGGCTTTTGGGAGGAAACTTCTAGAAATATGGCATAATGAGATGTTTATTATCGAGTAAGCACAGCCTTATTGTGCCATGAACGATAAAAGCAATACCTAAACTATCACTTCATTGACCTTATCTGGCAGGAGCTGTAAACTTAGTGAGTAATTTTGATTTTATTGCTCCTAATGAGCAGGAAGGAGGACAATCATGAGGCGTATGATGACTTATTCATATTTTGTAACTAAAAACAATAGAGGCCTGGTTGTCCGCTGTCTTTAAGGCTGATAATTCTATCAGTTTATCCATTTTTTGAACAGACGATCATAGATGGCCTCTGAACATCGGAGGTTTTATTTTGATACAAATAAAAGGAAAATATGCTGATGCAAAGATAATGTGCATCGGAGATATAGATGACAAGAATGTAGAGCAATATGCTATTGACCAGATTAGGATGATAGCTGATATGGAGGCTTTAGAAGGAAACATGATTCGTGTCATGCCGGATGTTCATCCTGGGAAGGTAGGTCCTATCGGGCTCACGATGACGGTAAAGGATGCAATTGTTCCGGCTCTTATAGGCATTGATATCGGATGCGGAATGAGCATGGTGTCCATAGGAAAGATACGAAAGGATTTCCAGAAACTTGATACGGTCATAAGGGACAATGTCCCTACCGGATTTGGCATACGAAATGTGGCTCACAGAGATGCAGGGGAGTTTGACATTGACAGGCTTATATGCGGAAAGTATATAAGAGCTGAAAAGGCATCACGTAGTCTTGGAACTCTTGGTGGTGGAAATCATTTTATAGAGGTCGATAAAGACGAAGAGGGTAAGGGATACCTCATCGTTCACAGCGGAAGCCGTCATTTGGGTAAGGAAGTGGCTGAATACTATATGGATAAAGGTCATAAGCTCCTGAAGGAACAGGGGAAAGATATACCTTATGAACTGACGTATATTACAGATGAGCTGATGTCGGACTATATACATGATGTGGCGATAGTGCAGGAATATGCAGAACTTAACAGAAGAATCATGATAAAAGAGATCTGCAAAGGCATGAAATGGAAATCAGCTGAAGAAAAAAGCTGCATACATAATTATATTGAGGAATGCCCCGGTTCTGTGATGCTTAGAAAGGGTGCAATATCAGCCAAATCAGACGAAGATGTCATAATCCCCATAAATATGAGGGATGGAGTGATACTCGGAAAAGGAAAGGGAAATACAGAATGGAACTTCTCGGCTCCTCATGGTGCGGGAAGAATAATGTCCAGGGATGCTGTTTCATCAGTACATACTGTCTCTCAATTCAAAGCATCCATGAAGGGAATATACACAAGCTGCATAGGAAAAGAGACCCTTGATGAAGCTCCTTTTGCATACAGGGATATGGACTATATCAGAAACGCGATCAGTGACAGCGTTGAAATTACAAAGATCCTGAAGCCCGTATATAACTATAAGGGAGGCAGCGAAAAATGATAATGCAGATAAGTTCCGGAATGGGGCCGGTAGAATGCAGGGCAGCTGTTGGCGGAATATACAGGGAACTTGAAAAAGAGTTCCCTGATATAGAAATGATCACCTCGGTTAAAGGTGAAGTAGATGGATCTTTTTCATCTGTGATTTTTAGTTCCGAACAAGATCTGTCTGAACTGGAAGGTACCATGCAGTGGATATGTAAGAGCAGCTACAGGCCCGGACATAAGAGAAAGAACTGGTTCGTAGATGTAAGCACTATTCCGGAAGCAGATGAAGTGGATTCCGGACTTACGAAGGAAAAGCTAAAGATAGAAAAGTTCCATAGTGGAGGTCCCGGAGGGCAGAATGTCAATAAGGTTGAGACCGGAGTCCGTGTGACACATCTTCCTACAGGGATAACAGTATCATCAACGAAGGAACGTTCACAGCATGCAAATATTCAGGATGCCCTGAATAAGCTCACATCGATACTTCAGGAAATCAACATGGTGAATCAGAATAAGCAGAAGAATGATGCCTGGAGCAGACATGCTCATATAGTGCGAGGAAACCCCGTACGTATATATGAAGGAGAAAACTTCAAGCTGAGAAGAGCCTAACAAATTACTGTTTGGAAATTTGGAAGAGAGGAAAATCTATGAAGATATGGTTGGATGACCTGCGTCCGGTGCCTGAAGGGTATGAGGGTGTAAAGTCAGTTAATGAAGCTATAGCACTTATTGAAGAAGCTGAAAGAGATGGCATCGAGATTGAAGTTCTGGATTTAGATCATGATCTTGGAGATTATTACTCTGAAGGAGGCGACGGGATAAAGCTTTTGGACTGGCTTGCGGAACGGGAGACGTATTATCCTATAGAAATACATACTTCTAATCCTGTAGGAAGAGCGAATATGGAAAGATTGATAGCACGGTACTGGGAATAGCTGTGTTGTAAAAATTAATTAGACTTCGAAGCGTCTGCATATAGGACAGAAAAGTACCAAAAGAAAATTCAATAGTTCCTATCTGGACGGGATGTACATAATAATGCTCATCCTATTTTATATACTTATTTTGCAAGAGAAAAAAGGAACAAAAACGTAAAACACAAAAAAGCTTAATTTGTTGGGTAATAAAGAAAGAGAGGTTTTATGATATGAAATTGGCGTTAGCATTATCAGAGAGAGCGGATATTCAATGTAGAATAATGGATATTTCCGAGAGACTTAACAGAAATGCAAAAGTCCAGGAAGGAGAAAAACCATCAGAAGAGCCATTATTGCTGATTGAAGAGATGGAAAAGCTCTATATGAGGCTTGAGGAGCTTATTATCAGAATAAACAGGACAAATAATGAAACTAAATATGGAGATGAAATGCTTGTAGATATGCTGGCAAAGCGTGACTGCCTGAAGGGTAGGATTAAAAAATTAAGAGCATTTCTTAGTGAAGCAAGTGCTCTTACCGGAAGATATTAATCAAAAACTGAAATAAAGACATATAGTTCAGTTCCCATTGGAGAAATGCAAAAAAAGATCGATGGACTTTCAAAAGAGTTTAGGGAGTTGGATGATAAGATCCAGGAAATAAATTGGTTAACGGAATTAATCTAATATTGTTGTTAGTCAGTTCGGGGTGAACATGATCTCGTTGCGAATGAGAATGATTCGCTTGCAGATGGAAAGTATGCCGGGCCATATTAGGGTTCAAGTCCCTGTATACAGCGTAAGCCCAGTACATGTAACTTCATGCTGTGCATAGTACATACTACGGAGTATAGGGTACTACCAATTGTTAACCGACTGACGAGGGTGGGTAAGGGGATAAGAATATTGAGATGTTTCATGACACATGTTGTAGATTGGGATGTGCATAATAATGTGCATCCCTTTTTATATACTCATTTTACAAAAGAACAGAGAAATATAAAGATTACAGGAGGATTAACAGGAATGGATTTTGACAAAAAGAGAGCTTGCTGTTTTACAGGACACAGACCAGAACGATTGGATATGAAGGAGGGAAAAGTCATTAAATGGCTTGATGAACAAATACATAAAGCTGTTGATGATGGATATGATGTATTTATTTCAGGAATGCAGCGAGGAGTAGATATTTGGGCGGCAGAGATTGTTCTTAAGATGAAAGAAGCAGGTGTGCCGGTTCATTTAATAGCAGCCAGTGCATTTAAGGGTATGGAAGGACGCTGGGAGAAAGATTGGATTGACCGGTATAATGCTATTCTCGCTAAGTCTGAAGATATAGTTTATGTCGGAGATCATCCCAGCAGAGCGGCTTTTTTTGCTCGGAATGAGTGGATGGTAGATCATTCTTCTAGACTTATTGCGGCATTTACTGGCGCCCCGGGAGGCACGAAACAAACAGTGAATTATGCTGAGAAAAAGGGACTTGAGGTCGTAAGAATTTCAAAGACATAAATGCATTGTGTATGGTTCATGTATTCATAGGATAGACCAGGAACTACGAGCCCTTTGACAGATGTGGAAAAGAAATTATGATTACATGTTATCGGAGTCAACTTAAATGACTCCGATTATAAAGTATATCTTTCATAGAAAAGGAAAAAATATGTTAGGACAGGACGACTTTCTAATTGAAAGCGGAGTGCTTAAGGAGTACGTGGGTTCTGGTGGAAGAGTTGTAATCCCAGAGGGCGTTACTAGAATTGAGAACTATTCTTTTTACGGACGGCGTAACGTAACAGAGGTAATAATCCCCGGAAGTGTATCCTCTATTGGTGACGAAGTTTTCTTTGCCTGCGATAGTCTTAAATGGGTAGATATTCCTGACAGTATCACAGATATAGGAAGAAGTGCATTTCGTGGTTGTGATTTCTTTTCAGATTCAAATGGTTTCGTGATATTTAAAAATGTATTGTTCGATTACTTGGGACCTGGGGGCAATGTTGTAGTTCCGGATGAAGTAAAGCTCATTGGAGACAGGGCTTTCTACAACATATATGATCTTGAAAATGTGACAATCCCTGGAAGTGTAAAGGTGATTGGTAAAGAGGCTTTCTGGGCTTGTCTCGGTTTAATGCGCGTGACAATTAAAGAGGGGGTTGAGATCATTGATGATGAGGCATTTTTGGGGTGTGATGATTTGACTTCATTGATTATTCCAAGAAGCATTAAATACATAGGAGATGGCGCATTCTTTGATTGCAATAGTCTTTCTGATCTTCATAATGAATCAGATATCAGTATTATAATTGATTAGATATCCCTAAATTGGACTGTTTCTGCTCCTTCTTTTATAAGATCTTCTGGATGATTTTTATGAAAAAAATAGAAGAGAAAGGAAGAATGCCTCCCTTCTCTCTTTAAAATTGATTTTGTGTTATATTCCTATATTTTTGTATACCTAGGATTTTGGCATCGTTTTCAGCAAAGGGATAATCCAGGTCTCGATAGTATTTAAGGGCCTGATTCTCTGCGGTGAGTAACTGGACAAGTTTAGTAAAGGTGTCTCCATTAATCTTTCCATGCTGATAAAGACTGTATGCATACAGGATACGAGTGCTTCCGTTTAGATTATGGTCATAATATCTAAGATTTAGGTAAGGATAGCATGACCAATTATATTTTACAGACAGTGTTTCGCTATCAATAGAATATCCTGAAGCAGTCATATCCATATATGTAAGATGTTGTGTACTATTATTTTTTGGAGGATGTTCTTTACGAGCCCATGGTACCGTATCTGTAATGACAAAAGGGATCCCTTCGTTATAGTCACACAAAATATCCCCCTTTTTGAAGGGAATGGGGATATCAAACCACATATGATCAAATCTTAAAGACCATATATCAGGATCAAATTCTTTCAAATTATTGAATAGTTCACCTGAAAGATCTATTTCCATCATTTCACCGTTATAATTGTAACTTGCTATTATTTCAGAACTATGAGTAAGAGAGTTATCAATGAAATTTTTGGTTATCAAAAAGCTTCTGACGGACACTTTTTCCGCATGATTCTTAGCGTAGTCATACGCTTCCTCATATTTTTTAAAGTAACAACCTCCACCGTTCATGAATCCATTCCTGTGCCATTCGTTGAAATCTAAACAATGTACAGTATAAAAGCACCCTTCTTCAAATGATTCTAACCTTTGGATCAGGAGATCTTCTAAAGCGACATAAGATTTGATGGTCTTGTGAAGATCCCATGTTCCGTCTGGGTGAGGGAGAGAAGTGGTAATGGTACATGTCTCTGTAGTACTGATAAGTTGTCGGAACCTATCATGTCTTTTTGAAATAGGAATTCGCCTGCATTGCCATATAAGAAATGCGTACTCGGGCACTGAAAACTGATAGTTAATATCACGAAGGTATCTGGCTATGTCGGTAGAATTAATGAATTTACTAATAAAACTGTTATCCATGATTGGCTCATTCCTATTATTTCTCTGTTACAATGGTTTCTGTACCCACATAATACAAAGAAGGATGTGCATTATTGTGTACATCCTTCAAAAGGCAAATCTTTCCTTAATCATATCTCTCAAATAACTTAACTCTACACCTTTTAAACATACCCTGAGTTATCTACTTGCTTTGTATATGCTGTAAACATTTTATGGATTTCAATGGAACTAAAATCGCACCTTGCCCATTTTCTTATAACTTATTAGCCAATCTTTTCATTTCTTCTCCCCATTTCTTTACAGTTTTCCCTCCTGTAAACCACCGTGTATCATATTTTGGATGCAGTATCTTAAGCCATTCTTCATTTACTAAATCTGACATTTCTTTTGTGCCATTTTTCTTGATCTCTAAAAAGATTTCCCTAACCCAAACTATTGCAGCTTCTTTTATAAGAAATGGAACCCTAATGATAATTTCACTCTTATCAACCTTGATTTTTTCTAACTCCATGAGATCCTTACGCAAGTATTTCCGATCTGCTGTATAGAGTTCATTTTCATTAAATCTAACAATCTTGTAAACAGCAAGATCTTCTTCACAACTTAGTTCCGTACACCTAATCGTCAAGACATATAATAGCTTATAATCCATTATCTTTGGTCCTTCCTCGAAGCATTTTTCTTTAGTTCTTTGTCAGTTACAAGGAAATTGAAACACATGTGATGTGCATAATAATGTATATGATAATTCCTATAATAATTGTGAGCTTGAAATATAAGGGCTTAGATCCGCTTTAAGATTTATTTTAGTAAGGAGCCTTTTATGCCTGAAGTATATAATTTTGAACGTTTTTTACACCGTTGTCCTGAAGTTGATTGCTTTGATACTAATAAGTATCCGAAAGTTTCTGAAGAAGTTGTTTTTAGGATGGAAGAATATTTTTATGATGATGATTGTTCAGACGCACATATATTTCCATTTGTAACTGTGAACGGGTCAGGTGAACCATATATTGATATTTATATCTTGGATATGATGTTGTATCCGTGCAATTACCGCAGGTTTATTATCAGCGATGGTTTGCGTCTTTCAGAAGACGATGAGAAATGTTTTCTAAGCTATATTTACAATGATCACCTGCACGTAGAAGAAAAATGTTTTGAAAACATGGTAGAGGCAGTTATTAAGAATTTTCCCACATTGAATTACAAATATTATTCTGTTCAAGATCAAAAGATTGCCTTTGATCATATTTATTATGCCAGTCATCGTTCAGGCGTAAAAGAAATCCTCTACAAAGCCGGTTTGAGTAATATTGCTTTTAAAATCAATGAGATTCCTTCCTATAACCTCATCGGAACATCACCGGATTCAATTATTGGAAATAATATTTCAATTAAACTACTAAGGATTCTAAATCAGCCTGAATTTAATGGCAAGTTGTGCACAGAGGGAGAGATAGAACATTGTAAAGAAATATACAATCATTATTCTGGTTATATTGGTAAAGATCTACCATCTCTTAGCCAATGGGCATATCTGGAGAAACTATTTGATAATGAAGGAATACTTGCAAGAAAAGGCTTTAACAGAACACTATATGAGTATCTTTCTTATTATTGTGATAATGATATTCTTGGTGACTACGAAAAGTTTTTTATGCTGAGAGAAGAGTATTCAGATATTATAAAACAAAAGATTCCGAAACCAGATGAGGTTTATGGTATTGTTGAAGTGTTTGAAATGTTAGAGAATCTCAAGGGAAAATTAAATTATTTAGATAAGACAATTAAGAGGAGGAAGGATAAGAATGATTATGAGTATCGTGGTGACAATTACTCAGTGATAATGCCTGGTTCGATACTTGATTTTTTTAAAGAAGCAGTAGCACACGGAAAGTGGGTGATGGATTATATCGATGAACATGCATCCGGAAAGATAACAATACTATTTGTAAGACGAAATGAAGAAATAGATAGGTCCTTTGTGATCCTAGAAATTAGAAATCGAATACTTAGTCGTGTATTATTTGCCTGGCTTTATAGGGCTGCTGATATTTATGAGTTTTTAATTGATTACATAGAAAAGAACTACCATATCTTTGATCCGAATTCTTTGATAATAACAGATCCGTATAATCATGACTATGTTACTGATGGGGGGCTGATGGAATATGTGAAGTGTCACCCTCCGAAGAGTAAATGTGCTTATGAAATGTTTTTTTCAGGCCCTTTTTACAAACCGTAGATGAAGGTAAATATGAGCAGCTGACTATAGAAGGTTGTTTTCGTGACATTTTAAATTAAACACAGATTATTTATGATGCTACTTGTTTGTTTTATTACATATATACAAAAGAAGCTGAATAGGTATTTGATATGAGCGGATTATAATAAGATAGAATTATGAATAATAAACTAACACAATATAACAGGCCCCAAAAGGGCATATTCTGGGTTGTCGAAGGTGAATTGTTAGCCTTTCCATATGATGATAACTCAAATATAGGAATATCAAAATACGGAGAAAACTATAATCATAAACTTCTTTGGGAACATGTTAAGCCGAAGGGATGTAATAAAAGCTTTGATTATTATCCAAGAGGTCGCGTCGAAATAAACAAAAGAGGAAAAGTTACTATTTATATGAATAAGAATATTGGCGAAGATTCAATAGCTAGCATAATGAATGCTTTTGGACTCAGTGAAGCTAAAATTCACTATGATGGAAGCGAACATTATAAGTGCTATTTGGATCACCAATAAGAAGGATCTCATAATGGAAAAAGTCGAATTAAGTAAATCGAGATATTGTAAAGGCATCCAGTGCCCAAAAATCTTATGGATGGACACCCATATGAACGAAAAAGCAAAGCCGACAGACGAGACAGCAATGGAAGTTGGTGTCAGAGTGGGT
>AUXO018202994.1_pt1 | contig 22314 bp, 37 predicted proteins | sample 768731 | NCBI WGS metagenome assembly AUXO01 (sample SAMN02715735, study PRJNA202380) | gut metagenome | biome: sheep rumen | host: Ovis aries | place: New Zealand: Palmerston North | reverse complement strand
TATATTATATATAAATTAAATGTTAAAAAAAATTAACAAAAATATTTGTTTTTTTAAGATTTTATCTATACTTTTGTATTGTTAACAAATTTTAACAATTTAATTTATTATTTTTATTATTATGGCTAAATTTTTTGAAACAAGTGCCGATATTGTAGAATTGGCAGAAGAGATTTTTGATAAGACAGGATTAAACAGTTATGGACTTCAACTTAAAGTAATGTCTGTCGGTAAGTCTAAGGATGTTGTTAAGGTATCTAAGGCTAATCCAACTACTGAGTTTTTAACTAAGAAAGAGGGTATTATCCAGTTGCAAGTATATGAGGCTGCTTTTGAGCGTTTGGATGATGAAGCAAGAATGATGTTCTTGGAAATGGCATTTTCCAATATCTCTTATGATTTGGATAAGGATAAGATAAATGTTGATAATGTGCCATTCCATCAAGTATTTCGCATGAGGGCTAAATATGGAGAAGCATTTTTAAATAAGTTGGAACTTGGTTATATTATAATCGACCAGATTGAAGAAGAGAATAAGGCTCGTAAGGAAGAAGAAAAGGCTGCAAAATCAAAAAATAATTAAAAAATAATGAGTGACATATCGTTATTAAATAAAATCAAAGATTTTAAGGAAAAGCATTGTTACCAATATCAAAGAAGAATTGATACTTTAGAAGAAGATAAGGAAATTTTAGGGTGGGATGATGAATTTATATCTAACATTGATGTAAATGAATTTGAATTTAATTATATTGATTCTAAAAAAGACAAGGCTAAAGCAACTGAGTTTATAAAACGATATGAATGGCTAGGAACAATTGGCTCATATCCTACCCATTGGTTTACGGCATCATATAAGGGTATTCTTGGTGGTGTCGTAATCATGGGTATGCCGAATGCTTTTTCTAAATTATTAGGGGAAGATACCAAACATATAGAACGTCTAATTGCTAGAGGTGCTTCTGCATCTTGGTGTCCTAAAAATCTAGGAAGTAAGTTTTTGATGTGGTGTATTAAATGGATGGTTAATAATACCGATTTCCGTTTATTTACTTGCTATTCAGACCCACAAGCAAAAGAAGTTGGAACGATATACCAAAGTTTGAATTTCTTTTATTTGGGGCAAGGTAGTGGAACAAACGTAAGATGTATAAATCCATATAATCCAAATAAAATAATTAGTGATAGAGCATTTAGGAGTAGGTCATTTTATAAGCGATATTGCAAAGACTTAGGGATTGACTATGATAAAGAGTGGTTTGGTGGCGAAAAGGTTAATTGGGATATAATACCAGATGATATAGAGGCTAAACTTCGTTCATATTCCAAAGAAATGTTCCAAAAAGCGGAGAAAGTCAGTTTCCCAAGTAAACATAAGTATGCGTTTGTTCTAGGTAGGGATAAACGAGAAACGAAATTGTTGAGAAAACAATTTTTAGAAAATAACAGGGTTTATGAATACCCTAAAGTCAGAGGTGTATAATTTTTTATGATAGAATTAGATAAAATATATAATACGGAATGTCTAAAAGGCATGAGAGAGATTGCGGATAAATCTGTTGATTGTATTATTTGTGATTTGCCTTATGGCACGACAAATATGCGATGGGATAGTATTATTCCTCTTGATAAATTATGGGCAGAATATAAGCGCATAATCAAACCTAATGGTAATATTGTTCTTTTTTCAAGTGGTTTATTCACTTATACGTTGGTAGCATCTAATTTTGAGGATTTTAAATATAAGTTAATTTGGAAGAAAAATGTTCCTACTGGTATGGCATCATCTAAGTATAGACCAATGAAATACTATGAGGAAATATGTATTTTCAATGAAGGAGTGGGAACTTACAACCCAATTCTTAAACCGAGGGTCGGAAAGGGTAAAAGTTGTTATAGATATAATCATTATTGTGGTAATTCAAATCATTTACAATTAAAGAAACAGCCTAAGAAATATAACCCTGATTTTGTTCAACCGTCCGATGTATTAGAATTTAATGTTGTTCCTAATCGAAATGGTAAAATTCATCCAACTCAAAAGCCAGTAGAATTAGTTGAATGGTTAGTTAAAACTTACACAAATGAAGGTGAAGTTGTGTTAGATAATTGTATCGGAAGTGGCACAACTGCTATTGCTTGCAAGAATACTAACAGGCATTTTATTGGTTTTGAAAATGATTCGGAGTATTTTAATGCTTGTATCGAACGATTGGAAAATAATGAGAGAAAATCAGATGTAAAATAGTGAAAAACGTATCTTTAACAGAATATTTAAATGGAAAAAATAATTTATTACCAAACTTAGACCCAGATGGTGTGTTTACATACACATTGATTAATAAATATATTCCTAGTGATATGGTTGGATTTACTAACAGTAAAAACCATTTATATCTATTGGAAGGTAAAAACCATAGAGGAAGTGGCATAACATATGTTGATATGTTTGTCACTAACCCATCAATTCAATCAATTGACCAACACATTATTACTAGAACACCTAAAGAAACAGCAAATGTTGCTTCATGGAAAACCAAACTTAATCCTAATATTTTATTTGGTACAGACATGACTGATTTTAAACATAAGTTTCCGTTATCTACCTTTCTTTTTGTATTAATTCTTTTATCGGAAGAATATGATATAAAAATTGATTGGCATAAAAAAATTACGGAAGATTTGGAATTAGGGCATTTTTTAATGGATATTGATGGTGTGCTAAATATCTTGAATGATTATAATGCAAATGTTAATCAATGGTTTGTTAAATTGCGTAATAATGTTTCAAGAACGTATATGGTTGATGAAATATATAATTATATTAACACATTACCTGTTTTAGAATTAAAGAAGATAAGCGATAAAGTACGAAATTATTTACATGATAATTTTAATGCTGAAACAAAAGAAGGTGGCTATAAAACTTTGAACATGAATAATGTTAAACATATTAGTGCATTATTTAATTTCGCTAAAGAAATTCTTTTTGATGAAAAAGGTGATATAGGTATTAATATAAATAATATGGAAACATGGGCTGGTACTACTATGGTAGATGAAAGCCAGAATGTTAACTTAAATGAAACTTTTTCTTATGCTATTGTTTATGCAAATGGAAAAAATTTCTCATATACTAACAAGTTAAAACGATTATGAGAATTTTATATACTCAATTTGCCAATTCAGCATTTAAACGACATGAAGAATGTGATGGATATTGGGATTCATTTTATTCAACAAATGATAAAATGGGTTATTGGAGAGGAAAATATGTTTTTGAAATTCCAAAATGGATAGCAGAAATAGATTTTTTAATAAATGATGGCAATAATGAAAGAGAAGTGTTTTATTGCGAACATGATATTAGTGAAATATTAAATAAGATTAAGGAATATAAGCCTGATTATGTTCTATTTTCGTTAATGGATTGTAATAAATTTTTCATTAAGGATGTCGTTGAAACTGCAATTGATAATAAATTCATCATCGGTGGATATAATGAGGAATTTTTAAAAGAATTGGATAAGTTGCCGAATGTGACATATGTTGAGACAGTACATGATGTCGCTGATGTTTTTAAAGTACCTTATGTAATGGGTACTGATTATTCCTTATTTAAGGGTGAAACGGTATTACCAAGGTTAACTTTATCTTATGGATGTCGAAATAATTGTAAATTTTGTACAATTCCTCACGGAAAAGTTATTCCAATAGACAATGAAACAATATTTCAACAAGTAGCATCGTTTAAGGATTTATGCTTTAAATTAGTCTATATTGATGATAAAACTTTTGGTCAATGTGATAACTTTGAAATATTAGCGGAATTATATGAACGTATTAAATCATATAATCCAAATTTTGAGGGGTTTGTTGTTCAAACTACAAGTGGTGAACTATTACGTAAGTATGATATTTTTGAAAAGATTAAAGTAAAAGTTGCTGAAATCGGTATGGAAACATGGAACGATGAAATATTAAAGATATATCGTAAACCATCAACAGAAAATTTAGTTAATAAATGCGTTAATCTTTGTTGTGAACGAGGAACAATAAAACTCATTCTAAACGTCATAGTGGGCTTTCCAGAAGAGACTAATAAAACATACGCTAAGACCCTTAAAAACGTCACAGAGAGCCTAAAAAGGGGTGTTTTAGGGATTAATCCAGCAATTTATACGGATTATGATTCAGATGATTGTCAAGGGGAGATAGATTTTCAAAAAAGTGATAAAATAGAACTTCATAGGAAGTGGTGGAAAATATTTAATAATACTGCAAAAAAGATATTAGATGAAAGAGAATAAACTTATTAAAGATTTTATGCTTTTTGCAAAAAGTAAAGGTGTAAATGAAAATGTTATTAAAAATACATTAACACCAGTTGTATTAGAGGAACGCCCAATGAATGTTACTGCGGTTGATGTGTTTTCTCGTTTGTTATATGATAGACAAATATTTTTTGGACATGAATTTACGTCTGAAACTTGTAATCTATTAATTGCTCAATTACTATATTTGGATAGTATTGATAATAGTGATATTACAATTAACATTAATTCTCCAGGTGGTTCAGTAGTTGATGGTTTGGCAGTAATTGATACAATCAATTTCATTAAATCACCAGTATCAACATTATGTATGGGTGAGGCTGCTTCAATGGGTGCTGTACTTTTATCTTGTGGAGAAAAGGGAAAACGTTTTATTTTACCACATGGGCGAGTTATGATACATCAAGTTAGTAGCGGATGTGATGGTACTCTTGCCGATATGGAGATTGAACTTGAACAGACTAGACGCTGTAAAGAAGACTTATATAAGATTCTTAGTGAAAACATGAATAAACCTTTTGAAGAAATTGAAAAATTATGTGACCGAAATAATTGGTTCATAGGTCAAGAGGCTGTTAATATGGGTATTGTGGATTCAGTTTTAATAAACAAGAAATAATATGGATGATAGTTTAATTAATACTAATATGTATTGTAAACACAATAGGTTAGGAACTTGTGATGTGACAGGACATATTTGCGTAAGTCAAGATTATTGTAGATATAAAAATATAAATCAATTTACAATAACTCATGAAGAATGTATTAAATTATATGAACGTGAACGAGAAAAATTGCTAGAAAAATCTAAAGAAGAACTTGTTGACATGATAATCGGTAAACGTTCACAAATATACTTTTAATAAGGTGATTTTTCCTATCATATTATAAGATTTTTTGGTGGGTAGAAGTATTTATTATATAACTTATTTATAATAAACAAATAGCAAGAAAATGAATAAAATTATACATGAGAGTTTATGTAAGTCTATTAAAAAAGTCTTACAAGAGAGTAATTTAAATCGAATTGAGAATTTCATAAAAAATTATGAAGTTGGTATAATTTCTGCTTGGAGAGGTCAGTTAGCCAATGAAACTCCAAATACATTTACTCCATATAATATTTCTAAAAAGAATGATATTGGTTCTGTAAAGGTAAATGGGGAACAATTTACAACAAATGAGAAGAAATTTTATAACCGAGAATTGAAGGCTGCATTGTTACGTCTTAATTACGGTGTTACTAATGTTCGTGGTTCTTATGTGGAAGAGGATTTTGGTGAAAGTCAAGAAGAGTCATTCTTTGTTGTAAATTTACATTCAGACCCTAGTTTTAAGGAAAATTTAATTAAATTAGGCGAATATTACAATCAAGATTCTATTTTTTATTCACCACAAGGAGAACTTCAAGGATATTTGATTGGTACTAATAATTCTGATTTCCCTGGATATGGAAATGAAGTTCTTGCTGGTTCTTTATTGACAAATGTTATGTCTCAGTTTATGTCACGTATTGGAAATAAAGGCTTTAGTTTCACAAATGGTGAAGATGTCAGCGGACAAGAAGATGAAAATGAATTATTCTATAATGGTGATAATAATTACAAGCAAGATAATTCTCCTAATTTTATCGACCGTAAGAATAAGCGTAAAGAACAATATAATGGTATGCAAGAGTCAATTGGTGTCAAGACTTATAAAGATTATACCATTAAAGAAAAACACGCAATTTCTTTACTTTCACGTCAAGCATTAAACGAAATTAAAAACAAATAATATTTTATATAAGTGAGGAAAAAAATACTTTCCTCACTTTTTATTTGATTTATCTATTTATCTTTAGATAAAAAATATTATATATTATGTGTAATTGTAAAAAAAGCGTTAGAAATGTAGGCAGAGGACGTAATGTCAGTAGAGCGACTAGTATGGCATCTAATCATACTTATTCACCAACAAATAAAACTAGACGAATGATAACTAAACGTCTAAAATAATATTAAAAAAATTTGTTTTTTCTAAAAATTATACATATCTTTATTATGTAAAATAATTAAAGACAATGTTTAGGTTAAAAAAAATGAATGAATATCACTTTAGGCAGTTCCCTAAAAGTGAACGTAGTACATTTAAATATTGGTACTATCACTGGAAGGCTTTTAATTTACAAGCCCTCAATCTAGGTGTGTGGCGTTTCAGTTATCTTTTTCATGACATTGAAAAACCTTGGTTAAAGTTGTTCTTACCTTACTCTAAGGTAAGAGAAATCCATCGTCTTAATAATAAGCACCATTCTGCTTATAAAGGTGGTTTATCTAAAGTGGATTGGTTAGCACTTATTATTGATAATGAATGCTCTAGATTTACTAAATCGGAAGCACAAATGACTGCTAGGGAATACATCGAATATGTTATTAATGAAAAAGATGTTGATGTAAAAGTTAAGAATGCATATAGGGAATATGCACTTCCTATTTTAGAAAAATTAGGTTTATGAAATAACGGCTATATATTCAATTAAACCGTTAAAAGGTGACTACTTCCTTTAAAGTATGTTTTGGTTTTGGGGTGTGGTATAACGGATATTACAAGAGATTTTGGCTCTCTTAATCCGAGTTCGATTCTCGGCACTCCAACTAATATTATAAATGAGGTATGAGTGAAGAAAAAAAGAAATGTCCTCTCAATCTGACTTTAGGTGCATCAAATCATTCAACAGGTGAACGAGAAGAAAATGATTTTTATGCAACAGAACCTAAAGCGGTAGAATTGTTGTTAGAATTAGAAACTTTTAATAAAAAAGTATTAGAACCTTCTTGTGGTCAAGGACACATATCAAAGGTGTTGGTAAAACATGGATATGATGTAACAAGTAGAGATTTGATTGATAGAGGATATGGCGAAGTTGCGGATTTCTTGCAAACTAATGAAAAATGGGATGGAGATATAATTACGAATCCACCATTTAAATGTGCCCAAGAATTTATCGAAAAAGCATTATCTTTAATTCCTGATGGGAATAAAGTTGCGTTTTTCTTAAAATTACAATTCCTTGAAGGACAAGGAAGAAAAGATATGTTTTTAGAAAATCCCCCAAAAGTGGTATATGTTTCATCTTCTAGATTGAATTGTGCTAAGAATGGAGATTTTGAGAGATACCATAGTAGTTCGATAGCGTATGCTTGGTTTGTTTGGGAAAAGGGATATAAGGGAGAACCTGTTATAAGATGGTTTAATTAAAAAAAAAAGTTTATCCAAATTTAATTATATTTTTTGAGAAGGACTGTGCGTAAAGACCACAGTCTTTTCCTTTTTTCCATATATTTATTGATAAATAAAAATAAATTATATGGAAAATATTATTGAAACATCACACATTGCCTTAGACTTTGATTTTTCAAGAGAAAACCGAGATTTAGGTGCTTATCGTATTACCACTTATGATAAATATGGTAATTATGAAGAAGAACTTTATCTCTCCAAACGCCAAATGAAGGATTTGATTGATGGTGTTATCAATATCAAAGTTGATATTGAGGATGAAAAAGAAATTCTGTAGAGTTTATTAAAATGGGAAATATTGTTGTTTATAATGTGAAAACCGAAGACCATACAAGTAATCCAAATAATTTTTATGTTGGTCGAGGGTCAATTTTTGGTAATCCTTTCACATATACTGGTAAACGGTCAAATAAAGCAAAATTATCATTTGCCACTAGAGAGGAAGCCTTAGAAGCGTATAAGAAATATTTTACTGTTCAATATAAAGAAAACCCTAATTTTAAAAAGGCTTTTGATTATATTTATGGTAAATATGAAAAAGGTGAAGATATATATTTACAATGCTATTGTAAACCTTTACCTTGTCATGGGGATTATATTGCCGATATGTTGCGTAGAAAATTAATTCATTCAAAGCGTATGGCAATGCAAAAAGGTACAACGATGAAGGATTAGTAATCGTTGTACCTTTTGTTTTTTTTATAAAAAAATGGGTTATCCTCTAAAGCAATGAGGATTTTTTCATTTTCTTCACATATTTCCATAAAATTAGAAATATCATCTATGTTAAACCACTCACCATTACAGCGTACATCTTTATAATAACGATGTAGGCGTTTTTCTAATTTAAATGGATGTTTACTTTTAAACGTAGTTATAAGTTTAAGTTCAACTCCATTTGCTGTTTGTAATTGTTTAAGTCTAGCATTAATATTATAATTTTTAGTTACGCCTATTTTATATAAGTTATTTGCTTGTATTAAATAAATAAATCCGTCTGTCATACATAAAATATAAAAAATTATTTTAAAAAAATCAATAAAAATATTTGGTTTTATGGTTAAAAAAGGATATATTTGTATTATAAAAAAATGTTAAAAAATGAATTATTATATAAAAATAGATGGAGAACCAGAAATTGTAACTAAAATTCGTCACCATATTCTTGATGAATTTAAGGATTTAATCTTTTACGAAGAAGAACATAAATATACATTGTTTGGTAAAGAGTTGCCATCAGTTTCTTCAATTACCCATAAATTCCAAGATGAATTTGATAGCGAAGCACAAGCCGAGGCATATGCTGCCAAGCATGGGGAGACTAAAGAGTATTGGTTAGATTTATGGGGATATAATGCGTTTAGAGCAACTACTCTTGGTACTAGAGTTCATGCGTATGGTGAATCTTTAGGATGGTTTAAAGGTGGACATCCTGAGTTAATTGTTCCTGAAATACTTCCACAATATAGGAAAGATAAAAATTGGTTAGTTCCTATTCACAAAAAAGAAGAAGCAATTGAAAAGTTTATGAATGATTTACCTTCTTCTTATCATTTAGTATTAAATGAAACTAAGATTTATAGTGGCAAGAATAAAGACCCAAAATTAAATCCTTTGACACAATATAGTGGTACTTTTGATATGTTGTATTATTATGATGGAGAAGGAAATCCTGATAAGGCAGGATTAGTTATTTTTGACTATAAAACAAATAAGGATTTACGAAGTGATTTTGCACGAAGTAAGAATAAGAAAATGTACCCACCATTCGATGATTTATATGTTGAGAGTTTAGGAAATTATTCATTGCAGTTGAGTTGCTATCAAATACCTTTAGAAGATATAGGATATAAAGTCATTGACAGAAAATTAATATGGCTAAAGGATGATGGCACTTATGAGAAAGTACATACACCTAATTTAACAGATAAATTGAGAAGATGTATTTAATATTTTTTTTTTTTAAAAATGTTAAAAAAAGTTAATATAATACTTGTTTTTTTAAAATAAAAAATATATTTTTGTTAAAATTAAATTAATATATGGCAATTATAGCGGAAATAATCGCATGGATAGCCACTATTTTCAGAGGTGGTGGTATGCTAGCAAAAAATGCCAATATGGTTAAATATCTAGTTAGTATAGGCAATCTATGTTGGCTAATTAATGGTCTTATGACTAAGAATCTACCATTATGCGTAAGTAATGGTTTTTGTTTAGCAGTAATGATTTTTGAAATTATTAAAAATAAAATTCAAATTAGGAAGAAAGAATAATGAACGAAAAGTATGTTTTTATTAAGTCCTTTACTAATGATGAAGGTACTATTCCAGAAGGTAGTGAACTTTATCTTTTTAGAGGATTTGTATATTTTAATGGGGGATTAGTTAGTCCTGCATATCAAGGTTTTCTCATGGAATTTATTAATGATGAAAAATTAAGTAAGGAATATCTGCGTAAAGTAAAGGTAATTCATAATAAGATATAATATGGGAAAACATAATGTATGGTTTATTGCTGATTTACATTTAGCACATAAAAATATTCTAAAACATCAACCAAACCGTATTGAATGGTTAGGGCTAAAAGATGAAAATGATATAGAGACCCATGACAAGAAAATATTGGAAATATGGAATAATACCGTTAAACCAGGAGATTGTGTATATCTTTTAGGAGATATTATTTTAAGTAATAGAGAGAAAGTATTAGAACTTTTGTCTCAACTTAAAAGCAAAGGATGCGCATTAATTTTAATTGTTGGTAATCATGACAAAGAAATTACTAAATTTACAAGATTCTTTAAAACAATTGAAATATGCAAATATGTTGAGTTTAAGAAAAAGGATTTCCCATTTATCGAAGAAGATAGATTTTCTTGTGTCTTATGCCATTATCCATTAAAAAGTTGGATGAATAAATGCCGAGGCAGTATGCAAATATATGGTCATGTGCATGATAACTCACCTTGGATAGATGAAGAAGATGATTTAACAATGAATGTAGGTTTTGATGCTTGTCATGCACATGGTGGTTTGGTATCATTGGAACAAGTATATTCATTTTACAAAACAAAATTAAATGGACTTTCACCAGTTAATTATGTGAATAAGGTTAGTGAAAGTAATAAGAAATTTATAAAATAAAAAACAAAATATTATTTTTATATATGAAGACAAAATATTTTTCAATGTATGGTAATGCCGTTGATAAGAACGGTTTAACTCATGTGGTTACAATTCTTGGTGAACTTACTAAGACTAGTGAAGTTAATACACATATCGAAGAAACTAAGTTAGTATGCGAGGATGGTACACCTACTAATAAGGTTGCTACTGTTATTACTCCGTATCGTCAACTCAAGCGAACTCTTAAATTGAGTTTTTCAATTTGTAATCCAGAAGATACATTTAATGAAGAAGTAGGTAAGGCAGTTGCTAAACGTAGAATTAAGCATGGCGATATTATTGGTAGCGTTACAAGTAATAATATTACTATGTTGAATGACGACCAGTGTAATTGGATTCTTTTTGGCGAGTTAAAGTATGTCACTCAGAATATTGATAAGTATTTACCTGAAAATACTACTGATACAGTTGAAGAAGTAAATGATACTGTTGAGGATGATAATGTTGATGCAACAGATAAAGAAGAAACTGATAATGTAGAAACTGAAAACGAAGTTGAGGCTACTGAGGAAGATGGGTTAAATGATGGATGGGATGATATGGAAAAGTATAAAATTTCCGATAATGAATATGATTTAACTAATGCGACTAATGACGAAATTGCAAAATTGCGTGGTATTAAAGATATAGTCGATATTGGAGATAATAAAGAAGTTAAATATTATGCTGGCGGTGAAGAAGTTAAAGATTCAGCCGATGAAGAAGTTAAAGATGAAGATGATATTTTCAAGACTGTCTTGTCTAGATTATATGATAGTGAGGAAGAAGGTCGCAAGTTAGTAGATGAAATTCATAAACTTAAAGAAGAGTTTAATGATAAAACTAAAGACCCATTTTTAAAATTGCTATTTAACAATCCTTTCATTAAGTAAGATTATTATTTTTTATGGAAAATAACGATAAATATAAGAATAAACAAACAAATGAAGTTGTTACTCTTATAGCAAAAGATGTAAGGCAAGAAGGTTATTGCTTAGAAAACTGTGGTGTAAATTTATATAAATTTACAGATATTATTGGGGTAAATTATGATAATGTTATTATTATAAATTCTTTTAATGAATATATAATTATGGATTCACTTTATTTTGAGCAGATTTATGAAAAAATTTCATAAATAAATTTTAATAAAAGTCAAAAATTATATCGTTATTAAAAAATGATAAATACTTTATTTAATGGGGTTGCTAATCCTCATAATTGTATTGATAGTTTTGGTGCTGATTATGTACGTAAGTGTGTGGCGGTCACGTCACACACTTGTAGATTTAAAAGGTATTGTATAGATTATGCAAAAATATATCAAAAATATCATAAATTACGTGATTTAGACAAGAATGTTTTGGGAAATTATGTTAAATTTAGTTAAAATTGCATTTTTTCTTTAAAAAAATTTGGTAGTTACAAATATTATGCTTACCTTTGCAGCGTAAAAAGAAAAAGAATTATGAATAAATACAAAGTAACACAAATAAATTATACAAATTTAAGGAAGAAAAAGAAATAAAATATATGGCAGAAGTAGAAGCATATTCGCATAATGTTTTTAATAAGATATGTGAAGTGCAAAACATTACAGATGATAATGTTGAAACTAAAACCAATATGGCATTTATATCAATAATTGGTACTCATGGCGGTTTAGAACATTGGTTTAAGACTAATCATAGTAATGTTTTAAATTTAGAATTTGACGATGTTGAATGTGACATTATTTTAGATGATGGTGAAGATGATGATGATTCTATTATTAATGTTACCAACTCTTATGCAATTACTGAAAAGCAAGCATTAGAAATTGTTGAGTTTATAGATAGAAATGTTGGAAAAGACTTTTATATTCATTGTTATGCTGGTGTATCAAGGTCTGGGGCAATTTGTCATTTTATTAAACATAATTATGATGAATATAAAAATACTAAGGGTGGTAAACATATCTGTCCTAACAATGAAGTTTTGCGTAAACTAAATAGAGTTTTATGGAAACGCTATTATAAAGATGTTAAAAAAAGTTAAAAAATAAAAAAATTTTTCAAAAAAATTTGGTAGTTACGAAAAAACGTTGTAACTTTGCAGCGTAAAAAAAAATAAAATAATAAAATGAAGAGAACTATAGGTATTGACCTTGGCACAGGATTTAGTGCCGTTGCGACAATAGAAGGTGGAGAACCAACTATTATTGCTAATAGTGAAGGAAAGCGTACAACGCCTTCCATTGTTTCGTTTAAGGATGGTGTTAAGAAGGTAGGTGATGCAGCATCTAGACAGCGTATCACAGCCCCAAAAGATACTGTCCTTTTTGTAAAGCGTTTCATGGGTGTTGAGTATGATAATTGTAGTGACATTATCTCTCATATGCCTTATGACGTTGTAAAGAGGGGTACTAGACCAAAGATTGTGCTCAATGGTAAAGAATATACACCAGAAGAGATTTCAGCAATGATTCTTCAAAAGATGAAGGAAACTGCTGAGGATTATCTTGGTGAGACAGTTACAGATGCTGTCATTACTTGTCCAGCATGGTTTGACAATGCTGCACGTGAAGCAACTAAGGCTGCTGGTTCTATTGCAGGACTTAATGTTTTGCGTGTTATTAACGAGCCAACTGCTGCAATTCTTGCTGCTAAAATCAAGACAGATGGAGAAACTAAGAAGGTTTTGGTTGCCGACATTGGTTGTGGTACTACAGACTTTTCGGTTTGTGAGTTGTCTGATGGTATGGTAGAAGTTTTGGCATCTAAGGGTGATGTGTTCTTGGGTGGTAGCGACTTTGACAATGCTATTGTAAACCATCTTATTAATCACATTAAGACCGAATTTGGTGCTGATGTTAGTAAGGATGCAATGGCTCTCCAGCGTATTGCAGAGGCTGCTGAAAAGGCTAAGATTGAATTGTCTTCTTGCGCAGCAACTCAGATTAATCTTCCTTATATTGGCGTAAAGGATAATGTACCATTCCACCTTGACTTTAATTTGACACGTGCAACTTTTGACCAATTGACAAAGGGGTTGGTTGAAAGAATTATTGAAAAGGGTAAGGAAGCCCTTACTGCTGCTGATGTTAAGGCAGAAGAACTTGATTGTGTTCTTTTGGTCGGTGGACAGACTCGTTCACTTGCTATTCAAGAAGCATTGAAGAATGCGTTTGGTGATAAACTCAATCGTTCAGTAAACCCAGATGAAGCCGTTGCTATGGGTGCTGCCATTCAAGCAGATACTTGTGTAAATGGTTCAAATGGTGGTGTAATCCTTTTGGATGTTACTCCAGTTTCAATGGGTATTGAAACAATGGGCGGTATTATGACACCAATTATTGAAGCCGATACTACAATTCCATGTCGTAAGTCTCAGATTTTCTCTACTGCTGCTGATAATCAGACTAGAGTGGATATTAGAGTTCTTCAAGGTAATCGTCCAATGGCTAAAGATAATAAGACTGTAGGTGTATTCACTTTGGATGGTATTATGCCAGCAAAGCGTGGTATTCCTCAGATTGAAGTAGTCTTTGACTTTGACGCAAATGGTATCTTGAATGTTTCTGCAATTGATAAGGCTACCAATAAGGAACAGCATATCACTATTCAGTCTAATAATCTTACAAAGGAAGAGATTGAGCGTATGAAGGCTGAAGCAGAGGCTAATGCTGATGCGGATAAGAAGTTGAAGGAAGAAGTGGTGACACTTAATGAGGCTGAATCATTTGTTTTTGCTAACAAGGAGTTGATTAAGTCTAATGAAGGAAAACTTTCTTCAACTGAGAAGACAGAAATTGAAACTTTGCTTAGTGATATTGAGACTGCTATTAAGGATAAGAATGCATCTAAGATTAAGGAGTTGAAGGAAAGCGTTAATGCTAAGTGGAATGTAATTAGCGAAAGACAATATGCTCAAGCAAATACTTCCACAACAGAGCAGACTGATGCAAATTCAACGAATGAATCATCTTCAAGTTCAGAGACTGATGGTGCAGAAGATGCAGTATTTGAGGAAGTTAAGTAGGAATTGTATTTTTCATAATATTTATTTTTGAATTGTTTGTTGTTAAGGATTGATGCGTAAAAACATTAATCCTTAACTTTTTTTAAGATATTTTATTTGTTTTTATCAAAAATAATGTATATCTTTGTATTAAATATAAAAGATATAAGATAACCAAAATGGATAAAAAGGATTATTATGCTATCCTTGGTTTTACCGAGGACGAAAAGAAACTTCAAGGTGAAGAATTTAAGAAGGTCTTAAAGAAGAAGTTCAAGAAGAAAGCAATTGAATTTCATCCAGATAGGTTTTCGGATGAAAAGGAAAAGAAAGATGCGGAGGCTAAGTTTAAGGAAATTAATGAGGCAAATGAAATTTTGTCAGACGATAAAAAACGAGCCGAATACGATTCACCTTCGCCATTTAAGGGAAACGGTTTTGCTGGCTTTAATGGATTTGGTGGTGATATGGGTATGGATGATATTATATCTCAGTTTAGAAACCATAATGGGTTTAATCCTTTTAACAGAAGCAATGCTAAAAATAATGCACCGAAAAAAGGAACAAGTCTCCAAGGTAATATTCCACTTACGCTTGAAGAAATGTTTTCGGGAATTAAGAAGACTATTAAGATAAATGTTTTACGTCCATGTAATACTTGTAAGGGTAGTGGACTTGGCGCAAATGGTCATATTGGTTCATGTGACGAATGTGGTGGTGTAGGTCAAGTTTATAAGACTATTAAGCAAGGCTATACTACGATGTCACAAATATTTACTTGTTCATCATGCCGAGGAAGTGGTAAAAAGGTGGTTAATCCATGTACTAAGTGTGGCGGTAATGGCGTTGAGAGAGTAGTTGAAGAAGTTGAAATTGATTTCCCAAAGGGTTGTGCAGAAGGAATGCAACTTACATTAAATGGTAAGGGTAATAGCCCTATACGTGGTGAAGGTATTAATGGTGATTTGATTATTAATATAATTGAGCAACCACATGATACATTTAGACGTATAGATAATAACTTACTATTCCAAATTAATATCAATGTTTTGGATGCCATTTTAGGCTGTACAAAGAAGGTTGTTACCATTGATGGTAAAGAGTTAGAGTATAATGTACCACAAGGCGTTGAAGATGGCTTTAAAATGCGTTTTAAGGGCTATGGAATGCCATCTGTTAATAATAACAATGAACGAGGTGATATGTATGGTATTGTTGCAATATCAATGCCTAAGTCTCTTACTGATGAAGAGAAAAATATCTTAAATTCATTGAAAGATAAACCTCATTTTAAGTCATGAACATAATTAAAGATGTTGATTTAATTAATGATGTTGATAAGTATGATGTTATACTTTTAGGTACGAGTACATACTATGCTTTAAATAATGGATTTCAAAAAAAAGTCGCTACTAATTATCCATACGTTGCAAAAATGAATGAAACAATTAGGTATGGGGATAACCGTCAATTAGGTAAAGTATTAGAAGCGAAAGAAAATGGTCAGCCAACCTTTTGCCTATTATATATGGCAAAGGGTTATGGTTTTAGACCAGATTTACAAAAAGAATTTATCTGTTACGATTCTCTTGAAAAATGCCTAAGAATAGTTAATACTTTATATAAAGGTAAAAACATAGCCTCTCCAATCATAGGTAGCACTCCCTTTGATGGTAATGGAGACAAGGATAAAATTATTCAAATGTTTAGTGACCTATTAAGTGATTGTAATGTTACTTTATATGATTATGTGCAAAAAAGTGATAGAGACGAACAACGAGACGAATATCTAGCACATAAAGCAATGGGTCGAGAAGCATTTTATGAGTATATCCGAGAGCGCAAATTAAAAAATAAAATTAAAATTAAAAATGAAAAGAACAATCAAATTGAATGAAGACCATTTAAAACTTATTCCTTATTTTTTCGTACAAGATGAAGGGGATAATTTAGTTTTTTTTGATAGAAAACAATTATTTTCATTAGGCTCACATCTTTTAGAGGATATTGCATTTGTCATTGGTAAAATTGATGAAGCAATTCCAAACACTAAAGATGATGCAGAAGGAAGAGCATTTCCTGATGAATTAGAAACATATATGTTGGGTCTTTATAATTATTTGTCTGAGAATTTAATCTCTATTGAAACCTTAATACATCAATTTGCTGTTAAAGGCGGTTTAACCGTTGGTGAATATGTATGCGATGATACCGATATGATTTGGTCAAAAATTTAACATTTTTTAACGTATAATTTTTTATCAAATTAAATAAAAGCACTACCTTTGCATTGCAAAAGAAAAAAAATATGAATTATAAAATTAATAAAGAAATTGATTTTCCACAAATTCGTCTTGTGGGTGAGGACTTTAAAGGCGTTGTAATGCCAATCACAGAAGCGAGAAAAATTGCTGAAAGTAAAGAATTGGATTTGATATTGATTAATAAAGATACTAATCCACCAATAGTACGCTTATGTGACTATGGTAAATTCCTTTATGAATTGAAAAAGAAAAACAAGGGAAATAAGAACAATGTTAGTGTGAAAGAAATACAATTAAGTGTTAATATCGCACAACATGATTTAGAAACTAAGGTTAGACACGCTATTGACTTTTTGAAGTCAAAAAATAAAGTTAAGGTTATTTTAAAAATGCGTGGACGTGAACTAACACGTAGAGACGAAAGTAAAAAACCTATTTATCAGTTCATCCAAATGGTTGAAGGTTTTGGAACTCTTGATAGTTTACCAAAAGATGAAGGAACTAAGTGTTTTGTGATGTTGTCACCTAAGAAGTAAAAAAAAAAAGAAAACCATATAAAAAAAGATAATATGCTATTTAACGTAAAGAGTAATAATGCGAAATATCAGCAAACAGATACTTTAAAGTATTATTTTAAAGACATTAATAAATATCCACTTTTGTCAATCGAAGAAGAGAAAAATCTGTTTAATATTTATAAAACTGGTACTCCAATTGAGAAGAAAAAGGCAAAGGATAAGATAATTAAATGTAATTTAAGATATGTTATTTCTATTGCTAGACGTTATGGAACTGAAAGGAATATTCTAGACTTGATAAATGAAGGTAATAAGGGATTGATTAAGGCGGTAGAGGCTTTTAACCCTCATTGGGCAGAGGACTCTAAAATTGAACGAGGCTATGATTGCGATTATGCTAAGTTTTCTGTTTGTGCGACTTATTATGTAAGCCGAGAAATTCGTCATTATTTAACGCATGAGGATAATATGGTGCGTAAGGCTAATGCAGTTAAAACATATTCATTAGTACCAAAGGCAACTAATTTATTCATGCAACGTGAAGGTAGAAAACCAACATCACCAGAACTTTTGGAAATTTTAAATACCGAGTTTAATGCTAATATTAAGGATATTAGCGATTTGACAAATGTTGGTATGTGCTCCATTGACGCACCAATGGATGATGATAACTTAAACCCAGATTATAATGATTTTCTTATTACTTCTGCTAATACTAATTCATATGAGAATACTATGCAGAGTGAATACAATAAGAACTTGGTAGAATCTTTGCTTAAAACGCTTAAAGAGCGAGACCGTAAGGTTATTGAAATGGCATTTAGTATTGGCTATATGAGGTCATATGAGGTTGAGGAAATCGCTAGAGAGGTTGGTCTTACTAATGAACGAGTAAGACAAATCAAGGAAGAAGTAATAAAGAAATTGCGAAAAGTTTATATGCAAAAATTCAAGAAAATGTAATATGAATGAGGAATTAATTAGAAATAGTGAACGAGAGGAAATAGTTAAACGTGTCACAAATTATATGAAAAAATGTGGTATGTTTGTATTTCCTGAAGATGATGATACTTTAAATGGTATTATTAATGCAATTCGTAATAATGAATAAATATGGAGAAAGAAAGCAAATATTATTCATTGATAATGAATTATCACAAAGAATTATTCAATGAATTTAAACGTTATTGCGAGTCAAGAAAAATTAATCTAGACAGAAGCAGAAAATATAAATCATTGTTTCCATTAAAAAAAACATATAAAAGACGTAAATACAATAATTATTTGTGGAATGTTCATTCTTTTAGTGATTTTATAGAAAATGATAAAAGGTTTACTATAAAATCTAGAATAGAATTTTATGAAAGAATAGCGAAAATAAATTATAGATATTGCTTGGCTTTTTATAAAATGAATCGCATTAATCAATATAAAGTAAAGACTAAATTATATTTTTCTAATCATGTGCAATATAATTTATTAGCATTGTATATGCCAAATGAATTAAGTGATGAATGGAGAATAATTTATGAAATAAGCAGAAATATAGGAACGGATGAAGATATTGAATTAATAATTAAAAATAACTTTGATTTATGAAAAATAGAACTTTATTGGAGACATTAATTGAACATTGCCAAAGAAAAATTGATAGTACACCAAATCTTATTAGACTGCAATCTGCGGAACATTTAGTATGTAGAGTGGAAGGTGAAAGAGATGCATATAAAGATGTTTTAAATATCATTCTTGAAAATTTGGAAGAATGACATAGGGAAGAAGTAAAAAGGATTTAGTAGAATTTATATTAAATAATAAATTATGGGTATTGTTACTTTATGTGGACTATGTTTAGCCTACATTTTAATGTGGAGTTTTCTTTATATAGAAGATGATTTACATTATATAATAGATTTTATACTTCCTCAGCGTAAAATACTTTTTTTTGGTAAATGTATTGGAAATACCATATTTATGATATGGTGGTCTATTATGCCAATGTTTAATCTTTGGTTATGTTTTGCAATAGTTCTTTTCATGTTTATAAACTTTTGGAAGGAAAAGGAAAAAAGCATTAAAGAAAATATTGATAAAAAAATTACGTATATAAAAGAAAGTAAAGTAGTTAGTTTTTTGAAAAAAATTTTTTATATTAAAATAATATGATAACATTAACTTTAATTATTCCGCTAATTATAAATTATATTATAATGTGGGTGAGTGGATGGAATAATATCCATAGTTTGAAGGATTTGATTTCACCTTTTAAAGCAGCATTAGATGCTTATGAAGATGATGAATTTTTAAAAGTAACTATAATTGCTACTTTTATTCCATGCGTTTCTTGGATGTTAGTTATTGCATGGATTTCACGTGAAATTTTTCATTTTATAGATAAAGATTCTTTTGTCTTTTTTAATAATTTGTGTAGTTTAATTCTTTATATCGTAAATAAATTATTTAATATAATTTTTTATATCCCAAATAAAATTTTCGATTGCACAAAGATTGGAAGGTTTTTTGTAAAAATAATTAATTACAAATTCAAATAAAAAAAAGAGTATGGTTTATTTTTCCATACTCTTTTTTTATGTTATTTAGGAAGCATATTGTTATATGCTTGTACAATTGCTTTAGCATCACGTCCAGTTAATTTATATTTATCACCACTTGGTGCGCTTTCACCTTTGGCTTTTTTCTCCATATATCTTGAACCAGATTTTTCATCATAGCCATCAAATGAAGTACCATTTTTATTCATTTGTCGGAAAATCTCATAATTATTTATACCTTTGTCACTAACAATTTCTTTAGCAAGGTGGATGTTATCGGTATCGAATTTATGATATTCTTCACTTTTTTCCTTCATTTTTTCTTTTTGTGTGTCGAAATGGTGGTTATGGTGTTCTTCACCATTATTATGGTGTAGATGATGAACGCTAGAATCATCACTTTCTTCAAAAAATTCCTTAATTAGGAAACGATTAATCTCTTCGTTAATAATTTTGTTAAGTTTATTCATTTTTAATGCGCATTAAAATATTATATATATAATAAATATACTTATTATAGTATTTTTTTAAAGTTTTTTTAACAAATAAAATTTGTTTTTCTCAAAAAAAGTCTGTATCTTTGCATTGTAAAAAAAAAGTAAAAGATGCATAAGAATTACTATTATAGTAATAGCAAATTTGAGTATTGTATATTCATTTGCGGTAATAAAACCAATCAAAGAATATTCGCTATTGAAAGGGTGGATGAAGGTTTTATTTTATATTTTAATAGATTATGCCTTCATATACTTTGCAATAAATTATCTTAATCAAGAAAAAATGGAAAAAATTTATATATCAATTCCTATAACAAATTTAGAGGATAGCGTTAGAACACGTTGTGAAGATTCTTTAAATGATATAAAGAAACGAAAATTGTCTTATGAAGTTGTTTGCCCAATTGAAGATGAAGAGGGGTTTGAAAACCAAATAACAACTGAGCATGATTATGCTTATTTTATGGGTGAAGATATTAAATTGCTTTTACGTTGTCAAGCAATTTATATGTCTAAAGGATGGGAAAAAAGTAACGGTTGTCGAGCCGAACATGAATTGGCTAAAATTTATGGGCTTGAAATTTTTTATCAACTTTAATTATTCTTTATATGTCAAAGAAGAAAAATAAGAATAAGGCTGAGAAACAGAAAAAGAAAACAAAAAAGAAACTTGCAAAGAAAGTGTCGGAATACAATTTTGTTTTTAATAATTTTCTGACGATAACTAAAAATGTTTTACAAATAAAAAAAAGAAAATATGTTGATTAATACATTAGGGGAGTTAATCCAGAAAGCACGTAAAGAGGGTGCAAAAGAAAGAGTTGTAATGCTTGGCGTTATTAAGACTGAGTTGGAGACGTTTGCCAAGAAGCAGAATCCACAGAGGGATTTAACTAAGAAAGAAGAAGATAATATTTTATTGAAGATTGCAGCAAATTTGCAAGAAAGTTTAGCCTCTTATGAAAAGAATGGTAAGAAAGAACTAGCAGAAAAGACTGCGGTAGAGTTGTCTATCGTGAATGAGTTCGCACCTAAGATTGCAAGCGATGAAGATGTCGCTAACTTAACTCGCAAAATTATTAGCGAAAAGTACCCAAATGTGACAATGAAAGACATGAAGAACATTTTAAATGAGGTAAATGAAACATATCCAACTGCGAAAGGTGGAATAGTTTCAAAGGTTGTTAAGGATTTCATGAATGCTTAAAAAAGCATTAAAAGAACTTGATAAAGGACGTAATATTTGTGAAAATATGAATTATGTGCCTTGTTTTATCCGTGATGGAAAGAAATCATGTTCTGTAATTATTTAAAAATAAGAGAAGAAATTAATCTTCTCTTATTTTTTTTTGCCATTAATTATTAATTAATTTTTAATATTTTTTAACAAATGAAATTTATGTTTAAATAAAATTGTACATATTTTTGTTGTGTAAAAAAGAAAAAAAGTTATTAATAAAAAAAAATAAAAAAAAAATGGCGATTAACACAAAAGCACTATTAGACGAGTTGAACTATCGTGGTTTTTATGGCGATACAGTAGGTAATATTGTAGATGCGTTGAATAATAATTCCGCAATTTACATTGGTACTGACCCTTCCTCAATTAAGGAAGAGAATAGAAACCCAAAGTTTCCTGAAATTACTTCATCACTCCATGTTGGACATCTTGCAGCGTTTATGGCTGCTAAGATTTTTGCC
>AUXO012907228.1_pt1 | contig 22320 bp, 36 predicted proteins | sample 768731 | NCBI WGS metagenome assembly AUXO01 (sample SAMN02715735, study PRJNA202380) | gut metagenome | biome: sheep rumen | host: Ovis aries | place: New Zealand: Palmerston North | reverse complement strand
TAGCATTAAGATAAGCCTCATCTCACCTCACGGCTCGCTTTCGCCTTATCTTATGCGAATTTTTGGCGGAGAAATTTTCAGAGTCTCATCATCGTCTAGAAGCTCTCAACTGTCATTTTTTTTTCTTCTCAAAAAAATTCCGACATTTTCTCAGGATTTTCTTCTCAATTTTCCTTCATCGTTTTCATCATTTTTCCTCCTCAAATTCTCCTCTATGCCTTATATGTGAAATTATATGTTTAACCAATTAGATATAAAGAAAATGGAAAAATTAGAAAAAACAATGAAAAAACTTCAGTCAACAGAACTTTGGCTGAGTGAAGTTGAAGACCTGGAAGAATATGCCGGCATTGGTTGGCCTATTTTCACAAGGGGGTTATTAAAAGACGAACTGAGACTAGTAAAAAAGGCTCAGAAACGATTGGAATATGTAAAGACAAAGGTATTATCGGAGGAAGACTCTGTTAAATTAGCGGAGTTTGATACAACTCTCAAAGGTATCTTAGCAAAATGGGGAGCTTAAATGCTTCCTTTTTTTGTTTAATTTAGGGGAGAAAAAAAAATAAGAGACTAGACTTTTACATCTAATCTCTTTTCTTTTTTTTTATTTACAGTGACACATTAACTTTTCCCAGGTTTAATCCATTTCCCTGGTATGGTGGATGTGGCAGATACAGGTAGTGAGTTGGCATATTAGGTAGAAATCCCTCATGAACCAATCCATTTTTGAAGTAATAGGTTTTCTTTGTTCCGTCTGTTCCTTTTTCGACAGCGTCCCAATCGTCGCCTGGAGAAGAGCAAGTTTCGTAGTATCCGAGTGATTCATTCCAAGATGCGGAAGTAAAGTATCCGTTTTGGTTAAGGAATCCTATTCGAATACCGGAGATGTTCATATATTTTACCCAAGCTGGATTATATGCTAGTACTTCGACTCCGACTGCCAATGGTCTATCTTTATCATCGACTCTAATCCATTGTGGTGATGTTATAGGAGGCGGTGGTGGTGGTAGAGTTTTTGGTAGTCTTCCTAGTGCTTCATCTATTAGTTTAGTAAAGGACAGTTCTTCATCTTTTTTCTTTTCATTTCTTCTACATTTCGCTATGCATTGTGCTTTAACTTTTTCTGGTAGTTTAAAGTTTTTCACTTCCTTATCAGCCCAAAGTAGGTATTGCGGGTTTATTTCCAGCAGATCTTCTACTTCTTTTCCTTTATATTTACCAAATCTGATCTTCATATTAATAACTCATTTTAATTCATATATAAGAAAAATAAAGGGACTATTCATCACGAACCATCCCTCTTGAAAATTATTAACAATTTAAATTTATTTAATATGAACAATTAAAGAAGTTTTATCGATACCATTCATTATTTTTCCATTCGCCTTTTTCCGCATAGTCTTTAAATTCCGGATATCTTCCCGCTATATGTTCTCCTTCGTCCATCCAATCGAAGTCTTGTCCCACATTAATTTTTGAAGGTGCATGTCCTTTTGTTGCTGTTAATTTGTAGACTTGTTGTGGAGTTTTGATATAGATTGGGATGTCGTTAGGATTTTGTGAGATAGTTTTAAATTTCCATGTGACGGGTTGATATTGTGTTTGTTTTCTTGTATCGACTATAGCAGATGGGAAAGTACCAAAAGCTTCATGAACTTCTCTTTCAGCTATATAGAGTGGTATTGTTCCCATTGCGGCGAGTAGTGTTATGGTTGTATAGTCTTCTTGTATATTATAATCGAAGACGGCGTCATTATAGTCCCAGTCTGATTTTCTTGGTTTAAGTGAGGACTGTGAGAGTAGGTCTTCAACTATGATTCTGCCGTTGATTCCTAGCATTGTTTCTTTGCCTGGTGTTATTTTAAGTATCCAATCGTCGCAATAATATTTTCTATCGGCGTGTAGTTCTTTAGTGCCATTATCTTCGACGGTATTCCAAGCTGAGAAACCAATATACATTCCTTTTTCTCCATCGACTTCTATTTCTGCCATCTTATAGTTATGTATTTCAGCGTTATTCCAGCTTAATTGGCATGAGAAGTCTTTAGTAGAGGAGTTTTTCATATAGACTATTTTATTGCCCATAGTAGAGTTATAGTCGTAGACATGTTCCCCATCGGCTTTAAGGTGGTCTAGTATGAAAGACTGTGTAAATTCGGTATCCCAGTAATTAGAGTCATAACCATTTCCTATTCTATTTTGGTCGTAGTGGTGCCAAATTCCGTCTTCATAGTATTTACCTGAGACGTGTTGAATAAAGAAGCAATCCCAGTTCACAATAGATCCAGTAAAGCCAGGATTATTAGAGAACCATTCCGTTACCACTTCTTTTTCGTGTTGTGTTATGGCTTTAGGTTCGAGTTCTTTAGGGTAGTCAGTCATATCCCATTTATCTACGACTGCTCTTGTATTATAGTTTTCAAATCCCCACTCTTGATCCTGGTTAATTTCAGAGATTCCCAGGTACTCTAGAAACGCTTTATTAAATTTTACCTCATAGAATTCTCCGTCATATTCAGAGCATCCAGATATAAACATAAAGGTTAGAGTAGTGATCAGGAGGGGGAATAGTATTAAACAGATTAATTTCTTTTTCTTTTTCATAATTAGTTTCATATTTAGTTGAGTTGCCGGGATTCGAACCCAGAATGATAGAACCAAAATCTATAGTGTTACCTCTTACACCACAACTCAATCCCATATTTATATTTATATTTCCCAAGTATAAGTATCGACATAGTCTCCACAGCACTCACAAGGTTCATCAGTAGTCTCATAGTTTTGTGCTAGGTAAGGGACGAGTCGTTGTAAGATGGTATTAAGTTGGTCTGGTTTATCTTTCAGCCATTCAAAGATTTTCTGGTAGACTTTAATTCTAGCTTCATCGGTCAGGTTTATCTCTTCTTCACCGTCGATAGTAAGAGACCAAGCAATGCATCCCTCTGTTAATTCAATTTTCATAGTTTTTATTTTTCTTTAATTTTCTTATTTCTATTCTAGCTCTAGCCCATAGTGTTCCAAAGACAGTAAATAGGATAGAGAAACATCTAAACCTACACATGTCGTCAGAACCAAGGATTAGTAAGAAGATACCATAAACTAGAATAGAGCAGATAAAAGTAAGGATGATAGTAGAAAGAACATCCAATACTTTATATAATCTACTTGGCATATCATTCAAATTAATCAATGTGTAGTTTTAAATTTGTTAAGTTTTACCTGCGTCCTCCTCTTATAGATGGTCTTGGTTCCCGTCTTGGCATTTGTTGTGGGATAGATCGTCGTGGTAGAGGTGCTGGTTGATAATTATGTCTTCTCTCTATGTATCTTGGTGGAGGTGTAGGTCTGGAGTAACGATAATAACGATAAGTATTCCCGTAGTGATATGGATAATAGTAATGTCCATGATAATAATAGTAACTTACGTAGCCATTATAGTAGACAGGTTGACCATATTTTACCACTTCTCCATCTGATAGGTAATAAGCATCCGCAAAACAAGATGATAGTGTGATGCAGAAAGTTAAGATAAGAGAAATATATATAAGTCTTTTCATTTTTCTCTGCATTAAATTAGATTAACCCCTATATATGATAGACCAAAACTAAAACAACATGGAAAATCGTGGCATCCTATCATAATATTTTTAAGGATTAAATGGTAAAAGAACAATTTAAGTATATTTATTAATTTTCTTCATCAAGCCTCATTGTTAAATTTGCTAGGTCTTCCGGAGTAAAATACCTAATCCGGGTGTAGCTCTTGTACCCAGAACCGGATGAGAACCTATCTGTTTTATAATATTTTGAAGAACCTTATGCCATCCGAGCTGTTTTATCGGATCATATATAGGTTGCTTCTCAGTTAGACCTGCCATCTTTTCACCAGTTACTACAATTAGAAGTTCAGCATCGTCCTGTAATAGCTTCTTAATGTCTGGCTTAATTGTCACTGATTGATTCTTGGCAAAGCTCTGATAATAATTGAGGTGGGTTGTGCTAAGCTCTACACTCATCGACCCACTATCTATAATCAATATGTGCTTCGTATCTGGTAGCTCATATTTAACAGCGTCTCTAATGGCCAGAGCTTCTTCCTTACCACTCAATATATTAACCTTACTGCCCGTCTCATTCTCTATCATCTTCACAATTTCCTCTTTATTAGTGATAGATCTATATAGAGCCGTGGCAATTATCAAAGCTTTATTATCAGCTTGTTGAAGTAATTTTACAATTTCTGGCAAAACGTTAAGTCTATACTTGATTGGATCTAGAGTATTACTACTATTTAGATACTGCTTTGTATTAGTTCTCTTAATTATTTTCTCATCCTTTGATATCAGTTTTACTGCGGATGATGAGAGTTCTAACACAAACTTAGGCTTTCGTTTAAGTATCATAAGCAATTTAGTCAAAAGTTTTCGGGCCTTTGGAAAAATAGTAACCCACTGAGCAAATTTTTTCCGTATTTAAGGCCTTTCGAAATTGATTTATTTTGAACTTGCCCAATGATTCTGGCGGAATTTCATATTGCAAGGGTACGAATTCTTTCTCGTCAATATTTTCCACAGTTAATTTTAAAATTAAGTAAGAAGTGATAGGAGGAAAGAGCATTCAAAGCTCTCCTCTCATCACCTCTTTTTATTTTACATGTCGTTATATTCACTCACTACAAATTCACCGTTCTCCTGACGTTGCCATATTGTCTGATTGCCAGAACCTTTAAACAAGTACTTTTTATACGCCTGACTTTTTTCAAATCGACCGTCAATTACATAGTCACAGTAAGAGACAATCTCTTTTTGAAGGTCATTCAACTCGTTCATATAGTATCCTGTCCAAAGCCAAATGTTCTTATCTGGAAATGTCAGCCTTACCTCTTTTAATAGGTCTAACAGTTCCTGACCTTGCATTAAAGGCTCTCCTCCTAATACGCTTAATCCTTTACACTGCTCATCACCTAACAGGTCAAACAATTCTTTCTTCGCATCTTCATCAAATTTATGACCTGAACTAAAGGACCAAGCCTCATAGTTAAAGCAATCCTCACAATGGAAGGTACAGCCACTAACAAAAATGGAAGTTCGTATTCCTTTTCCGTTAGCTATATCATATTTTTTAATTTTGAAGTAGTTCATTCGTAACTAAAATTAAATATGATATACTCTCTGGCTGATTTCTTGGGTTTTGCCCTTGTTCCAGAAGGTGGACCCGATATACCCACACGTTCTGCGGGTGACCGTTAGCTTTTCGCGATCCTGGCATCCACAATTAGGACAGGTCCAAACGCCATTTTCGTCAGTATCTATTTCACCTGTATATCCACATGCGGAGCATACATCACCACAACGAGTGTTAATTTCTGCATATTGAATGTTATCATACATGAAGTTTACTATCTGTGAGAGTGCCTCAAGATTATCCATCATGTTTGGTACTTCAACATAAGAAACTGCACCACCCTTAGAAATGTTCTGAAACTCAGCTTCAAACTTAAGCTTGGAGAAGGCATCAATTGGTTCAGTTGGTGTTACATGATATGAGTTAGTAAACCACATTTTATCTGTGATACCTTTAATTTCACCAAAACGCTTCTTTGTCTTCTCAGCAAAGTTATAACAAAGTGACTCAGATGGTGTTGCATATAATGAGGCGCCATTAAGATCATCTTCAGTCTTCCACTTAGCACAAGTATCAGAAAGATATCTTAATACCTTTAATGCAAATTCCCTGCCAACTTTTGACGTCAGACTTTCTCCAAACATAGCCATACACATTTCATGAAGACCAATAAAGCCCAATGAAATAGAACTATAGCCGCCGTCAAGATACTTATTTATCTTTTCCCCTTGTTTGAGACGAGCCACTGAGCCATCTTGCCAATGGATAGGACTAACATCTGAAACCGCATCTCTAAGAAGCTGAGTTCTTAAAATTAAGGCTTTCTTACAGAGTTCAAGTCTCTCGTCAAGGATTAACCAGAAGCTATCAATATTCTTCTTGGCTGACAGAGCAACATCAACGAGATTCAGTGTTACTACGCCACGGTTAAATCTACCATAGAATTTATAGTTTCCATTTTCATCTTTCCAAGGTGCGAGGAAACTTCTGCATCCCATGCAAGGAAATACGTTTCCTTCATAGTTTCTGCGCATGATCTTGGCCGAAATGAAGTCAGGATTCATTCTTTTGGCAGCACACTTAACGGCTAAGTCAGTAAGATATCGATACTCTGAATCTTCTGGCACATTGTTTTCATCCAACACATACAAGAGCTTTGGAAATGCTGGAGTAACATATACGCCATCTTTATTCTTCATTCCTTGATATCGAAGCTTAATAGTTTCTTCGATAAGCATAGCCGTCTCCTTCTTATATTCTGGCTCTTCATTAATATACATGAAGACAGATACAAAAGGAGTCTGACCATTTGTGGAAGAGAATGTATTTTCCTGAAACTGAATAGTCTGTACAGCGCTTCGAACCTCATCACGAGTAAATTGTTCAGCTTGAGCCTTAATCAATTCCTCGTCCGGTGTTTTACCTAGTTCTATATAGTTATCAGTCAGTTTTTTGACATACTTATTGTAGGAAACCCTCACAAACGGTGCAAGGTGAGAAAGACTAAAAGTTTGCCCTCCATATTGTCCATTGGCTACTTGCAGACTAATCTGAGTAGCAATTGTTGCAGCAGTTTGAATGGATTTTGGTGTTTCAATCTTTTTTCCATTGATTGCTGTACCATTTTGAAGCATATCTTTCAGATTAATCAATTGGCAATTAAAGATTCCTCTATGAATTGCATAATCCGAGTCATGATAATGCAATAAGCCAAGTTGATGGGCCTGTAAGATATCGGTAGGCATAATCTTTCTATTAGCATAGTCGCGAGAAAGGATGCCTGCAATCAAATCTCGTTGAGTAGAGATAAGATGAGAGTCCTTGTTTGAATTTTCATCAATAACAGCTACATTAGTACCAGCAACAAGACCATCGATTTCATTATCTACAATACTATTCGACTTTTGATAGTATTTTAGAGTCTTGTATCTCTCGTAGTTTGTTGCGGTTGATGCTTGACCATAATCTTTGAGGCGCTTAATGACTATAGTATCAATATCATGACCAGTAATAGTCTCTTGGTCTTTGAATTGATCCTTTACCTCATTGATAATAGCATCGATTAGTCTGGGGAAATATTCGCCAGTACCAGTCTTCATGGCATTTCGAATTCCCCTCTTAATCTTTTTAACGTCGAACTCTTCAATAGAGCCGTTTCTCTTTTTTACGTTCATCATAAATTATAGTTGTTTTAAGAAGTACACTCAATATTCTAGGTATAGCCCGAAATAATTCCTGATAATTTCTTATCAAGATTGAAATATACTAATAAGAACACTCATCTTTAAAGGTATTTTACCACCATAAAGATTATAAGTTATTAATCATTTGTTCGTTAAAGTCCACACCAAGATTTCGAAGATACTCCTTTGCATTGGTTATTTCGATTACCTTATCGATGTGGTTGTGTTTCTTGGTAAATTCAACGTATTTATCTTGTTTTTCTAGATATTCGTTGACTCCGCCAGGAAAAACATTTGATCTAATTTTGTCGTGAAGAACGTGCGTAGTTAAGAAGTCGACATCTTTCTGAACCAACAGCACTTTTCGAACTGAATCCCCGCCAACAATTCCTATTTCGAGTTCTACAGCTCTCTTAATGATATCTTCACTTAGGTCTGGATTTTCATAAAATATCATATCAGTTATTCCTCGTTCTATATAGATTGTTTTATCGTAGCATCCTGATATACGTTTAAGGTTGGTCAGATGTAGGAGTGCTAGATTGAGGTTAGATTGAGGAATAAGGTCTGGAAAGAGTTTATTTTCAAAAGTTTTCCAGGTTTTTATTTCTGACCAAACAGGAATTCCCTCTGGGTCAAACTTCAATTTATGTTTGATAGTTGAACTCTTAAAAGTTCCGGATAAGCCATAATACATATTCACAAGATTAGGGTTTACCTCTGAAAATTTTTCCAGGAATTCTTGTTTTTCTCTCACAAACGTCATAGGTTCGACTTCGCCATTAGACTGTTGATAGATGACGCAGTCTTGCCATTCTCTTGTTTGTGGGTTTTTCATTTTAGACTCCGCCAGAATTTTATATTTCTTTTGAGTCTTGTTAAAAATAAATTCCTTTCCGATCATTAATGGACATGTATTCATATTAATCTTCCTTTTTGGTTATCGTATATAAGGTAAATCATAGGACATTGATCGCATTTTGTTCATTTCAGGAAAGAAAAATCCCCCTATTGATCTTCATTTATTTCTAAACTATAATCCGTAGGGGGTTTGTTTATGGTTTTGTATTAGAAAAGGCTCAATAGGTTTTGCACATCGGCGAGGTCATTATTAGTTACTTTAGTTTTATCAACATGAACAACTTCACCTGTATTATAGTCTACATATTGAGAGCCTTCGAATACAATCTCCTTCTTTTGTACAGCTGCTTTATATTCATAATTTTCTTTAGCAGCTTTCATTTTTTCAGCCCAGTATTCAGCATATTCAGTATTTCCAGAGTCAAGATCCTCATATACTTCTTCATAGGGTCTAGGACATTCCAGTTTTATTTTAGTAGTAAGGGTATCATCTTCGGGGTTAGTGATATCGAATTCCCAATAGAAGTACCCTTTACCATTAGTTTTAGCGGTAGATGGTCCTGTGATTAGATCTTTCCAAATATCTTCAATCAGTACTACTGTGTTTGTTGAGTTTTGGTTACCTACGAAGAGTATTTGTTCCTGATAGATGGTATTACCGATGAGAAATGGTAGGCCTTTAATGGTCTTCGTATCTGCCATCTTTTGTCACACATACTATTCATTCGCGTACATTCCTGGTAAGATTTTTTCTTCAGCGGCTTTAAGATAGGAATAGCAGTTATAGTATTCGCCTAGATCTTCCGGCCATTGAATAAAAGATCGTGAGAAATGCTTTTCTATCTCTTTTATTACTTCTGGATCGTTTTGATATTTTTGGAGTAGATAGGACACGCCACCAACCACCAATAATTTATCGGAGGAGTCGAGATATGATCCGTATTTATCTTCCAGTAATGAGAAGATATTGCCCAAGTATTGTCGTGTAAAGGTTTTGACTTGGTCGGAGATATCATATTTTCTACCTCGTTTAACAAAAATTCCGTCAGCATCGAGAATATTCTGTGCTTCTTTAATAGAGACTTTCATTGAATATTCCTTGTAGAGATAGTCCATAATATTATATGCAATACAGATACATCCGGTATTAGGTACTCCGATAGCTGCACCGGCGGAGGCTTTTCCAGCGACCACGGCACAAAAATCACAAGTTAAGAATCCGCCATCAAGAAGTATATAGTTTTTTGGTCCATTACTTCCTGAATGTCCTGAGGATGTTTCTGAGATATCTAAGTTTCTCGTATTAATTGCATATGAAGCGGCCAGTCCTTGTGTCAGAACCAGGAAGAAATTTTCCTCTCTAATCATAAGTGTTTCATAGAGGGAGTCCAGTAGTTCATCCACTCTATCTGAAAAAGCCATAGATAGTCCGACCACAACATGTTTAAATTTTGATCGACCACCATATTTCTTAAACAGATAGGACAGCCAGATAGGGTAAACTGCTTTCATATCTTCAAATGTTTCGAGAGGCATAAGGAGATCTGACGACAGTTTTAATGCTGAAGCTCCCATGACGTAGGTATTTCCCTCAAGTTGGAACATTATATCATCGTCTAGTTCAATTGGTGTATCTACTTTAGAGACTGATGAAATATACTTATCAAATTGAAGTGCGCCAGCGTCATCATAGTAACAAACTTTCACATTACTATATCCAAGATCAACAGCGAGAAGTGATTTCTTTTCAATTGTCATAACTATAAAATTTTAATTTAACTTAATTTATTTTCTAGAGCCTTAATAATAGTTTTGTCTACTTTCCATTCTTTGAGGTCTGGCAGTACGGTTTCGGTGATATATCCTTTCTTAACGTCAGAGATAATCCCAGACCATCCAGGGGTAACCACATAGACCGCATAAGAGTCAACATTATGTCCTTGTGAATCGAACCTTTGAGATACAACTACTTCATATGGTCCTTTCTCGGTCATTGCTCTATATGCGAAAACCAAGTTACCTTCCAACAGAACTTCAGCAGATCTTTGAAATACTTCATTAGCGACCTCTTGTGCTGTTCCCCAACCATAAATAAGTTCTTCCTGATTTTTACTTTCCATAATTTTGATGTATATAGATTAATAGATAATAATATTTAGGCATTCCACATTCCATTTCCTGTAGTCCAATTTCTTGTATATCGTTATTGTCCTTTAAAAATGAGAATGTTTTATATAGATCCTTTAATATTTGACAAAAGTAGGCTGGATTATTTTCTTCTAGTTTCAAGATTTCCAACATTACTTTAATTTCTACCCAGTCTTGATTCTCTTCGGTTGATTTTTTCAGCTGTGATTCCATAAATTTCAGCCGGATAGGTTTAACTTCTAGAGATTTGAGTGAGTTAATTATGTTGAATGTTAGATCGGATTTTACCATCAATCTACTTTGTCCTCTCATGTTTAGTAATCGTCGAATTTCACTACTTTGTCCCTGTACTTCCATATCCATCAGATCCTCGGTCAGTTGTGTTAGTAAATTCTTCCACAAGTTCCAGGTTAGCTTTTTCGACTTTAACCAGAACAAGCTGAGCGATTTTCTCTCCCGGCAGTATAGTATAATTATCCTTACTGAGATTTACCAGGATTATACCAATTTCTCCTCTATAACCTGCATCGATTGTTCCGGGAGTATTCAGAACAGAGATACCATATTTTAGTGCTAATCCGCTTCTAGGTCTTACTTGAACTTCGTATCCCTCTGGTATTTCAAAGATTAGTCCAGTGGGTATAAGTCGTCGTTCAAGGGATCTAAGTGTAATAGGTTCTTCAATATTAGCTCTTGCATCCATTCCGCTATCTGATGAATGGGCATAGGTTGGTAATGGTTGTTTACCTTGATTTTTTACTTTTATTGTTATCATGAGAGATTGTATTTTATCTTTGTTATTAGTTTAAATAGCCATGAATTACCAGATACAAATCGAACCGAGCCAATGAGATCCGGACCTTTCCATGCTTCTCTTAGGTTAATGGCATAGACATCGAAGCCATAATTTTCAGGACTAAGACATGTTCGATCTTCTATTAATTTCCCCGAGTTAATAAGTTTTTGGAGGTTATACATTAGGAGATCATAGTCATTAGGTAGAAGATAGGTAGGTTTTTCCAGTTCTTCCAGGGCCAAGGAGTAATAGTTTGGAAGAGGTAGTCTAGCGGATTTTCCTTTATATTCAAAAGTTAGTAATCTCGCATCCTTTTCAAACCAAACAGATATAGGTCCTGGTCTATCATTTTTTATAATATCATCACTAAATAGAACTAATGAATTGTAAATTTCTAATAAATCATTTTGTAAGGTTGTCATAGATTACAGACTCCACAGAAAATTAATCTTCTGGAGTTGCGCAGAAAATACTAATTCCGAGCTCATCCAAAATATCATAAAGTTTTGTAGTAATATCGGCAGAAATTGCTCCTGTCACTCTTTTAACATTATCCAAGTTATCAAGCATAGTAGTCAGTGGATTTTTAATGCCTGAGAACTTATCGCTATCAAAAAGTCCGTGTGTTTCTGCTACTTGACGGAGAACTGCTGGAATATCTACATTGTCAGCTGGAATAATCTTAATAGACGTTGGATAATCATACTGAATAAAGTTACGATCAATCACATTCCATTCTACGATACCAGCGGGAACACCAGTCGAGTTTTCCTCATCGTCTGTTACATTGAATACTTTAACAATCAGACCCAGACGAACCAGATAATAGTTAATGCAGGAAATGTCACGACGAGTTAGAGTAGCATCTGAATTAATCATATCTACCAACTCAGGAGAACCGATTCCACCTTCAAACTTGTCAAGATTATCCTTAAGAAAACCCTGAACAAAAGACTCAATTGTTACGCCCAGACTTTCCTTATCAAATCTGTTTCTGGCGATGCATTTACCCACAGAAGCTCTAGCATCTCCCTGGGCAATCTTAAACAAATTAACTTCAATCATCTTGTTTTTAAATTTAGTAAAGTGGGCGTGATATACTTAAAAAGATCGCCCATAATCTTAAACCTATTTCTTCCTCATCTTCGAATACTAAGACTTTTTCTTTCTCAGTAAATTCTTGAGAGGCTTTAATTCTCTCGGCAATCTCTGAAAAATCAACATCTTTTCCACTTTGCCACTCTATCATTTTGTCTATTAGGTAAGATTCTAGCATGATATTTTCGTTTGTGGCAGTGTTTAGTAGTTCAAATTCAGACAAGCCAAATGATGTAGATAGTAATGGCCAGATGTTTGATATTCTAGCCGTATATTTAAATGTTTGAGATAATAGTTTCCAAATTTGCTTAACAGAATCTGGGATATCTTTATCTGCTATTTTTATGTTTCTGGCGTACATTTTTCTTTTAGTGTTATCCATGAAGCCTTCCAAACAAGTTCCATGTTTTTCTTTTGTAAGTTAGTTCCCATAAATGACATGAGATATTCTTTGTAGCCGTCTGAATTATCATCTTCGACAAACTTCAAGAGATACCCCAAGTCTACATTAGTGGTTGACCATTTAAACCGATCGATAACTAGGAATTTATCTAAGTTAATCTCACTTGAATTATTAAGACTGTTCAAGTAATTTCGCATCCTTCCTAATCTAGACGAACAGAGAGGATTGCCACACTTTAATAAACTTCCATATACATCACTCGGACCCATTTGATAACCACACTCACAGACAGGCCATTGAAAATCACCATCACCTTCAGAAAAACATTCACCAACCATAGGGATCGTTGAGTTAGCCAATATAATACTAACTTCAGCTCCTCGCGTTATCTTGTTCTTTATCATCTTACCAACAGATCCAGCCGAGGGTTTTCTAATGGTTCCACCTTTTATTGTAACTGGGTCTATCAATACATTAGCTGACCAAGAATCTTTACCTTTTACTACCTGATTGTTCCACTGTATACCTAGGACATGAGTTTTAACTAGTTCCTCAGTCTTAGATCCAGCCCCTGCAAATTTTAAAGCACCAATACAAATACCAATCTTAGTATATGCAACCCAACCATCTAATAGAAATTTTCCTGTCGAAGTTTGGAGACGATCAGCTTCGCAAAATTCTTCACTTAACTCATCTAAAGTCCAAACATCAGCTGGCGCAAACATAATATGGCCGTCTGTTCTAGCTCGGACTGTTTCAAATCTCCTTAAAACTTCTCTATAGTCGGATAATCTTAGTGCCTGACCTTCCTCACTTGAATCAGTATAATAACGATATGCCCTTAAAGTTAATAGCGATACGACTTCATCCTCTTTATATTTAGAGTTGATTAATCCATTCGCTTTCTGTCTAGCTCTATCCGGGTCACCCTCTGTAAACCTATTAAGATCAACTAAGGCCTCACACTGAATAGCAACTATACCTTTAGGAAATTGTTGGGGTAATAATGGAAATAACTTCTTTGTATGATCTATTCCAGCCTCACTTAAGTTTAGATTTCCACAAGTAACACATCTAATGGGCTTTCCAGTGGTTGGATCTAAATAAATGGCAATCGAAGAACCATCATACTTTAAGTCAAAATATAGATCATGTCCCAAATCTACCTGAAGATTCCTGAGAGCTTGATACATAGAAGTTTCAGTTACTTTCGTTTTCTGTATCTTCTCTATCCATGCATTTTCTGCTCTCTGTCCCTCCATGAAATTTTCGAAAACATAATCTCTAACGAAAAATTTATCTTCAACGGCCGCTCTTCTCTCAAGTTCATCATACTCAGAGTCAGTTAAGCCAGTCGGACGTGAATATACATAATAATTTTTACATGCATCAATCAAATCTTTCCATTTATCTAACACTAATTGTTCCATAAATTTTTCTTTCGTTATTCACAATTAAGGAATTCAAACCACCTTAATCCCCGTTTTGTTCATTTTGAGAGTAAGAAAGTCCCCCAGTTTAGAACCAGAGGACCTTAATTTATTCTTCTTTTTCTTTATCGCTTTCGTCGTTAACTATAGTGCAATCCGTAAGAAGAATCATAGAAGCAGTTGACACAGAATTTTCCAAGGCAACACGAAGAGCTTTAGCAGAATCCAGAATACCCTCTTTTAACAGATATCCGAATTTCTTAGTCTTCGCATTATAACCCCAGGCATTCTTTTTCCTAGATTTCAATACCTCTTCCAGAATTACATCTCCCGACCGACCACTATTATTAGCAATCGTCTTCAGAATAACAGGAAGAGAGGAGAAAACGATCATGGCACCGTCCTTCTCATCACCTTCGAGACTATTCCAGAACTTCTTATCAGACTTTACCTCTTGAGAAGCCATGAGATAAACATAACCTCCACCTGGCGCACAACCTTCTGCTAGAGCTGATTTAGAAGCGAGAATAGCATCTTCAATTGTTGCCTTTCTATTCATCTTTTCAGCTTCTGTCGCTCCACCTGCTTTGATAATACCAATACCACCAGATAGATTAGCAACTCTCTTCTCAAACTTCGACCTGTCATAAGAACTAATGGAAGAATCACTCAACCTAGCCTTAAGAATCTCTGTCCTCTTAGCTACATCATCAGGATCACCATAGCCCTCATAGATAATAGTTTCATCACGACTAACTACTACTCTTTTAGCCGATCCAAGATGTTCAAGCTTAGCATCAGTCGTAGTCAAACCATTCTTTTCACAAATATATGTTCCACCACAAGAGATCGCTATATCCTGCATAATGTTTTCACGAGAGTCTCCAAAATCAACTCCCTTAATAACACAGCATGAAATGGCTCCCTGTAAAGTGTTCATAATCAATGTTGTATTAACTACATCATTAATATCGTCACAAATAATGAGGAATGGTCTACCTTTACCACCCTGCATAATCTGTTGTATCAATGGGAGGATCTGTGCGACTGACTGAAGCTTCTCACCAATTACAACGACATAAGGATTTTCAAGTATACATTTCCCTGTTTCGGCTTCTGTTACATATTGAGGAGAAGACCAACCACGTTCCAATTTCATTCCTGTCGTTACTTCAATGTTAGTATCAACTCCAGAACTCATATCGGCCGTAATTACACCATTCACCCCAACTTGCTTCATACATTCTACTACCAAATCACCAACTTGAGGATCATTGTTAGCAGATATTGTAGCAACTCGACGAATTTTCTCCAAGTCACCGTCAATGGAAATGGCCTTGGATTTAATGTATTTCTTGACCCATCCAGAAGCCTTCAACATACCTGACTTGATTTCATTTACATTAGAGCCAGCATTCAAGTATCTCTGTCCTCTTTCACACATCTCCATAATAAGGATTGATGTCGTAGACGTAGAATCACCTGCCTGCTCTTCTGTCAATGTGGCGGCGCTCTTAACTAACTGAGCACCAATGTTTTCTTTCTGGTCCTTAAGCTGAATCGTCTTAGCTACTGTTGCCCCATCTCTAGTAATTTCAGGTGCCCCAAACTCTGAAGCAATAGCAACAGCCTGACCCGCTGGACCTAATGTTACTTTAATTGCGTTAGCTACTTTTCGCACTCCATTGATAATTTTGGCTTGCGAATCTAATCCAAGTTCAATGATTTTGTTTTCCATAATCTTTAATATTCTTTTTGTAATCTCTCAATTTCAGTTTTTACCGACTCATATAATGGTTTAATTTCTCCTGTCATTAAAGACTCTCGTTCAGTTTTATCACTAAGTCTGGAATATTTCATCAACAAAACTTCCAACTTAGTTACCCTGGACCCGAGTATCTCCCAATCCGACAAGAGAGATTTTACTTTATTATAACCACAAAATACGGCATCCTCTAAACTTCGGACTTCACTATTCAATTCCATAATCCTTAAACCACAGCAATAATATCAGCAATGGAAATGGTCCTATAGGTAACACCATCTTTAGACCACTCATAACCAGAATGAGGAAGAATATAAATTTCATCACCCTCACTCAAATCTTTAATCTCTGAACCAACACTAACGACTGACACAACTTCGTATTGGCCTGCTCCAACTTTAACGGTAAAATCTCCTACCTTTTCAGTCAAGACATCATCACCTGTTCGAAGCTTTACAATAATTTTACTTCCAATTGACTTCATAATTAATAAAATTTTTTAAAGTTTAACATCATGTATAAGGAAATTTCAGTCTCGTAAATCCCGATAACTCTTGTAGAAGTAATAATAACCACTACCACCAGTTAATTTAGGCCGACACTGAACTAAAAATACTTGAGAAACGTGTGGAAAGTCATGATAAGATACAATGTCACGATACCGATAGATTGTTCTGTCTGGGTCACAATTATCTTTACCACAACCAATCCCTAATATTTCAAACTTACCATCCCCTAAAACTCGATACATCTTAGGTATAAACCATTCACGATCAGAGAAATATGAAGCGTTGATAAATATAGGATCAACAATAAATATATCACCAACCACTAACGAATCCAGGGAAACTAATGAAAGATGATCATTTCTAATACCCGGAAATCCTAACTTCATCTCATCTAATCTGTCCTTTAATCGACGAACTTCATAGATCCAATCATTACGCTTTGGACCACTCCTAACGTACTTAATCAATACATCTAAGTTTATCATGCTCTCTCCAATAATAGGTTAGGTTCATCCCAATATGTTTCTAATAAACGCTTGAGATAACTAAATTCAATCGACTCAGGAATAGAAGGATTGTAAAGAATGAGAAAGTCACGTATCTTCTCTTTATAACGACGAAAATACTCCATGAATCTCTCCTCTTTGCTGAATATACCATTACCATTTCTGTCCTCCACATCACCAACTTGAATAACGTGATCTTTATACGACTTAAATATCTGATAAAGCCTCTCACCTAACTCAATTGAATAGTCTGGAGGATAATAACCGGAACTGGAATATTCTGGCTCGATAAGTTTCTTCCCTTCTTCCCACATTTCTTTTTTATACGCTGCATCATTTGCCTTACGCTTTAAATGACGCTCTTTCCTTCGTTCTTTATTACTCTTTTTCATCACATATAAGAAAAAAGTAAGGCTATGGAACGCAAATTGATGCATTTCACAGCTATATATTCCTTAATCTTTCTTTATATTCTTCAGGGGTGTAGATTTTTAATTCTATCTTCTTTGAACCAAAATCCTTGAAAAAGTAAATTGACAAATCATTTAATGGAGCCAGAAAATCACGATCCTCCTCTAAACCATACTTGCGGCGAAGAGAGTAGAATAGTAATGTCTCTGACCTATTATGCTTATACCACCTCAACGTCTCTTCCTTGAATAATAGATAATCCTCTAACAGGTAATAATTAAAACGAGGATAGTAAAGAAGAGAATAAGCACCACAAGATATTAGTGTATTACTAAACTTCAATACCCTCTTAATCTCATAATATTTCATCCCCTTTCTGACACTAAATCGTTTTCGTTATTAGTATATATAGAGAGTGTTTTACTAAGTGGATCGAATGATAACTTTAATAAGCAACCATCGATGTAAGGTGTAACAACCAAAAACATAGTATGATAACTATAATTTTCTACGTTTGATAATAAGTGATAACATGCTCTATATAAAGCTAAGCGATTAAACTTATTAGACATAAAAGCCCTATCTAATCGATTGTTTGTAGGTTTATCAACTAGTCGGTCAATCCTTTTTCTGATATAAATCTTCATGCTTCGATATAATACTTGGCAATGTCTCAGAAATCCATACTTCACTTTCCTCTTTGTCTATCTTGGGGGAAATTGAATTTATGATATCTGATAAAAAAGAAGCATCACCAACCTTAGCATTTAATAGCTCTACTGCTCGACTACGATAACGACGAACTATATGAAAGTAAGTTGATCGTTCAGAGGTATCGATACTGTAATAATATACTAGGTTACGAAGATTACCAAGAAAATTTCGAAAACGTACATCCATCATATAACGTTATTGTATAAACGAGTGAGGGGACGAAAACTCTCTAATAGGTTTAAAGAGAGGTTCATGATTATATCTAGTTGAACATTAATATCTTCGACCTCCTCTGCCCTTAATAATTCATCTACACCAGAACAAGAGCCAAAATATACTTTAGCTACCCAACAACCATCAACGCCTAAATGATCACTTAAGGGAGGCATGAGGTAGATATATTCCCCATTCCACTCCCCTAAGCTACATTCAGAGATTCGATCCACATCAATAGAATTAAGATGGCCCTCTAAGTTCCATAGGTATTCATCGTTGGGATCTAAGCCTGGATTGATGATTTCTTTGATAACTAAAACCAGAAGATCTTTGTAGGTGAAGACAAATTCTTTAGATTCTAGTAACCTTAATACTTCATTCTTAAACAGCTCCTTCCTCTGGAACCACTTCTCCGACAGTTGTTTCTCTATCATTATCGTCGTCTGTTTTTTCGAGACCTAGTCTTTCTGCAACCTCAGCATCAGACAGTGACTCGAGTTCCTTTATTACATCACGCATTATCTCTTCTGTTATCTGTGGTTTACCTTCTGAAATTGTCCTCTCTAAAACATTGAGAATAATCAATACGTTCCGATAGATACACCTCAAAATTGTTTCGCCCATCTCATGTGAATCAACTACTACCTTGAATACTTCACTACTATTAGATGGGTATTCAATAGTAACATGATCCTTATAAACTTCCATAACGGGCTGGAGACAAAGCTTGATTACTTCATTAAATCCTTCTTTTACCTCTTTATCTAAACCTGTATCAGTATCATCAGGAATAGAAGAGATAATAATTTCTTTAATGTTCTTGTCGTCAAAATTAAAATTTACTTTCATTGTTTTGTTATTTTTAGTTCTTAATCATATATAAAGAAAAGAAACCTCCATTTGCCTTATATATGATGAATAAGATAAACAATTATATTAAAAGTAAAATTTTATTGTATGAACCATGATAAAATTGAACCACGAAGATGAAGGATGTAGGAATCAAAAAGAAAATTATTGTTAGAAAAAGTCTCAATCCAAGAGGCTCAATTTTTTTTGAGAACTTGAAAATAAGGAAGGAAATTAAATTCCTCCTTTTCTTTTTTTTTGCCACCTTAAAGAAAAAAAAATAAGAGGATTTATTTAAAAACTGTCCTCTCTCTTTCGACAATTATTAATTCTCTTCCTCTAAACTTTTTCATTATTACAGCTGTTTCATCGTTCCAAAATTCAAATCTAGTTCTAAAGACATCTACCTTCCATTCTTTTTGTAAACTTTTTCCAGTACAATTAAAAGTTTTTTCATAAATTCCTTTTACTTGGGCTTTTTGGTAGTTTATAAAATAATAGAATAATAGGGCCTTAATATCCTCTTTATTTTTAGACTCCTTAGGTATTTTATCTAAATTATTCTTCCATTCTTTCAGATTATAGAGTTTCATATTCTAATTACTTGTAGTCTTTCACCGTTAATTGATAAGTATACACGATTCCCTTGTTTCTTTTCAATTACAAAAATAGGCCAAAAGCGGCACAGTTTATCATTGTCGAAAGAGACTACATAGTTATCTTTATCTTTCCATCTTGTTATTCTGACTAACCACCTCAACCTATAAAACATTTGAATGGTGTCTGGTTGATTTTTACTTTTCTCAACAGACCTATTAATTATCAGCCACAAAATTAAAGCAAATTTAGCAGAGGACATTAGTTTTTTGTTTTTTAGTTTAGTCCTTAGTTTATTTACCTTTCTCTGATATTGTTTAAAGATAAATAATTTCATCTGCTTTAAATTTTAGTGTCCATCTCAATCTTTCGACTGTTTCAAATGTTACCTGTACTTCTTCTGCTGTTATTTGAATATCCACCAGAAAATATTCATAAGGCATAGGTAAGGTAGAGCGGTAATTTATGAAGACCAATCTAGTTAACCCTGGTGAAGTTTGAACCAATATATATCCTGGCAATCTTCTAGCAATTTTATTATCTATAAGTTTTCTAAAAATTGTCTGATAATAAGTATCTATATCTCCTCCCTGTACCTGTTTCTTTAAGGAAGGGAGGAAATAAGAAACAAGTCTTAGGTCTTCACCATTAATATACCCTGCTCCACTATTTCTTTTCTCACATATAATTCCTCTCCATAGCTTAACTTGCTTATATTTCAATTTCCCAAGCTGTTATAAGTTCGCTATAAGTCTCTTCTATAAATTTAACTTTTATCATAGTATTGTCGAGGTAGATATCTGATATGAAATTGTCTACACCTCCCAAAGTGGGCAATAGATCGTATTTTAGATGTAGTTTTAGATTTGCATCATTATACTCCCAATCAACAAAGTAGCTAAAATTATAGCTAGTTTGATTAAGATATTTATAGGGATTGGTCGTCAGATTTTTAGAAAAGAGAAGAAGAACATAAGACAAAACAATCTTATCTCTTCTCGTTATTACTTTGTGAGCTTCTATAATTTTCTGTTCTATCCGTTTTAAGAATTTATATTGTTTTATTTTCAAAGGTAATAATCTTAACTTTTCCTGAATTTCGAAGGTAAATATCAATAAATCCGCCCCACCAAGTTACTATAAATACTATACTAGTGACTACAAAAACATTATCTTCTATGGCCGATTTATTATAGAAGTGTGGAGAATGGACTTTTAAGCTTGCCATACCATGTCTCCATTGCGTACTTTCATTTTTGTATTTCCATCCAGTTATGTCATCTGTCCTACGAACTCTCCACTCCTCTTTTTCTTCATCAAAGTAAGTGTTAAGAAGGATGAAAGATAGTTTAACTAAGTCGTCATAATGGATAGTGATATGAGGTTCTCTAGTTACTATCTTATTTACAATTCGGCATTGTTTAAATTTCAATTACTACTGTTTTTGTTAGGTGTATATTTCTGAACATTATCTCAACTGATGATTTATCTTTTCGCAATCGTATAGAAGCTAGTCTAAACACTTTATCACCAGCTACGATTGAAGAAAATATAGATTTAAGTCTGAGATCTGTTTTAGTTACTCGGGTTTTCACCAGCCCAGCACTCAATATGCTTCTTACTTGGTATCGTCCCTCTTTATCTAGATGGGCACCTGAAATGGTATACGAAGTTTTAATTAAATCTCGTAATTTAGGAACATCAATCGTTTGTTTGATTATCTTACCTATTATGATTATCTGTTTTAGTTTCATTTATAGGTTTTCCCGGTTTCCCTATCAAGAATTACTCCTTCTTCAAGTGGGGTTAATAAGGATAGATAATCTTTTGCTTCTTCCAGGTCATCAAACTTAATCCATTCAAACTGACGTATTCCAGTTCTGTAATAGAGGCAATATTTCACTTTAATTTAGAAAAGTATTCGCCAGGCATCAGTTCTAGGAGGCTTAGTTTGGCTGCTTCTGGTGTCATCAAGTGTTCTACTGTCATGCCAAGTAATTCTGCTGTGTCTTCAATATCTCTCCAGTCCATAGTTTCAGTTGGCGTATGCATAGAGAGCAATGGTATAGAGAGATGGGTAGTGAGGCAGTTTTGTGAGTAGAGTTGGAAGGAATCTGTATTAGTTCCTCCATTTCTGGCTGCCATTTTCTGTACGTCTTTATATCCATTCATAGCAAGATATTCGATAAAGCCATTAAGTTCTGTACTCTTATCAGCTCCATAGGTTAAGATTGGTCCACCCCCTAATTTAAGGTTGCCATATTTTTCTTTATTAAGCAGCCCATTATTATTTCCGTGGTACACATCGACATCTATGCTTATTTCTGGGTTTATATTATGTGCGACGACTTTAGCTCCTCTTAGTCCTGTTTCTTCCCCGGTACAAGCGACAGCATATAGTGAGAAAGCATTGAGGTCTAGATTATCTTTTCGTTCTAGGGCATACATGAAGGCTTCTAGTGCAATAAAAGTACCGGCCTTATCGTCTAATGAATTTCCGGCTATTCTATTTTTCCCAAGCTCAATCCAGTCGTGTTCAGTACATACATAAGATCCTGGATGTATTCCTATCATTTCCACTTCTTTCCTTGATTCACAGCCAATATCTACTCTAAGCTGTAAAAGGCTAAATGGTTTATTTCTCAGATCTTCATCACCTGCGTAGACATGAATTGGAATAGATTGGATAACGCCAGTAACATCTTCATTC
>AUXO015988609.1_pt1 | contig 22321 bp, 18 predicted proteins | sample 768731 | NCBI WGS metagenome assembly AUXO01 (sample SAMN02715735, study PRJNA202380) | gut metagenome | biome: sheep rumen | host: Ovis aries | place: New Zealand: Palmerston North | reverse complement strand
TCATTCTTCATCTGTTCTGTATTTTCTACTTCATATCCTAGTAGAGTAATTAGTCTATCTAGTTTAGTAGATACTACATTTCTAAAAGCATTTTCATATTGATTCCCGTTAGGATCAATAATATTAGTTCTATCAGCTTCTGCTCTCTCAGCAGTTTCTCTTGAACTGATTTCTCTACTAAGATTTCTATTAAATCTACCAAGCTGAAGTCTACCAAACTTACCCTTAATACCAAAGGTCTGTTTGATATAGTTCATACTTCTAGATTGAGAAGCTCTTAGACCACCTTGTTTATCTCTCAGTTCTTGAAGAGCTGCTAGATCATCACCAATAGCATCATATATCTCAGCCATTTGATTGGCATTTAGTTCTCTTACAGAATTAAGATCTCTAGAGAATCCCATAGCGTCTCCTCTAGCAATATCTTTCTGTAATTTTCTCACATTAGATTCTTTGATAGGAATCTTATTCTTTAGAAGATAATCAGTAAACTTATGTACTGCTTCTGCAGCTTTGTCAGTGAATCCTTCAATATTAGGACCACCAAGATTAGAAACTACATATAGTCTTCTAAGATCTTCTATAGAAGCATTAGCCAGAGTTCTATCTGCCTCTGTATATCTATCATTATATCCAGATAGTCTTCTTCTAGTTCTACGATAGTTAAGTCTCTCCTGAGCAGTCATATTAGATGCATTGCCTCTGGAGATCATTCTATCTGTAATTCTATTAGAAATACCACCAAGAGCTCTGAATGGTAGAGTAGCAGCTCCAGCTACCAGTCTAACTGGTGCTGTGAGTACTCTCTTACCAAAATTAATAGCTCCTCTTGTGTAACTTCCAAGAGTTTCATCTATAGGAACAGAACCATTGCTAAACATGTTAGCAAGCATATATCTAGTATCAGCTATGGTGTTCATAATGAACACACCAGCTGTATTAAGGAACTTCTTTACATTATCAAATACATTTACTTTAAAGAATTTCTTACCCTCTTCAAGAAGTTCTTGACCAGCATTGATCAGTGGATCTAGTACTCTTAGTTTAAGATCACCTAGGAGACCACCACTTCTCTTACCGTTCTCATCTTCTTTACCGAGCATGAAATCTTTAAATTTATCACTGGTAACAAGAAGACTAGTACCAGCACCAAGAACAGCATTACCTAGTAAACCAAAAGGTCCAGCACCAAGTAGAGTACTTACAACTCCACCCACTGCACCTAGAGCCATACCAGGAGCTTTAGCTTTTACATAGTCTTGTACTTTCTTTTTAATAAGACCTGTATCTTCGAATTCACCTTTTTCATTAGTCTTACCAAATAGAAATTCTTTTACTTTATTAGAAGACAGAGCTATACCAGCCCCTGCTCCTATAACAGCTGCAGGAAGAATACCAATACCACCAGTCAGAAGACCAGCAGCACCACCAATAATTCCACCTATCTTAGCTGCAGGAAGAGCTTTCTTAGCAAAGTCTGTCCAAGATTTAGGGATTACTCCTTTCTTACCAGGAGAAACTACTTCACCTGTTTCAGGATTAATCTCTTCATCTTTACCAAAAAGAAAACCTTTAACTGTATCACTTACAGAAGCTATACCTATACCTGAACCAACAGCCATACCAATAAGAGGCATACCAGTAAGGAATCCTATAATACCTCCAATACCAGCACCTTTTAGTCCTCTAGGAATAGCTGTAGCTGTTTTATTCAGAACAGTCTGTACTTTATTTTTATCAGCATTAGGAGCAAACTCCATAACAAGACTAGCCATATCGTCAGACTTAAGAGTCTCTAGGAGTTCACTACCTTTTTCTTTTACTTTACCATAAGCATTAACAGCAAAATCTCTTGCAGATCTAAGAGGATTAGTACCAGTTGCATACATAGGTACATTAAGTCCCAGAGATCTAGCATAAGCAGATTCATTTGCTGCATTAATAGCTGTCTGTCTTGGTCCAAAAGTATTTACTACTTTCTCACCAGCAGTCATAATAGCTAGAGTAGGTTCTCCTCTACGGCCTCTTACTCTACCACCTCTAGCCATTGTATCAACTTCTTGACTTAATAAATCATATCCTTTTGCTTCTTCGCTAGCAATAAACTTATTATTTTCATTTTTTGCTCTATTAATTTCAAAAGCAGAACTTCTGGCTTTACTTCTAACAGCTTCAGAATCTAGAGCTTTCAAAATCTTTTGTGCTTCAGAAGCTGTTAAACCTTTTTGTCTTGCTATTTTAAATAGAGTATTTCTATCAATACCACCAACAGAAATGTCTTTAACTGACATTCCACCTTTATTATATATCTGTCTCAGGAATGTATCAATTATATCATTATATACTTGATCAGTCATTCCATTAGAAGCAAGATAACCCTGGATCTGATCTTTGATAGCTTTTGTACCAGCTTTATATCCTCTATCTTTGATTTCTTGGTTTCTTTCTTTTACCTGACTTTTCTTAATCCATTTACCAGATATATTGTCCATATATCTCTCTTCTTTACCAGTAAGAGCAGATTCAATACGGGCAAGATATTCTGGTATGGTTTTAACAATAGTTCTACGAGTAACACCATCAAAAGGTACAGGACCTTTATCAAATTTACTCGGATCTATTGTGGTATTTTCTTCTACCTTAAGACCCAGAATAGATAGAATCTTACTAGCCATAGGATTGCTCATAATCTTCTTAATAATAGGATTATCAGAAGATGATAGATTGGCAATCTTATTTAGCAGATTTGGGAAGAAGTTATCCAGGCCTTCAGATACTTTTGTGACTAAACCTTCTACAGCACTAATATTACGAATAGCTAGTCTTGTACTGAGAGAAAGAATAGTTTCTATAGGATTAGTTTTTAATTTAGCCAGATCTGTGGATAGAATAGGATTGATAATTTTATACATCAATCCACCACTTGTATTATTAGATGACAACATAGTTGCCATGTTAGCTCCGACTTCTTTGAAATATTCTCCAAAGTCAAAATAGCCTTTACCATAGATCTTATCAAATGGAGTATTTGGCTTATAAGAGTTTTTGTTATTGATTGCATTCTGACTCTCATACATAGCCATCTGAATTTCTACAGACTGCTTCTGAAGACTCAGCATATTCTGATAGAAAGTCACACTATTGCTCATATGAGAATTCAGTTGACTGGTATTACTTGCAATCTTATCTAGATAATTATTTGTAATCTTGAATCCTGAAGTTACAGCATTCAATAGCTTCAGGCTACTGTTTTTCTGCAAATTGTTCGAAATTCGCATATTGTCGATGATGTACTCACCAACACGGCCAATCATAGTAGATGTGGCTCTTCCGCTATTCTGAATTGATTGATTTAGATCACTTGAGGAAATTTCTTTTTCATCTTCATCCTCAAAGTATTCTTCTCTTTCTTTTTCATAAATAGGATTAGATTTTAACTCATCCCAAGCTCTTTCCATGAACTTATTAGAGGAGTCATATATTCTAGTCCTGTTTAGTTGTCTAGAAGACATAATGAGATCTCTCTTCTCATTTCTTCTAATCTTAACATCATTAAAATAATCATTATAAACTTTAAACTGCTTCCTAGTCTGTGGAATAAGGTTCTCCTTCTCCAAGACATCAGAAGCAATGATTTTAAAAGACTTACCAACATTTCTCATGAAGGTAGCGACTTTAGGAGATCTTTCTATATTCTTAATAGAAGCCATGATCTGTGAATCACCGCCTTTAAAATGGTCTATTTTATTTACTTTAATGTTCTCTCAGTATCTATCTAGGTAGAATTATGATATAAATTATATAAAAATAATAACTCTTGCAAAAGTAGAGGTAGAGTATATTTACTCTACCTCTTATATATTTATCTATCTACTTTAATAGGATTATCTGAAGCTTTAATAATCTTATATTGATCAGTTATAGTAGGAGTTTCTGTAGAGTCTTTGTTTAACTCTTCTTCATACTTAGACTTTTCTTCAGGAGAAAGTTCATCATACACTTTCTTCAAATAAGCTTTATTTAGTATCATATTGTATTATCCTCTTATTTAAATACAGGATTAGTGAACTTAGACTTATCACTAGATAGAGACATAGTAAGACTATAAGCACACATAAGAGCTTCTTTACTATTCTCCAATAGTCCTTTACCACCTTGCCCAACTAAATGAGCTTTACTATTCATAAACTTCTCTAGTTCATCATTAGCTTGCTCACCAAAGATACCCTTAACAGTTACCTGGTCACCATCATAGTCTCCTCCAATAGGAGCTAGATATAGATTACAAATATTAAGAGTATCTACAAACTTATTACTTGTATTAGATAGGATATCCTTAGGTCTAATTTTTGGATAATTAGGATAGAAGTTATCTTTACCAAAGAGATTAAATACCATAGGTTCAGTATCTTTAGTACAAGATACTCTAGCTCTAGATGGGAATATATTATAACAAGTATCAAGAGGATATCTTGTAATCAGTACATGCTTATCTCTGGTAGACTCTACAGCAGCCATATAAAATAGATCACACCATGTAAATGCTCTGATTACATTAGGTTTTCCTATATTACCTCTCTCATACTGTTCTTTAGTTACATTATGCCCTTTAAATGCTAATGTATACAGTATAGGTCTATTCTTATCTACAGGATTATCCATTTCTATAGTGATAGGAATAAATCTATTAGAATATCCTTTTAAGAATCTATCAATCTGTTTCTGAATAACAGCATCAGAGAACTGAGTCTGATAGTCCTTTACATGTAGTCTTACTTCTCTATAAGATGTAGCTTTACTTACTACAGCATCACTTACATTTCTAGCAGCATCTATAACACTAGTTGCTGGGTTATCATCATATACGAGTACAGGAACTGTAGCTTCACCACTAAATAGATTCTCAAAGTATCTTCTTATAAAAAATATATTATAAGGTAAGAAGTTTACCAGAGCTGATGCTAATGGGAGTACTACATGATCCATATCTGCTTGTAGATCAGTAATCTTATTAACCTTTAACTGAGGTGCAGAGATTACTAGTCTAGAAGAATAGTCTGTAGTCTTATTTAGTACAGCATTCCTCAATACACCTGTTTTACCAGGGATTACATTAGTAGTAGGTTTACCACTAATAGTAGTACCCATACCAAACCAGTTATATATTTGTAGAAGAATCTCTTCAATTCTGCCTCTTGTAGCAGCTGATAAAGAAAGACCAAAATCTGCAGAACCTCTTAGTGACTTTACAGCTATAATAAGATTTCTATATAGACTATTGATCTCTCCAACACCAATCTTACCACCTTCAGTATTAACGTCTCTATAGTAAGCTGGTAATACTATATATTTATCAATAAAGACAATATCTCTCTTATTTCTATAAGCTTCAAAGAACTGTAGCTTTAGATCTCTTCTAAGAGAAGATGATGCTTTAATTTTAATCTTACTAAAGTTATCATATAGGAATTTAATTCCATTTTTACCATTAGGATCTTTCTGTAACTGCCCTTCACTATCTATAATGAAAGTATCAGTTCCATGAACAACCTCTTTAATCTTAGAGTCTAGGCTGCACCATACCTTATAATAAAAAGGATGGATAAACTTCTCTCCAAGATTTACATATCCATATATATTAGATCTCTCTTGTTTAGTAATACCAAAGATTTCATTAGAGAGAAGCCCATCACTAGTAGGAACATCTCTTCTAACAAAAAATACAGGGTTAGATATCTCTTGTACATTATTTACTCTTACAAATTTATTGATATCAAGAAGCTCCATCTTAAAGTCTGTCTCTTTAAAGGCATACTCTTCAGCTTCTCTAAGAATTACATCATATCCATTCTGTAATGTATTCATATATCAACACCTCAAGCATTAATAATCTTATTTATTAATACTATGTGAAGCTACTAAAATATAAAAAAGAATAGGTGGAAAATGACGAACCACCTATTCTTTTTCGCTAGAGGCTGCACACACGATGAAAGGAGATACAGTAGATATGCCAGTCAATATTATATTATATAATCAAAATGTATTTTAAAATATTTATTAATTTAAATATTATTATTCATCATCGTCATCATCAGATTCTTCAATAGGAATACCAATAATCAGGGGCTCATCCCACATTATGAGATCCTCCTTTCCTATTACTCATATTTATAATATATAATTGAAATATTCTAGATTTTCAATCGTCTTTATTTTCAATAATATCTCCTATCCTATCCAGAAGAGTCCAGAAGGTTAGGATTAATTGAGTACGGGTACCACATAGATTCTCATCTGTGTAGAGAATCTTCCTAGCTTGATTTGCATCAATAAGCATAGGAGTAATCTCTTCATCCTCAGATTCATTCTTATTTGTAGGCTCACCTTTTACTCTACAAAAGACCATTACAGATCTTTCATTAGTGTATCCATCTGCAGTAAAGTAAGGTCTAGATACAGCAATGACATCAGTCATCTCCATACCAGTCTCTTCAAAGAGTTCTCTCTTAGCAGCTTCTTTAGGAGTTTCTCCTTCTTCAATAAGACCTGCAGGGAGATTATAGATGTAAGAATTACAAGCCATTCTAAATTCTTTATTGATAAGAATCTTCTCATCATCAGTAACAGCTAAGATAACTGCTCCTCTTACTTTATCATTAGTCACATCATTAGCTGTTCTAAGATCATCATTTCTGCTGATCATCTCATATACTTTATCATTACCATTCTTAGTTTTATAGACTAAGTCATAAAGGTGTAAAAACTTACCACCATTCTTTTTAATAATTTTAGTAAGTTCCATTAATAAATCCTCCTTAAATAATGGCTTCTATTATTATTATGGTATATAATCATATACGATTATATATTATAAGTATAGAGGTGATATAATTATGGATAAAAAAACATATGTAAAAATCATACATAATTTCTCTGATAAATTTAATAATTTTATTATTTTATTAGAAGATATTAAAAGAGAAATAGAATCTGAAACTATTCAGAAACTGTTGTCTAGTGGACATATGTATGGCGAATTTGATACTCAAGATTCTGATATCAATTCAATTATTGATATAAAAGATAAAACTATTGTCGATCTGAGTAAATCCTGTGTTAAATTTAATAGATTTTGGTTTGAAGATAAGATTTTGATGTGTGAATATGAATATATTGATACTCATTATGGTAAATTGTTTAAGTTATTAGAAGAAGGTTATGATAAAAGATATAGTGGTTATATTAAGTTTGCTCCTAGATGCTTTGGAACAATTGAAGAATATACAGATGTGAATATTGTCAGAAATTTCAGATTGATTACTTTTGATGTACAGTGCCTAAAACCAATACAAGAAATTGTTGAACAGATAAAGAGAGATAATTTAGGGTTTTTACCTTTTGATTTTAAATCTGTTCTAACTTCATTAAACACTTCAGAATAATATAAATAAAAGGTAGTAGCTTTTTAAGTTACTACCTTTTATTTTTTATTAATCTACATTATAATAAATCATATAGAATACTATAGTGAGGTGTTTATATATAATGAAGGATACAAGAATTGGTTATGCTATTCTAGAATCTTCTGTTGAAGCTAGTGATATGGAACTAGTTTCTGATAATAAGCGTAGAGTACTTGCTTCTGGTACTGTTCAGGAAGCTGAAGCTGATAACCGTAATGGTAGATGCTATTCTCTATCTGAACTAGTAAGAGAAATCAATTGTGATAGAACTAGAGAACTTCTAGAGCATCGTCAGATGAATGGTGAGTATGGCCATCCTCTGGATGATTCTGTTATTCGTCAGCAGACTATTGATCCTAAGAATGTCTGTGTAGAATTCAGGAAGTTCTGGGTTGAAGGTAATCTTATTAAAGCCCAGTTCCAGGGAACTAATAATAACTACGGAGAATATTTTGATCAGGATCTACGTGATGGTAAGAAGCCTGCATTTTCTCTAAGAGCTCTTGGTACTCTTGAGAATATTGGTGGTCATAATATGGTAAAGAATCTAAAGTTCATTACCTATGACTCTGTTATTTATCCTTCTCACAAGAAAGCATATACTGAACAGATTATTACAGAATCTGCTGTCAGTAAAGATGCTTTTGATTCAGTTAATGATAAGGGTAAGATTATCCCTATCACTAATGAGCAGGTAATTAGTTATATTAAGCAGGAGTCTGCTAATATTAAATCTATTCTATCTCAGTTTGATACTCTATATGAGTCTATGAAATTAGTGAATAGAAATAGAGATGTACAGCTAGTTACCAAAGAAGGTGCTATCTTTGTTATCAATCTGGAGAATTATATCCAGGATGAGATCAGAGATTACTGTGTAAATAAAAAATAAAATTAAGTGGAGCTAGAGAAATCAAATCTCTAGCTCCATATCTTCTTATATTATGAGGATATGGCATCAGCCGTTATATTATGTAAGATAGTTTTTAGATAGAAATCTACATATGGCTTTTTCATAATAGATTCTATCATCTTATCTACACAATATTTTTCTAAAGGATTCAGAACATTCTTATGATGAATGTCTGGAAGCTCTCTAATTTGAGAGATTGCTTTAGAAATCCTTGGGGAAGGATCTAATGCAAACATTTATTTCACCTCCTCTCTTGGTGGAATAAAGATATAGGGTAGTAGGTGTGAGCTACTACCCTATATTCATATCTATAATATACAATCAAAAATATTCATAATTACAATGAATAAAATAACAATAATGAATACTGTTAATTAACATACTATTGTCGCGCATTGGTGGCTTCCGTTTTTTCCCATAGTGGTGTCGTATAGATGTACTGGTAGTAGGGTGGCTACCAGTACATCTACAAAAACAAAAATAATAGAGAGTAGGATTTCTCCTACTCTCTTATTTGTTTTATTTAAATAATGATTTTAGTTTATCTATAAATCCTTTCTTTTTATCAGGATTATTATATAAATATAGTATATATGCTACAGTTTCTGTAATGCCTTGACCACCACCAGCAGGATATGTAACATACCAATTTTCTGGTAAAAGTTCTCTATCTAAAACATCAAGACATTCTCTAGCTGTTGCATTATAATCTATAGTATTTACATAATGATTAAATTTTTTCTTTGTTAATCTTTTTGCGATATTACATAGTATGAGCTTTGTAATTGCTGCATAATCAGAATGCATAATATCTTTATTCTCTTCATAAAGTTTATGGTCATCATAGAAGACAAAAGTTTCTTCTAGAATATCCATAGCTTCTTCAGCTGTGGTTCCTTTAGGAAACATATTTTCCATAGGATCATTATTCTTTAAATTACAAAATTCCCTATAAGTCATAATATTGATACCCCTTCTTATTATATTACTAATAAGTATTATATTATATAAAAATTGAGAGTAGAGGAATCAACCTCTACTCTCTTCATATTAATCTTATTTCTTATTAAGAGGAAGTTGCATTTCTTCTAATGTCTTCCACTTATAACCCATAATACCTTTTACTTGTCTATCCAATTCTATTAGACCTTTATTAATAGCTCCACTTACTAGAACACTAGTAATCATACGACCCATGAAAGAGTTAATAGCATAGAAAGCATGAATCTTTTCTTCAGGTCTATATTCTGACCATGGTTCTTTACCAGCAGGGAATATATCTTTACATACACCCTTACAAGCAGACTGAGCTACGTTCTTATCACCAATAGAGAATTTATCCTCATACATGATATAAATCTCAATGAGAATACCATCCCCTACATTCTTTAGTTTACCAGTATTAGGAAGTTCATAGTTATTGACTTCTTTTCTAATACCAGTAATACCATATTTATCATATTCTTCTATCTTCTTCTTATATCTATTCTCATAGTCTGTAATGACTTTCTGAATAGATTTAGAATAATAACTGATAGGTTTAGTTCTATATATTTTAATATCTTGTACTATACCTGTATAGTGTGAAGTCTTCTTAATTCTACCAAGATCATTAACAAGATCAGGATCTGTAATATTTCTTAATAGAGCATTTTGCTCTTCTTCTGTAAAAGCATTCTGGAATAGAAGAAGAGTATCACCTTCCTGAACTTTTTGTCCAGGCTTAGCAATATAGTATATATTAGCATTAGCATCAAGTATAACATCATCCATCATAGTAACATCAGATGTCATAGCTTCAGATAGCCATTCACTAATTATAGTAGAATCTTCAAATCCTTCATCAGTAGCAAGAATTCCTACTTTAGCAAGAGTACCAATATTATATGAGAGTTCATCTGTAGCACCATACTTAGTAGAGAAAGAGAGAGGATCATGTGCTACAACTTCTCCCTTAGTAAACTTAGCACCTAGCTTCTTATCTGGTTTTAGCTGAACAGTGACATAAATACCACCATCAGAATTCTTCTTTACAATAACAGATAGATCTACATAATCATGATCCCCATTATTATATTCTAGAATCATATATTCATTTTCTACAAGCTCAACTACTTTGCCACTATCTTTAGCCTTAAATGCAAATGTGTTACCAATCATATATGGTAATGCATCATCAGCACCATTGGTAATTAGTAGAGGAGCTGATCCTTTAGTTCTCATAGAATGCTTAGAAGTCTGTACAAAGGTCATAGCAGATCTGAATGGATCATCTCTAGTTGTACCAAAAGGAGTCATAGCTTCAGTAGCACTCATAGTCTTAGCATCACTTACATCATTAAGAGAACTATTCTTTATGTATCCACGTTCTCCTTCAATATCCATATCAATAGTAGCCTGTCTGGTAATACCAACATTACCAGCAAAGCCTGTAGATAGACCTAGCTTATTGATCATAGAGTCATCAAAGGTACGTTTATCAAGACTATAAGATCTATCAGAGTTCATACCAGAAAGACCTTTAAAAGATACAGTATTAGCAGACTCTTTTTCCAGTAGAGGAGTCATAGTAGATAGATCACTACTCATAGAATCTGTCATAACAGCAAGTAGTATAGCATTTTGCTTGATATTCATAGGCTCTTTTCTACCATGTTTAATAGAGAGCTTATATTTACCATAAGCAGATGCTAGTTCTTTATATACATAACCTGCTACAATCTCATTAGTCCTATATCTATTACCAGTAATATCAGTATGCTTATTATAAGCAGTATCTACTAATAGATCACTAGCATATAGTAATAGTCCACAGAAATCAGTAGGAAGCTTAAACTTATTACACACTTCTTCTGTCATTGGGTCCATAAATAGATCCATAAAGTTATCAAGACCATCAGATAATAGTCTTCCACCAAATAGATCTAACTGATCCAACCAGAACTTTCTATTATCTACTTCAGAGAAAGAATAGTTTTCTGTATCACAATCAAAGAGGCCATTCATGAGCATACTAGATTCATAAGTCTGCTCATAGTATAGATAACCATCATTGAATTTAATATTATCATATAGATCAGGGTTAGACATAACCTTTAGTTCAGTATCATTATTAGATTTACTAATCTTCTTATCAATAAATTTATATTTAATACCAGCCTTCTTAAGAGTATTAGTAAGACCAAGAAGATATCCTAAGATAACAATTACTGGCATTCTGTTCTTAAGAATAGATGCTTGAGAATATACCATCTTATTAGCTTTAGCAGTAGCTTCATAGATCTTCTTAAACTCTGGAGACTGTTCACAAAGAATCTGAGCAATAACTGTACTGACAGGTTGATTATTCTTACTATCATCATAAATAGACATAGTATTACTTTCCATATGAAGATAGATAGGAAGTTTCTTGTTATCAAGAGTAGGATCAATTTGTCTATAGAAATCCTGATTAAAAATAAAGTCGAAGTCTTTAGTCTTAATCTCAGAGAAGTTAGAAGCAAGATCAATGTAGTCTGCATACAGACTATATTTCATACAGATCTTACTATTATTACCTGTAGTGATCTTAAGATCTTTTACTTTACCATTAGCTTTCTTAAGAGCTTTAATAAGTCTATCAGAAGAAGAGTAAGATCTACCAACCATACCATATCTTCTAACAAATACTTTATTATAGTTAGATACTAACTGAGCAGTATCATTATCTGTTTTAATACATGGAAGTAGTAATAGCTGACCATTAATGATCTTCTCATTACCACCAAGTTTCATGAATCTATTATTAATAAAGATAGGTACATCAAACTTTAGAGTAAATCTCTTACCTGTATAATCTTCACATTCTACAGTATAAGTATTTACATAATCCTCTGTAGTTGATGTATCTTCTACTTTAATATTTCTAATAGAGATAGGATAAGAGGTCTTAGTGAAGTGATAGATACACTTTACAATATCACTATCAAGATCATACTTCTTTTCAAAGTTGATATACTTAAGTTTCTTCCACTCATCATTGATACTATCAATCTTAAGAGAAGTCTCAGGTATATCTTCTTCTACTTTATCTTTCATCATATCTCTTACAGTCTTACCATTGACTTGTAAGTTCATGAAGTCTGCATTAAGTCCTTGCATTCTTCTGCTTCTCATCTTATTCATATTAACCATAGCAGAAGAAGTATTTATATTAGACATATTGTTAGCTTGTACTTGAGCTAACAACTCTTTTAGTCTCATATCCTCTTGCATCATCTTATTAGCTTCTTCTTCACTGGAAGCCGTATTGACGATGTTATTAACTATCTCCATAATCTCAAGTTCTATCTCTTTAGTATTCAAGATAGTTCTCTGATCATTCTCAGGTAGTTTCATAGGATTTACAGGATTCTCTTCAGCTTCTTTCTTTTCTACGTTAAGAACTGTATCTAAATTCTTAGTCTTCTTAACTTCAGTAGAAGGCTGAGCTGGACCACCTGGTTTATATGATGCTAGTATAATATCTCTAAATGTTCTATATGTAGTACTTCCTACAGTATTAGCATCTAGAATAAAACAAGCATCACCGAGAATAAAATAAAACTTGATATTGGAGAATACTCTCTTAAACTTAGAAGGATTCTCCTTAAGCATCTTATAGATAGCACTTATTGGAGATATATTTTTCTCTTTAAAGATAGCATCTCCATTAGCAGAAATACTAGTGTATCCATATTGTTCAAACCATGGATCTAGAGGAATTACAATAGACTGATTTGAATTACTCTTATTTTCAGATACAGCTTTAATAAGAGCATTAGTATATTGATCTAGAGTTTTAGCATTATTAAATAAATTAGATGTATCTATATAAGAGGAATCTTTATCTTTAATATTAGAAGTTCCTTTATATACACCATTAATCCAATTTATATCTTCTTTATACTTATTAACTTGAGCTTCTGTAATATAATCCATATATAAACCTCCATATAGAGCAATATATTCTTTCTTATTAATAAGTTTGACCTACAAAAAATAAAATAGTAAATCCAATATCAGTAGATATAGATATAACTACTATGGATATGATGTAGGAGATTCATATTTATAATATATAACTAAAATAGATTATATATTGGTTTAAATGATAGAGCAGTACCAACACTCCAGCCGCTATCAGAGAATGCATAGAGAGCATGAACACAGAAAGCACCACAAGGGGTACCACAGTTAGAAAAACCACCATGACGAATATAATAATATGAAGCAATAAGTTTAAATGATAGAGCAGCGCCAGGAGCTAGTACTAGCACCATAGTCCGCATTAACATAGAACGCACCACAATTGGCACCATTGGAAGAAGGACCACCACGTTGAGCATAATATGAAGTATAAATGATAGAGCAGCGCCATATCCCCAATGAATCCAAGAAATACTATAATCACAACGAACAACAAATATACCATCAGCCATATCATTTCCAGAACCACCACTACGGCAAGTATAATGTGTACCAATTCAGAGCAGCGCCATAATACCAGCCGGTATTAACAGCACTACGATGGGCAGCAACAGAGAATACACCACAATTGGCACCAGAGTTAGAAGTACAACCGCGAAGAGTATAATATGAAGTATAAATGATAGAGCAGCTCCAATAAAATATCCGTTAAAATTATCATGAATACTCATATTAGTAATATATAGACCACAACTAAAACCAGTGCCAGAAGCTCCACCACGAACAGGATAATATGAAGCATCACAATAGAGCAGCACCATTGTCCCAATATCTAAGAGATTCACTATGACTTATAAGATATAGAAATGTTCCGCAAACAATACCATTGCTAGATCCTCCACCATGAACAGGATAATGTGTACTTTGTTTAAATGATAGAGCAGCACCACTGCCCCAGTATGCACCAGAAAAAGTACCACTCGCATCAATAGAGAATGTCCCGCAAACGACACCACGACGAGAATAACCACCATGAAGAGGATAATATGAAGTAATCTAGAGCAGCACCAATGGCCCAGTGAGCAGAAGAAGTAGTATTGTTATCACCAACAGAGAAGGTACCACAATCTGTACTATCACGAGAAGCACCACCACGAATAATATAATGTGTACTAAAAAGAGGAGTAGACCATTTAGATCTACTCCTATTAATATATTACTTAAACTCGTTGGGGAGTTCCTGATTGAGGAACCTATCAACATATTTATCAGTAAGTTCTACAGCAGATTCCTGATACTTAGCAATCAGTTCATTCATAAGCTGTCTCTCTTCAGCTCTGGCTGCTACAAGACGATCAAATAGAGGATCATCTTCAGCCTTAGCAAGATGAAGAACAGTCATTTCAAGATTCTTATTGTTAGCTTTAGCAGCAGAGAGTCTCTCTACTAGCTCATCAGTAATCATACCTTCTTCTTTCATTACAGCAGCCTCAGGAGACTTTACAAACTTCTCAGCAGTTCCTCTGGAAGTTAGATATTCATATAGATATGCTTCTCTAAGAGCATTAGGATTCTTTAGCTTTCCACTCATAGTATCATCTTTCTTACCAAAAATAGACATTTTATATTAATCCTCCTATATAGATTATATTAGATGTATTTACTTTTATGTTGTTATCTTAAGTCATTAAATTCTTTTTGACTAGATACTATATTTTTGATTATTTATAATTCTTAAAACTTTATATTAAAGAATAAGATAATATATTCCTTAGGAGGATATCTATGGAAGATATTTATAGAGATTATAAAGATATATCTAGAAGAATGTTAAAATTAAGTTTTCCTATGCTTACAGCTCCTGAGATAGAGGAAGCTATTAATTGGTCTATTGATAAAAGACAGACTAATCATCCAGCTAGAATAAATAATAACTATAAGAAGCAAATTGTTAGTACTACTCTAAAAGATATAGTAGAATATATTAATGATAGAAGACCAATCATAACTCATTATGGTGTTATGTTTAGTAGGCATGGTACAGTACCTAATCCTACTATAGAAATGGTTAAGAAATTCCTAGATAATAGAAGTATCCATAAGAAACAAATGTTTCAGTTTGAAAAAGGATCTGAAGATTTTGAAAGATATAACTTATTACAGTTGCTTGATAAGATAGATGCTAATGCATTTTATGGAGCTCTTGGTAAGTTCTCTTGTATCTATTATAATCTTCACGTAGCAACTTCTATAACTACTGAAGGTAGAAACCTAATATCTTCAGCAACTCTATTGTTTGAATCTTTCTTAAATAATAATGTTCCATTCTCTTCTCTTAATGAAGTGATTACTTTCATTAATCATGTAATTACTGAAGAGAGATATTTCTCTGATTATGAGATTCTTGATGGAGATGTATCTATAGATGATACTTTCTATCATGTTGTAAAGTCTATTGGATTTGGGTATCTTCCTGATGAGAAAGATCTACAGATTATATGGGATATTCTATCAGGATTGTCTCCTACAGATCTTAATAGACTTTATTATAAGAATAATCTATTTGCTTTCATTGAAAGAAATAGTAAAGTATTAAAATCTATTCTGTATATTCTACAGAAACTTAATGCTCCATTTGTGAATCCTAATAAAGTTCCTGATGAAATAAAAGAAGAACTCAAAGTATTCTCTAATCTATTGAGAGAATATGTATATTATGATCATCAGCATATAGATAGAACAGAGAAGATGGAGTCTCTCATCAGAAGTGTAGCACTCATTAATGATACTGACTCATGTATTCTATCTCTTGATGGATGGTATAGATTTATTTTAAGCAAAGTACTAAATTCTGGTCTGGAGTATCCTATTATGGAAATGGAACTTAATATGGATACTGATGAGATTAGTAAAGTATATACTAAAGATTATGATTTTGAACATGATGAGATTATAGAGATAGATAGAGCTGTAACTCCTAATAAGATTGTCCCGCAAGATAATCTTAAATATTCTATCATAAATATAATCTGTTATGTAATTACAGAGATTACTAACGATTTTATGGTAAAATATAGTATGAATAGTAATAGTTATAATCCAGAAAATCATTCTTGCTTTATGTATTTAAAGAATGAGTTCATCGAGTCTTTAATTGCATTGAAATGAATGCAATTAGAACGCAGGTGATGCCTAATGGTGACATTGGGGTAACAACCTCCTTAATTGCTGGAACACCCTAAAGCTCTCTGGCCTATATATAATATATAGGAGTCGAAAGACAGAAACAAATAGAGAGATGAGTCATGGAGAAATCCTAAAACTTATAAACAATGGGCAATCAGCAGCCAAGTATTAAATATTATATTGATTTTAACTATTTATAAACTAATGTGCTTGAATGCGCCTTATATAATATAAGGAGATGATAATATGGAAGAACTAGAAAATCCTTTGTTATATAATGTACGTAATGGATATGATCAATATACAAATTATTATGTAGATGACAACTGTAACGTATATCAGTATGTGTTAAACAAATTAGTACCTATTAAATCTTATATTACAAAAGAAGGAAGACCAACAGTTAGAATAGATCTTAATGGTTATAAAAATAATATATTCTTTGCATATAGATTACTAATGAAAGAATATAGTGGTATGTCTTCTAAAGAATTTGGAAAGCTTGTTGTGGATCATATTGATTCTGATCCTTCCAATAATCACGTATCAAATCTTGATATAACAACAGCAGAGGATAATATACGTCGTGCTTGGGAGAGAAATAGATTTCCTCATAAAGAAGGCGAACATTGCTTAAAATATTCTAATGAATTAGTAGAATCTATATGTAAAGATATAGCTGAAGGGTCTTTATCTAGATTGGATATGAGAAAGAAGTATGGTATTAATGGTCAATTAATAGACGATATACGTGCAGGTCGTTCTCATAAAATGATATCTTCAAAGTATGTTGATCAAGGTTTTGAATACTCTGATTGGAATAGACCAGCCAGAGAAGAAAAAGCACGAATTGTATGCTCTTATAGAGAACAAGGATATACATGCTCCCAGATTGTTAAAGCAACTGGGTTTGGACATAATTTTGTAGATCCTGTAGTTAATAAGAGGACATTCAAATACATTAGTGATCGGTATAATATTTAATAAAGGTTCAACGACTATCGAAAGGATAATATATAGAGAAATCTATATATGAATAACCGAGTAGAGTAGGAATATCTTATAATAGATATTTCCGAAATGGGAGGCATCTTAGATATTGGTAACAGATACTAAGATGGAGATATAGTCTGCCTCTATATGAAAGTATAGAGATTGAGCGGTTCAAAAAGCTATTGCTATTAGAGAATGCTAAGAAGAATTATGCATCTTATCAACTTCTTCAAGAAGGTAATATAGTACCAGCAGATAAAGCCATGGATATTAAAGGTATTCCGTGTTTTGTTAAGACGACAACTAATGCAAGTACTAGAGAACAACTTAAGAATATTCTTTTAGAAGATATACTTAATTCTGATGAGATTGATCAGGTTAAAGTATTGAAAGATATTGCTATAGTAGAGAAGGGTATATTTGATAGTATTCAGAATGGAGAAAAGAAGTTTTATAAGCCAGCTAGGATTAAGTCTCTAGCAGCTTATGATGATCCTATGAGAATACAGGGTATTAAGGCTTCTCTAGCCTATAATACAATTAAAGATGATAGTATGAGCACTATCAATCTAGAACAGAGAAATACTATAGATATTATTAAGACTAATATTACATTAAAGAATGTAGATGCTATTAAAGAAACATATCCTGAAGTATATATGAAGATGGTTAATCTTATGGGAACTAAAGATTATGCTGGGTCTATTGATGCTATGGCATTACCAGAGTCCGAAGAAGTTCCTAAATGGATTTTACCATTTGTTGACTATAAGAGTATTATTAATGACTGTGTATCTCTATTCCCTCTAGAGTCTATAGGTATCTTTAGAGGAAATATGAATAATAACTACAGCAATATTATTCACGTGTAAAAACAAATAGATAAGAGAGCTATATTTCTCTATAGCTCTCTTATTTTTTAAAGGGGAGGATATAATTGAAAAGGTATAAATGTACCAATTGCTGTTATGGTAAAGACGTTGTGCTCATACAAGACAGTTCAATTGAGACTGATTTATATGGTATAAAGAAACTGATAACAAAATACTATAGAAATTGCCCAGTAGGATCAGATGTTGATTATACTCTCAGCAATAATGATTTTAAATACTTAATAGCTTTTGCTGATGATAGTGAAGAATCAAGAGATGTAACATCAGATAATTGGTTCTATACATTTGTAGAAAACTATACAGACTGTAATAGAATAAAAGACTATTATACATTTGACACAATAGATGAACTAGAAGAATTCTGGAAAGAAAATTATAATAAGTTTACTAATATGTGGTACTTTATGGTACATAACAAGAAAGGACAATTAATTAACTTCCATTCAGGAGAAGTTAAGCCTGATGATATTGAAATCATTAAAGCATATAAAGCTCTTTCATAATTCATGATATAGGATTGGACTAATCTCCAATCCTATATATTTTTATGATAGAGCAGCGCCACACCACCAATTTTTAATAGTAGATAAATTAAAAAAAGATATTGCAATTGCACCACATTGATAGCCGATATTAGAAACACCACCACGAATAGCATAATGTGTACCATATTATAGAGCAGCGCCATAGTCCCAGTGGGCATAAGACCAGGGAACCGAGCCAGCAACAGAAAACGCTCCAAAAACGGCACCATAGACAGAAATACCACCACGAGTAGTATAATGTGTACTTAATTTTAAATGATAGAGCAGCGCCATGGCGCCAGCTAGAAACAGAAGCAGCAAAGTTAGCATAAAAACAGAATGCACCACAAAGATCACCAACATCAGGAGAACCACCATGACGAGGATAATATGAAGTATAAATGATAGAGCAGCACCAATGCTCCAGACTGCAGCACCAGCACTAGCGGCAGCATTAACACAAAACGCCCCACAAGAGGAACCAGATGGAGAATCACCGCCACGAATAGTATAATGTGTACCAGTTTTAAATGATAGAGCAGCACCAACATGCCAATTGTATATACTTGGTGATACAGCAAAATGAACCAATAAAGATCCACAATAAGCACCAGCAGTAGAATTGCCACCACGTACAGTATAATGTGTACTCATGATAGAGCAGCACCACGGTCCCAGGCAGTATAACCAGCACCAGAGTACGCAGTAACAGAAAATGCCCCACAAGTGACGTTAACGTTAGAAGTACCACCACGATAATCATAATATGAAGCTATTAATTTAGATGAAATATGCTGTGCTCCCAAAGATGAGAGCACAGCAATTACTAATTAATATTCATCCAAAGCAGTATTTCCTTCAATGACTAGTTCCCAGTTAGTTCCAATGTTTCTATTCTTAGCAATCTTATTCTGAATATCTAGAGTTGTATCCTGTAGTAGGAAAGCATCAGGTCTTTCAACACCAGGAACTGACTGACCAGTCTGAGTATTAATAACATCAAATGCTCTAGCACCAGTTTCAGCATTATATCTTACTACAGTTCTGAGATTCTTATCTTCAGAAGCTCTCATAGCAATTTGCTGCTGTGATAGTACACCATTACTATCAGGCTCGATATCAACACCAACAAACTTAATATCACCACCAGCTCCACCAGAAGCAGATGACGTTAGATCCATCATACTAGGCATAGGATTAGGATTATATGCGCCAACAGGAGCATTTACAAATGCGTTATAGAGATCCATAATACGCATATTATCATCCTGTTTACTGGCATCTTCTTTAAAGAGTTTCTGTCTATCAAGCTCCATCTTAAGAGCAGTAGACTTACTATTATTAAGCTCTCTAATAGCCTGAATCTTGGTAGCAATTAGATTACTCTGACTACTGGTTAGATTAGTAATGTAAGTATATTTATTCTTAATAGTAGAACTACTTCTAATTCTATCAAGATCTTCTTTAATCTCATTGGTAAGAATATCAGTCTGAGCAATAGCTTTTCTCAGTTCAATATTAGTATCTTCAAAAGCAGCATCGTACTGACTCATTGCAGGATTTTCTAATACTTCTGCTACAGTAATACTACTATCCTTTTCTTTTTTAGTATATTTTCTCTTAGGTTTATCAGAAGCTGTTACACCATCATCTGCTGGTGTAATTTTTGCTTTATCTGTCTGGAAAAAACTAAAGTCCATACCAAACATATCTTTAGTATCTCCAGTGCCATTTGGAATTTCTTCATATTCTACATCTACATACTCCAATGGATCAATTAGATCACTGTTAAACATATATTAAAATCCTCCTATAGATTGTATAAATTTATTTTTTAATAATAATGTTGGACTCTATAACATATTAGTAGGTTTTGAATTTGGTAGTTGACATGCTGTACCCCCTCTCATTTTTTGCTTCCTTTTTGAACAGCCACGAATAGGTTACTATTGATTTAGTAACCTATTCACTTTATCACATTCTAATAATCAATAAAAATATAATAAGGGGATATTTTAATCATGACAGGGTTTGCTCATTATACTTATGACACTATAGAATTCAAAATGCTTAAAACTAAACAGAAGGATAGAATAAAAGCTATAGAAGTAATTAATTATCCGTTATATATTATAAGAGAGAATAATACTCTATATACTCAATGTGAGTTCTATGAATTTAATCATATTAAAATAGATAGTAAAAAGAAATATGAAGATACTATGGATGATTATATTAGATTCATTATGAATACTAAATATAGAGGATAAGGCCTTAAATGGCCTTATCCCTTTTTCTTATCTATATCTTGATATAATAGCTGGTTTAGATGGATCACCATCAATAAATACCACAACCCACTGAGATCCTTTTGGAATTACTCTATCTTGTGGCATGATTTCCATATCATGATTACTACCTGGAGTTTTTGCGTGGATTCTATAACTATCAAAAGATTGTTTGATACCATTCATAGATCCACTACCTATTCTGAATAAGCTCATAATAAAGCTTCTAATAAAATATTCTGTACTAGGATGTGGTGGGATTCTTATATTAGTATTTACACTACCACTATTACTAGTTACACCATTGAATGTAAGTTTACTATTATTATTACCTTCTCCTATAAGAGTACCATCCATACCTACTGTAGTATACGTAGTGGCTATTACCTCTTTAGGAATATGGATAAGAAAGTAGTTATTGATCTCCACTTTACCAATAGATATATTATCTTCATTAGCTATATTAGTAATACCCTGATTCTTCTCTTCAGTTTTATCTTCACTAGAAGACTTTTTATTGAAATTGATAGAAGGTATAGTAAACTTATATGCTTTGTTACTTAGTCTATCAATATCTTCTATACAAATTGCTATAGTAGGATATATATAGGAATTATTCTCATCCATGGTATATTCACCTTCCTTTATTCTAGTGTTTTTATGTAATTAAAATAAATAATAGTTGAATAATATCATTTTATATATGGTATAACTTATTAATAGCATTTAATTTGTATAATAAAAATTTTGTATAGAAAAGGAGAATCTTACGCATGGCTTACAACGGAACCAATTTTAACGTAGGAAGCAATAATCAGCAACCGAATAAAGGTCGTACTACCTATACTCCTATTAAATATATTAATCCTGATAGTAATGTAGATAAGACTAGAATTAGCTTTGAGTATTGGAATAGTACGCTGAAGATTAAGATCACTAATAGAAAAGATACTGGTAATAATGATATTGTATTTGATGATACTGACTCTGCTGTTATTTTCCTGACTCCTGATAAGGCTAGGATTTTCGCTAATGTAATTAAGAACTTCCTGAAGGATCCTATTAAGTATAATAACAGTGGTGTAAATACTACCAAGGGTGTTGTTACACT
>AUXO015770065.1_pt1 | contig 22322 bp, 23 predicted proteins | sample 768731 | NCBI WGS metagenome assembly AUXO01 (sample SAMN02715735, study PRJNA202380) | gut metagenome | biome: sheep rumen | host: Ovis aries | place: New Zealand: Palmerston North | reverse complement strand
GGATGAAACAGGCGAAAAGCATCTGATCACAACAGGTCCTGAGACAGCTGTTGTCAGGAATCTGTATGCTGACACATTCTGTCAGGTGATCCGCAGCAGACAGCGCGGCGTATATGCGCTGCTGTACGGAAGCAGACTGATTCCTAAGTGCTGAAAAGAAAAATGAAGGTCAGTAATCAAACCTGCCTTCATTTTTTTCTTCCAGTGCCTTGATGACATGATATGTGTATTCACAGTACGGAACACTGATCCCGACTGCAGATGCTTTCCTGATCAGTACGCCGAGGAACATGTCGACCTCTGTCTTTCGTTTCTGATCAAGATCCTGCAGTGTGGACAGTCTTCCTTCAGGCTTCCACTTGCCGTACTGTACATGATCGATGTGAATGCCATAGGCTTCCGCGACACGCAGCACTTCTGCTGCCAGAGCATCGCGCATCCATGCGGCATGTTCGCTGTCCCGGTATGCGCCGGTACCGACATTGAGAACAGCCTGAGGAAGGTTTGCGGAAATATTCAGGGCGTATTTATGCCACTGCTGGGCAATGATATCTTCGCATGCGTGATATGAAAGCGCTGTGCCTTCAAACAGTTCATTCAGTCCGGCAATGCGGATATCCTGTGCAGGACATACGCTTCCGTAATAAATGCCGAAAGCGGACGCCGGATTGAATGTGATCTTTGTGCCGTTATGCTGGGCGGCGACCCTGATGAAGCAGGGAACGACCTGTTCCGGATTGATCACTTCTCCGATGATCTCTTCACTGTCAATGCCGTTCAGCAGGCTCAGAACAGTCGTATGTTCATCTGCGATCACGCGGATGTCATCGAGAATCCCCTGAAGAGCAGTGTATTTGACGGATACCATCAGAAGATCAGCCCCGCGCGCTTCTTCCGGTGTTCTGATATCCGGATGGTAAGTTTCTCCCTGGATATTGAGACCTTCTGTCTCCAGACGCGCTTTCCGTGCGCCTGAGGCAATGAAGGAAAAGGTGATCTCTCCGTTTGAGATCTTTGGCAGCAGACAGTAATAGATATATGCGCCGATCGCGCCGGCACCGATCACAGCAACGTTTCTGATCTTCATAGAAAACTCCTGAATACCCACGCATTATAGCAGAGAACATCAGGTACATGCTGAAGAGTGATCATATCTTTATGCGCGGTCAGAACAATTGACTTCCTTTCTGCATGATATTAGGATTGATTTTTGCAGGGAGTCTGATGAGGTGAATGATATGAGCTCTGAAACACATACGCATATTGATGAAAACGGGAATGTGATCACACATACGCATGGTGAAGAACACCATGAACATGGTCATTATCATGATCCGGAAGAAAAGAAAAGACAGCTGAACCGCATCTCAAGAGCGATCGGTCATCTGAATCATGTCAAGGGAATGATCGAGTCGGATGAGGACTGCGCGGATGTGCTGATCCAGCTGGCTGCCGTGAATTCTGCACTGAAGGGACTGGGAAAACAGATCATCAATGAACATATGACACACTGCATTGCCCATGCCATTGAAGACGGAGATATGAAAGCAGTCGAGGAATTCCAGAAGGCAGTAGAGAAGTTTATCTGATCACCCTGAGCAGGGGTGGTTTTTTAAGTTTTCGTTCCATCCTGTCATGCAGAATCCAAATGATATGGAATCTGCTAGAATTGAGTCATGAAAAAGAATCGCTTGATCTATATTCTGATCGGTGTCTGGCTTGCAATTACGGCTTTTCAGATCGTGTTCAGAAAACCGGCAGATATGCCGGAACCCATCACCCCGACAGCTGTGCCTGCAGCTGTTTCACCGGATGTGCCCGGGGAGGTCTGGTACACAGACAAGGACATTGCAGCACTGGAACATACAGAACTGTTCTATAAAAGTACGCTGGAACATATCTTTTACGGAGAGGTCAACAAGAAAGGAAACGGCACAGGCTATCATTATGACCGTGTGGAGAATACGCCCGGATCGATCGTAGAAGGAACGCGTACGAGTGAAGACCAATACGGTGTTTATACGGGCAAAGTCATTGTGGACGGATCACCCAAGACAGGAAATAAAGGCTATTCTTCGTTCTTCCCGGATGACATGTCACCGCAGGAAGTTATAGATGCGATCAATCAGGCTTATGAAAATAAGGAACGGCTGAGCGGAGACCTGTATGCAGGCCTGTGTGATGCCGGGTTTGAAATAGACATCGTGATCAATGATGACGGGAAGATCATCACAGCCTATCCCGTCAAAGAGGAGTAGATATGCTGGAACATCATTACCGTGAGCTCAGACTGCGCGGAAAAAACAATGCAAAAAGAAAACTTGTCCTGGAATTCATGGATGAGAAGTATGATCTGCTGGCAGAATTCATCATGAGCGATCTGGGCCAGTTCCGTAATGAGTTTGAACAGGAACTGGATGCCGTACTGAACGGGGAACTGCAGAAGTCGGATATCAGGGGAAACAGATGTCATCTGGCCATTTTCCCTTACTATGTGATCGTATATGATGACCTGGCTGAAGATGGAATCGGTCAGTGGTGCCAGGCAGACATGGATGATTTCCTGGATATCATCGAGGAATGGGATCAGAAGTCGGAGGAACTGAAGGCACGGGAAGAACAGGCAGCCTGAAGTGTCTGACTTTCTGAACGCAGTACATGTTCGGAGCGCAAATGAAATGATTTGTGTTTATAATGGTATGAACAATCTGACAAAGGCGGTAAAGCATGAAATTACTGATTATCAATCCCGGTTCTACATCAACCAAGATCAGCATTTACGAAGATGAAAAAGTACTGTATGAAGAGAGCGTCTTTCATGACGCACCTGAACTTCTCAGATATCCCCATGTCAATGACCAGGTTCCGTTCCGGAAGCAGGTCATTCTCAGCTTTCTGGAACAGAATGGCCTGTCACTGAACGACATTGATGTGTTTGTCGGCAGAGGCGGCAGTGCCATGCCGGTAAAGTCAGGCATTATTGAGATCAATGACCTGCTTTACAATGATACAAAAGACGCAAAGGGCGGCAGTGAGCATCCTGCCAAGCTGGGCGTTATGCTGGCGTATGAGCTCAGCAAGGAAGGACATCAGAGAGCATTTACAATGGACCCGACCAATGTCGACGAGCTTTGTGATGAAGCAAGACTGACAGGCATCAGGGGATTATACCGGAATGCCCAGGCACATGTTCTGAATCAGAAGGCTGTCGCAAGAAAGCATTGTGAACAGCATGGTCTGGATTATGAGTCCTGTGATCTGATCGTTTGTCATATAGACGGCGGGATCACTGTCCATGCACATCACAACGGCAGAATGATCGACGGCAATGTCGGCAGCGGCGGAGACGGTGCATTTACACCGACCAGGATCGGATCTGTTCCTGTACTGAAGCTTCTGGACTACATTGATGAGCACGGTACGCAGGAAGTCAGAACGATGTGCTCCAGATCAGGCGGTTTTGTATCGTTCTTCGGAACAAGCAATTTCAAAACGGTCTACGATATGGTGCAGCAGGGAGACAAAAAAGCAAAGCTCGTATATGATTCCATGATCTATCAGATCTGCAAAGAGATCGGTTCCATGGCTGCGGTGCTGAAAGGAAAGGTTGACGGTATCCTGCTGACAGGCGGTCTGGTCATCTATGATGATCTGTGTGAACAGATCAGGGAACGCTGCGGGTGGATCTCGGATATCTATATCTATCCTGGAGAACTGGAACAGGAAGCACTCGCAAAAGAAACATTGAAAGCACTGAGAGGTCAGCGTACGATCCATACGTACGACGGGATCCCTCCGTTTGACGGCTTTGACTTTATTGAAGAATAAGGCAGAGGACTGAAGCCTGACGATCATACAGACACTCTTCATAGGGTGTCTTTTTGCTGTATGCAGAATGAACATATACAGAAAAAAGATCCTGACTGGCTACCCGGTGTACAGGATCTCATTTCTTTTGATGCGGATGACAGGACTTGAACCTGCACGCCGAAGCACCAGATCCTAAATCTGGCGTGTCTGCCAATTTCACCACATCCGCATAAATACAGGCACGTACATGCCGTGCCTGTTTATTTTATCATGAATTATTGTTTTTGCATGACGTATGCAGCGAATTGCTCAACTTCATCGAGTGTTTTGAACCTTGCAATGAAGTAATCGTCAGCCATGCCCTGCAGGATGCCGGGCATTCTTCCGGACATGCAGATATGCTGGCCGTAATTTCTGAAGACATCGTCATTTGAATGGACGTAGCTGCATTTATCGCGCTTGCCGATGAAGGCACAGTGCCATGAATGGTCGATATGGTCGGGTGAGCCGTTGTCCCAGCATACCTTTGCATACATTCTGTAGAGGTCAACGTCGCACTCATAGTTCATCATATCCGGGATATAGCCGCCCGGTGTGCGCATGTTGACTTCCAGTCCGATCAGGTCGCCTGTTTTCCCGAGTCCTTCTTTGTCTTCTGTCATGCGGAAATACTCTGTATGGAAGAATCTGGATCTGATGCCGAACTGACGGATGACTTCTGATGCCTGCGTATCGATATCCTCGGGGATCTCACGCAGGGAATAGAAATAGTTTTCTGATCCTTCGTTCAGCACATCCATAACAGATGACTTATAGACATGGCATGTACGGTAGATGATCTTTCCGTTCTGGTCGACAAGACCGTCATAGGACCAGATCTCTCCGGTGATGAATTCTTCCATGATGTACTGCGTCGGCAGATCCAGTGTGAAGAATTCTCTCAGCATGCCTTCATCCTTGATCTTCCAGGTAGCGTTGGCTCCGACGCCGTCATCCGGCTTGACAATGACCGGATATCCGACTTCCCTGATGAATTCCAGGGCATGATCCAGATCAGAGACAAGCTGGAATCTTGCTGTTTTGACGCCGGCTTTCCGGTAGTAGTCCTTCATTGTGGACTTTTTCTTATAGCGCATGACAGCGGTCTCATCATCACCGCTGGTGATGTTGAAGTCCGTGCGCAGTCTTGCGTCCTGCTCCAGCCAGAATTCGTTGTGTGATTCCAGCCAGTCGATCTTTCCGTATTTATGTGCGAACCATGCAACAGCACGGTACATCTCGTCATAATCTGCCAGTGAACTCACCTGGTAGTATTCCGTACAGGCATCCTTCATCTGCTGAGGGAGGTAGTCATACGGATCTTCAGCGATGCACAGGGCATTGCCGCCCATCTGCTTCCAGGCTTTCGGGAACTGATAATATGTATCGGGGAATGTCGGTGAAATGAATATGAAGTTGTTCATAATAGCATTCTCCAGTCTTTCTGCTCAGCAGATAAAGCCTACGTAATAAGGCAGTTCCTGTCTCCACCAGGGCCAGTCATGTGCGACGTCATAACCCCAGAAATCGACCCATGCAGGAATATCCTTATATCCGAAGAGTTCCTTCATGCGTTCGGAATCCTCCTGCATCGGATGTTCCCATGCGCCGCGCCCGCAGCACAGGATCAGGCTGCGCTCACGGTACATCTGTACATAGGGGTGGTCATAGGGCATGCCGTTGATATAGTCAACAGGGGAGTTGGCGTATACCAGATCATCAAAGTAATCCGGGAAGAACAGCCTTGCATTGTATGCGCCGGACAGAGCGATGCAGCCGGCAAAGATATCCGGACGTCTCAGCGCAAAGTTCAGTGCATGCGTTCCGCCCATGGAACAGCCTGTTGTCATAATGCCGGAAGCGTAGTTTCCTGCATTGCTTTCAGCGTTGATATCAAAGATCCTCGGACAAAGCTCGTCGCAGATGTAATTGACATACTCTTCCTGCGCTTCAATGCGCTTCCGGTTGTCCCAGCTGGTGGAAGACCAGCTGTTGTCATCGTTGGAATCGCAGCAGAAGAGCTGGATCCTTCCGGCATCGATGTAGTCCTGGATGCATGCGACCATGCCGTTGTTTTCGAAATCAAAGAATCTGCCGCTCTGGGAAGGGAATACGAGCATCGGTCTTCCGGCGTGCCCGTATACCTTGAATTCCATATCTCTGTGAAGATTCTGACTGTATTCGCGGTAATATGCTGTATACACTATTTTCGTTCTCCTTCTTTTTTGTAAACATCTGCAGCAAATTTATTGACATCCTTGATGTTGGTAAATCTTGCCATGTAGAATTCATTGCCCATGGCGGAGGACAGAAGCTCAGGCATTCTGTCGTGCATGCAGAGATTCGGACCGTAGTTCTTGTAGATATCGGCCATGCTGGTCGTGTAGATGTATTTGTCGCGTCTGCCGCAGTATACGCAGTAGTACGGACGTTCTCCCTTATCCGAGACGGAATTGTCCATGCACATATGGGCATAGATGGAATAAACGTCGACATTGTTCGCGAAATTCATCATATCGGGCGTATAGCCTCCCGGAGGACGCATGTTGACTTCCAGGCCAACGAGCTCGCCTTTCTTTCCGAGTCCCGGCTTGTCTTCCGTCAGACGGAAATACTCGGTATGGAAGAAACGGCCCTTGATGTTGAAGGCATGGATGACTTTTTCACCCATCTCCTTCAGGTCTGCAGGGATCTTCCTGACCGTGTAGTAGAAGCATTCACCTTTGGAATTGACAATGTCCATGACAGTCTCAGGGAAGACCATGGAATTCTCAAAGATAATGTTGTTGTTCTGATCAGCGATGCCGTCATATGTTTCGATATATCCGGGAATGAATTCCTCCATGATGTACTGCGTGCCGAGATCCTTTGTATAGAAATCAGCCAGTTCTTCATCATTGGAGATCTTCCATGTGGCATTAGCGCCGACGCCGTTGTCCGGCTTGACGATCACAGGATAACCAACCTGCGCAACGAAAGCCTTTCCTTCTTCAAGAGTCGTTGTCAGATGGTATCTGGCTACCGGGACGCCTGCTTTTTCATAGTAGGCTTTCATGCCTGACTTGAACTTGTACCTGGAAACATCAGCGGATTTGTCACCGGAGGTGATATTGAAATCCGTGCGCAGCCTTGCGTCCTGTTCCAGCCAGAATTCATTGTTGCTTTCCAGCCAGTCGATCTTTCCGTGCTTGTGGGCAAACCATGCAACAGCGCGGTAGACTTCATCATAGTCCTGCAGATTATGGACCTGGTAGTACTCGTCCATCGCATCCTTCAGCTCCTGCTTCAGGCTGTCGTAAGGATCTTCACCGATGCACAGTGATGTGCCGCCGATCTCTTTCCATGTCTTCGGGAACTGATAATAATTCGGCGGGAATGTTGGAGATATAAATACAAAATTAGTCATAAATGAACTCCTTTTAATGGTCCTGTACCTATCAATTTTAACATACGGCATCATAGGTAAGCTTTCTTTTGCGGGAGATTCATGAAAAAAATGATACAGAAGCTGAAAAAATGAAAACCCCTGCACAGAGGGGCTTGGTTCAGTTATTCCAGATCAGACTGTCTTCCAGACCGGATGTGTACGCAACCATATAGCTGCCTGCTTTGCGGCAGTACTGCGTATCCGGCGCATTTTCCGGAGACATGATCCATATGACTTCAAGACTGGTGCCGTATGTTTTGCGATAATCCTCAACAAGCTTCATGCCGTCCTCAAAGCTCAGTGTAAACAGTGTTGTTGAGAGCGCATCAGCTGCTGCGGAATCCGGGGTGATGATGGACACGGAGCGGAAGTATGACGCAGGATACATCGTATCAGGGTCGATGATGTGATGGTATTTCACACCGTCTGTTCCGACAAAGTACCGTTCATAGTCTCCGGAAGTGACGAATGAGCAGGCTCCGTTCTGCTTGACGATGATCAGGCTGCCCTCAGCATCGGGATTCTGTATGCCGATGCGCCATTCCTGCCCGTTGTATTTCTGCCCGAGCGTACGGGTATTTCCGCCGGCGTTGACGGCGCCGTTCCGGATCCCGAGTTCATTGAGCTTCCGGGCGATCTTTTCCGTGGCGAATCCTTTGGCGATTCCGCCGACGTCCAGGGAAACATCCGGGTCCGTAATAAATACCGTATTTTCTTCCTCGTTGATCTCAACATATTCCCAGCCTTTGTGTTCAGAAGCTTCCTGCAGCTCGGAAAGCTCCGGCAGAGCTGCAAGCTCACCTGCCAGGTTGGTTTCAATGCCCGCATCGCGGTATTCATGCCATACTTTCAGAAGGGAACCGATCGTAACATCGAATTTTCCGCCTGACAGCTCATAATAATCCCTTGCCAGCACCAGCATTTCGATGAGGTCCGGATCGACTTTGACAGGCGCTGTACCGGCATTCTCATTGATCGTATACAGATTGTTCATGCCTTCGTAGCTGTTGTAGATATCAAACAGGTTGTTGTAATAGGTAAACAGCGAGACAGCCTGCTGGAAATGGGCGTCGAATATCTCCTTTGTTTCCGTAGCTTCCTGATAAGTGAAGACCGTATCAAAACCTGCATCAAGCGACAGATTGTTGTAGTTATGCAGTTCCGGCACAGGCTGTTCCTGCCCTCCGGCATCTCCGGAACATCCTGCAGCCCCCAGCATCAGTACTGATGCCATCAATAACGTTACTTTGTTCATAATCGCGATTATAGCACAATGTATGTGTTTTCAAGTGTTCAGCATGTTTGTTTGATGATATAATTTTAACGTTATAAGGAAGGGATGAAACTATGTCATTTTTAACAGGACCGATGCATCATCACCTGGAAGGACATAAGGATCTGACAGCTCATAAAGATGTGCTGATTCTGGAAGAGCCGGACGATCTTTATATTCCGCTGGTCAACGGCAGAGCATCATGCACGCCGCTTGTTCAGCCTGGTGATGAAGTTAAGGTAGGAACAAAACTCGGGGAACCTGTTGATCACTGGTATGTACCTGTCTTTTCACCGGTCTCCGGAACTGTGGTCGGCGTTGAAAAACGTATGTCCGCAAGTCTGAAGCCGACAGATCATCTGCATATCAAGAACGATCATAAGGGAACAGCAGTACGCGCTTTTGAGCCGTTTGACTATGAGAGCGCAACAAGGGAAGAAGTTCTTGAGTTCACAAAGAAAGCCGGCATGCTGGGACTCGGCGGCGCCGGATTCCCGACATTCATGAAGTATTCCAAACCGGAAAACATTGATCTGTTCATCATCAATGCAGTTGAATGTGAACCGTATCTGACTGCAGACTACAGAAACTCAATGGAAAATGCTTCTTTGATGAAAGCAGGAGCGCTTGCGCTGCTGAAGCTTTCTACTGCGCCGAAAGGGGCGATTGCAGTCAAGGAAGACAAACACGATCTGATCGATGTTCTGAAGACGACATTTGCCGGTACTCCGATCGAAGTGAAGACGGTCAAGGATATCTATCCTGCCGGCTGGGAGCGCACGCTTGTTTATATGCTGACAGGCAGACGCTACGACAGACTGCCTGCTGAAGCAGGATGCATTCTGAACAATGTCAGCACATGCATCGCATTGGGCGATGCCATGATCAACGGCAGACCCATCACGCACAAATATGTCACTGTATCAGGTGACGGCGTGAAGGATCCGCACAATGTATACTGCCCGGTAGGAACTCCTTCCGCAGCGCTGGTCAAGGCCTGCGGCGGATATACTGCTGAAGACTGCCTGCTGATCGCCGGCGGCCCGATGATGGGACGCGCGATCCCGAATGAAGTATTTGTTATCGGCCCCGCAAACAACGGTCTGACAGTGCTTCAGAACAAGGAAGTCAAGACGGTCAAATGTCTCAGATGCGGCCGGTGCACGGAAACATGCCCGTCCGGACTGGAACCTGTCCGTATCAACCAGTATGAAAAGATCAAGGATCTGGACGCTCTGAAGAAGCTGGATATCATGTCCTGCATTGAGTGCGGCATGTGCACTTATATCTGCCCGTCCAACATTGATGTTACAGAAGGCATCCGCAGAGCGAAGAGATATCTGACTCTGCAGGCTAAGAAGTAAGGAGGAGGGTGAATATGAAACTGACATTTAAACCGTCACCGAACTACCGCTCTTCTCAGACAACGACCGGGATCATGATGGATCTCACGGTATGCCTGCTTGCGGTAACTGTATTCTCGGTAATTTATTACGGCGTCAATTACGGCGCTTCCTACGGTCTCAGAGTCGTGATCATGATGGCTTCCGCTGTGATCACATCCCTGATCGTTGATGCGATCTGGGCAAAGATCCAGAAGGTCGATATCAAGGACGGCATTCTGAGCTCCTATTCCTGGATCACAGCAATGATCCTGACGCTGATCATCCAGATCGATGTCAGCCCGTATGCGCTGTGTGTTGCAACAGTCATCGCGATCGTATTCGGCAAGCTGGTATTCGGCGGCTTCGGCCAGAATATCTTCAACCCGGCTGCGTTCGGCGCTGCTGTCATCATGAGCTCATTCGCTGCTACAAGATCCACTGACTTCGTAACAGCTGCTACACCGACCACAACAGCCGCTGCATATGGCTGGATCATGGATACGGAGACATTCGGTTCCTATATCACACAGTACGGCGGACTCGGAAAGATGCTGCTGGGCTGGTACCCGAGCTCACTGGGTTCCACAAGCGCTGTCCTGATCGCACTTTGCTGTGCATATCTCATCTGGAGAAAAGACATTGACTGGCGTCTGCCTGTATGCTACATCGGCAGCGTATTCCTGATCACAACCATCATCGGTCTGATCAAGGGTGCAGGTCTGTGGTACGGCGTATTCAATGTGCTCGCCGGCGGCGTCATGCTGGGCGGCGTGTTCATGGTCACCGACCCTGTAACAAATCCTGTTTCAATACCCGGACGCGTCGTATTCGCGGTCGGCTGTGCTGCACTCACTGTGATCATCCGTCTGAAGGCGAATTTCCCGGACGGCGTTCTGTTCTCGATTCTTCTGATGAACATGATGACTCCGGCGATCGATAAGATCTTCGACGGCAACCAGATCAAAAACGCTGCGAACTTCCGCAACAAGACGATCATCTGCAGCTGCCTGCTGGCACTGGTCTCCATCCTGGTCGGTTCTACCGTACAGGCTAAGGAAGTCACACCGGAACCGGCTGCTCCTGCAGCAGTTGAAGGCGCACTCGGCTCGATCGACTTCAGTGCGAACAATGTTGAAGTTACCGAAGTTTCCAATGACGGAAAGACAGCTGTTTACAGCTGCTCGGCAGACGGATTCGGTATTCAGAACAATATGGGTGCTGATTACAGCAGAAACGAAGCAACAGTTACTGTTGATGTCGCAAAGGGAAGCGTTGTCAGCGTAGTGCTCGATCACTTCGGTGATACAGCAGGCATCGGTGATACAGCGACTTCCGAGGATGCGCTTGCGTCCTTTGCCGGCAAGACACTGAACGACACTGTTGACACGGTAGCCGGCGCAACATTCACAAGCGGCTCGGTTGCCGCAATGGTAGAAGCAGCTCTTGAAGCTGCGGCGAAGTAAGGGGGATCCGGAATATGAGTAAAGATTCCACAGCTTACAAAGCGGTATTACTTGCAATATTGTGTGCGGTATGCGGACTGCTGCTCTCAGGCGTCAATGCCCTGACTGCTCCGGTCATCGCAAAGAACCAGCTTGCCACAGTTATGGCAAGTCTGGAACAGATCTATCCGGGCGGTGAATTCGAAGAAGTTGAATTTGATGATCCGAGCGGACTGATCCAGGGTGTCTACAAGTCACCCGGCAACGGCACGATCTATAAGATCCACAATGTCGGTTACAACTCCAACGGATTCACATTCATGGTTGCCTTCAATGAAGACGGCACAGTCGGCGGATTCCTTCCGATCGAGCACAATGAAACAGACGGCTTCGGCGCAAGATGCTTCCAGGATGACTACACAGCTACGATCAACGGACTGACATCCTCTGATCCTGTACCGCTGCTGTCAGGCGCTACCCTGACCTCCACAGCAATACAGCAGGGTATCGATGCTGCCAAGGCACTGTTCAATGCGGATGCAGGTATCTCCTACGATCCCAACGCAGTCGCAGAGCCCTCTGCTCCTGAGGCTCCGAAGTTCTCCTTCAGCGATGACTTCTCCAATACAGAGCCTGAGGCAGAAGAAGTTTCCAATGACGGAACAACAGCTGTCTACAGCACAAAGGCTGGCGGCTTCAGCTTCCTGAATGAAAAAGGGAACAAGAATGAAGCAGAGATCACACTCGATGTACCGAGCGGAACAGTCAAGTCTGTCAAGATCACGAAGTTCTCGGATACTCCGGGTATCGGTGATAACGCTACAGCAGACAGTGCTCTGAAGGCATATGAAGGCCTGAAGGCAGGCGACAGCGTTGATGGCGTATCCGGCGCAACATTCACATCCAAATCGATCGCTGCCATGGTCAGAAGTGCTCTTGATAAGCTGGCAGGCGGCGGAACATCCGCTGCAGAAACACCTGCAGGAACAGAAACAGCGGCTGTTGAAAAATATGCTGAAACAGAACCGGAAGTGGAAGAAGTTTCCAATGACGGAACAACAGCAGTCTACCGTGTCAGAACAGGCGGCTTCAGCTTCCTGAATGAAAACGGTGAAAAGAATGAAGCAGAGATCACAGTTGACGTTCCTTCCGGAACAGTCAAGTCGATCACAGTCGATACATTCTCCGATACAGCAGGTATCGGCGATCAGGCAACTGCTGAGGACTACCTCCAGAAGTTCATCGGTGTCGATGATCCTGAAACAGTTGACAGTGTATCCGGTGCGACATTCACATCCAATTCCATTAAATCAATGATCCAGTCAGTTCTTGATAAACTGAAGGGCAATAACGCAGGAACTGCTGAGGCAGCACCTGCAGAGACAGAACCTGTCGAAACAGCATCTGTCACCAAATATGCTGAAACAAAACCGGAAGCTGAGACAGTTTCCAACGACGGTACGACCGCTAAGTTCCGCACAAAGTCCGGAGGCTTCAGCTTCCTGAACGAAAACGGCGAAAAGAACGAAGCAGAAGTTGAAGTTGATGTTCCCACAGGAACAGTCAAGTCCGTCAAGGTCACAAAGTTCTCTGATACTCCGGGTATCGGCGACAAGGCCACTGATGATGCATGGCTGAGCAAGTTTGCGGGTGTCAGTGATCCGGATGAAGTCGACAACGTATCCGGTGCAACATTCACATCCAATTCCATCAAGGGCATGATCCAGTCAGCACTTGACCAGGTGAAGAGCGGTGATATTTCCGCACCTGCAGCAAGCGCTCCGGATCAGACAGCTGCGGCTCCTGCAGCTACGCCTGAACCTGAGGCAACAACAGCTCCTGAAACAACAGCCAAAGATGAAAATAAGGAAACAGCATCCAGATTCAAGGAAACAGAACCGGAAGTGGAAGAAGTTTCCAATGATGGCACAACTGCTGTTTACCGCATCAAAACAGGAGGCTTCAGCTTCCTGAACGAAAAGGGTGAAAAGAACGAAGGCGAGATCGAGATCGACGTTCCCACCCGTACCGTCAAGTCTGTCAAGATCACAAAGTTCTCCGATACAGCAGGTATCGGCGATAAAGCGACTGCTGATGATTTCCTCAGCAAGTTCGCAGGCAAAAAAGATGCAGATGATGTTGACGGTGTATCCGGTGCAACATTTACATCAAACTCCGTCAAAGCAATGATCCAGTCTTCCATCGATCAGACAGAAGCACCGGCTGCTGCTTTGCCGAATACTGAGGCAGGAAAGTGAGGAGACGATCATGAGTGTAAAAGAAGAGAAAAGAAGTTTCTTCTCAGAGATGCTCTATAACAATCCGGTCTTCGGACTTTATCTGGGAATCTGCTCAACTCTGGCTATTTCCACCAGTCTGAACAACGCATTGGGTATGGGCGTTTCAGTAATCTTTGTCCTGGTGCTTTCCAATATCCTGGTATCAATGATCGCCAGGATCACACCGGATGAGATCCATATTCCGGTTTACATCGTTATCATCGCTACACTGGTTACCCTGGTCGGCATGCTGCTGCAGGCATATACGCCTGAGCTGTATTCCACACTGGGTGCTTACGTAGACCTGATCGTCGTAAACTGCATTATCCTTGGACGTGCTGAAGCATTCGCCTGCAAGAACGGCGTAGCTGCTTCTGCAAAAGACGGTCTGATGATGGGTATGTCCTATACATTCAGCCTGATGGCGATCTCCCTGATCCGTCAGATCCTCGGAACAGGTATTCTGTCACTGTCCAATCCGTTTACAAATACTGAGATCTTCGCGCTCCGTCTGATCCCCAGCGGATTTGAGATCCCGATCTTCAAGTCCCAGACAGGTGCCTTCCTGACATTCGCGATTCTTGCCGCTCTTGTAGCAGCATATAAGAAGAGCAATGATGATAAGGCAGCGAAGGCTGAGAAAGAAGCGAAAGCAGCTGCTGCGAAAGCAAAAGCAGAAGCAGCGAAGGCTGCCAAGGCCGCAAAGGAGGCTAAAGCATGAGTCTGACAAGTTTACTGACGCTGATCATCAGCGGCATTCTGATCAACAACGTCGTCCTGACCAAGTTCCTCGGAATGTGCCCGTTCATGGGTGTTTCAACAAAACTCAGCTCTGCCATCGGTATGGGCCTGGCTGTTACATTCGTTATCTTCGGTTCCTCCGTGCTGTCATGGCTGCTGTATTACTATGTCCTGGATCCGCTGGACATTGAATACATGGAACTGATCACATTCATCCTGCTCATTGCAGCATTTGTCCAGTTCGTTGAGATGTTCGTCAAAAAGAACTCCCCGTCACTGTACAAATCACTGGGTATCTTCCTTCCTCTGATCACAACAAACTGTGTTGTTCTCTTTGTTGCTCAGGACAATATCACACAGGGTTACAACCTGATCGAAACAATGGTGAATTCCGTTGCTGTACCGCTCGGCTTCATGCTGATGCTGGTGATCTTCGCAACGATCCGTGAACGTCTGAATGGTGCAGATATTCCTGAACCGTTCAAAGGCAATCCGATCGCATTCATCGTTGCAGCGATCATGGCGATCGCGTTCTCCGCATTTGCGGGATTGGTATAAGATCCGATGAATTTCATATATGCAATACTGATCGGTGCTGCGCTTGGCGCGCTGAACATCTTTCTCTTGAAGAAGAACAGGGAGACACCGGTGCCTGAGGGCTGTGAAGATCTCTCACCGGACTGTTCTGCCTGCGGTATTGCGGACTGTGCATTGCGTGAACACTATTTGAATCAGAAGGGAGAAAATAATCAAAATGCTTAAAGCTGTATTGATGATGCTGGTTCTCGGCGGACTGTGCGGCGGACTGCTCGGCATCGCTTCCGTAAAGTTCCATGTGGAAGAAGATCACAGAGCAGAAGAAATTCTTGCTTTGCTCCCCGGATATAACTGCGGCGGCTGCGGATATCCCGGCTGCGCAGGTATGGCTGCGGCAATTGCGGACGGATCAGGAAATGTCATGAACTGCAAGCCCAGCAAACCGGAACAGAAAGAAAAGATCAAACAGTATCTGGCAGAAAATCCTGCTGCTTAATACCGGAATGAACTGCAGACCGCAAAGGTTTGCAGTTTTTTTCTGCTTTCATGAAAGTGTTCAGATGAAATACACACAAATCCGGACGGATTTGTGGTATTCTTTTGACATTATGAGAGACACGTTCAAACGATTCAGATGCGGCCTCAGCATGCTGGCTGCTGCGATATTCTTTTCTTCAGGGATCTCCGTCAGAGCGGAACTGATCCCCAATTCTTTTGATGAAACATCAAGATCACATGACCTGAGAAGAAATGTTCCGGTCGCGATCAATGTTTACGCGAAAAACGGAACTGTTCCGCAGGTCGTTCACGAGGAAGGCGTGCTGAACGGCGTAGCGTATGATGTGCTGCGTGTCGATCCGTCTGAAGATACATTTATCCAGGTGGATTACAGTCCGTCCGCACAGCTTCTGTACAGTCTGTATGACTATGATCTTGTCAGTCAGGGCTATACAAGGATCGGCGGGATCAATGCCAGCTTCTTTACAGGCGGCGGATGTCCTTCCGGTGCGATCAGGGTGGATGATCAGTGGCAGTATTACGGAGATATGGAATTGTCTCCTTCCTACGGGAACGGATTCGCCACAGCATATTTCAACAATACGGATATGGAACTGAAATACCATGGCTGGCAGGGAAGTGCCTGGATCCCGTATGATGACGGGATCTGGAATGGTGAGCAGACCGGCATGCATGCCTATGGCATCAGTTCCCGGTTTGCTGTATCAGGTTCCTATACATATTTTGCCAACGGTGTTCAGACAGATCTGACAACAGGAGGCAGCGGCCGTTATCAGACGACCAGGGCAGTCAGCCTGATGGCACAGCGTGCCGACAAGCAGTATCTGCTGATGAATTTCTACGGGCGTATCTCTGACTGGGATATCATTGAATATCTGCGCTCGGAAGGTGTTACGGACGCGATCAAGTTTGACGGCGGCGGTTCTACCCAGATGGTATATGAAGATACGCTTGTGAATCTTCCTTATGTGAATTCCGGATACAGTGAACAGATCGATGATAAGCCGCTCTTCGGATGGGGTGCAGTTTCAATGGGCTACAAGAAGCTGGAAGAGCCTGTATATGATCTGGTAAAACTCGATGTCAGCTCCGGTGATACGGTACTGTTTGAAGATGATGTGCCGGTCGGGGCAACACTGACGATCATGGATGAAACAGGCAGGAAGTACGTAGATCATGTCAAATTCCTGCGTGACATGCATGTTTCACTCGCACCGACCTCTTCAGTCACGAAATCAGGCACGGTGGATCACAACACGCTCTATTATCAGGACCAGGAGTTCGGCAGTGCACAGACGATCCTGCGCACAGGCAGCGACACGGAGATCGTACTTGTCGTGATAGGTGACAGTGAAATACCGGAACTTGATCTGTTTACTTCTTCAGCAGTATCCGATGGGGAGACTGTCTGGACATATACCGGAAGGATCCCGGTCGAACTGACGATATGTGATGAGAACGGTACTCCGGTCACCACAGGAACAGTCGATTATGATTCGTCATTCGAACTGGTGCATCCTGAAGTGGAAGGCATGGAGTTTGCCGGCTGGCAGGTCGGAGGAGATCTGCTCAATATCAGGATCGAACCTGTATATGAGAAGGCGGAAGAACCGGGCATGATGGACAAAATCAGCGGATTCCTCGGGGATCTGCTTCCTGATAAAGATGAATAAGGAGAAACATATGAGCAAGATCGTATTTCTGGATGTTGATGGAACATTGATCGATTATGAGGCAAAAACACCTGCCAGTGCAAAGACAGCGATCGCCGCAGCAAGGGCGAACGGACACAAAGTATACATCTGCACAGGATGCTCCAAAGCAGAGATCGAACAGAGAGATCTGCCTGAACTGGACGGCATGATCGGCGGAAACGGCGCATATGTAGAAGACAACGGCACAGTTGTCATGCACCAGGGACTTTCCCCGGAAGATGTCAGACATATCGTTGACTGGTGCAATGAGCGTCATCTGGGATTCTATCTGGAAGCGAATTCCGGCATGTACTGCAATGACTATATGCTGGAGCAGGGACCTGAGACAATGGTCAAGTACGCGTCCGGAAAGGGTGCGGATCTGAGTGCCGCAAAGCAGTCAGCCAGCAGGTTTATCAACAGCTTCATTCATCTGCAGGGAGAAGATCTCTACCGCAATGATGTCAATAAGATCAGCTTTATCCTGAGCAGCTATCAGGATCATCTTGATTCCAAAGAGGAATTCCCGCATCTGGTCGCCAACACCTGGGGCGGCAAAGGTGAACTCGCGCTGTTCGGTGATCTCGGGCCCACAGGCATCACCAAGAAACATGCGATCGAAGTGCTTCTTGATTACCTGCATGCCGACCAGAAAGATACGATCTCGTTCGGAGACGCTAAGATCGATCTTTCCATGTTTGAGCTGTGCGCATACAATGTCGCTATGGGCAACGGCGGTCCGGAGATCAAGGCTGCAGCTGACTATATCACAACCGACGTCAATGATGACGGACTGTATCATGCGTTCCGTTATCTCAAACTGATCTGATGACAGAACGGCTGACAATAAAAATCAGTTGACAAAGAACTGAAAAGAAATAAACTTGTCTTATAAGCAAAGAAGAGAAGAGTAGCCTGGCGGAAGCCATGCCAGAGAGTCCCGGAAGCTGAAAAGGGACAGGCGGAAATCAGGTGAACATGGTCTTGGAGCTGCAGGTCCGACATGTAGGATCTGCCGGGAGTGCCCGTTACAGCAATAGAGTATTTCTGAGCTGCTCAGCGTACTTGAAGAGGAGATGATCGTGAGGTCATTTTGAACTAAGGTGGTAACGCGTATAACTACGCCCTTATGACGGGGGCGTAGTTTTTGTTGAAATGCGCTGATCGGATTACCTTTTCAAGGAAAGAAAACCAGGAGGGAAATCAAATGAAAAAAGCAATCAGAACATTAGCCGCAGCATTCATCGCAGCAGCACTTGCAGGATGCGCAGGCGGATCCGCATCTTCATCCTCATCTTCATCAGCCGCTTCTGCTGAAGACAAAGTCATTACGATCGGCGCAACACCGGTACCGCATGCAGAAATTCTGAACAATATCGTGAAGGAAGTTCTGGCAAATGACGGCTGGGTACTGGAAGTAACTGTATTCAATGACTATGTACAGCCCAATACGGCAGTTGAAGAAGGTGAACTGGATGCCAACTATTACCAGACACTGGGATATATGAACGGAGAAAACCAGGACAGAGGACTTCATCTGACTGCTGTTGCCGGTGTTCATATTGAACCGATGGGACTCTATTCCGAAAAGATCACAAGCCTGTCTGATCTGGCTGACGGTGCTGAGATCGCTGTACCGAATGACAAGGACAACGAATCACGTGCGCTCTCTCTGCTTGTCGCTAAGGGTCTGCTGAATGATCCGGGTACGGAAGTACTGACAGAAACAGACTTCAACGGCAACGCTGATACAAACCCGCATAATTATAAGATCACTCCGATCGAAGCAGCATCTCTGCCCAGAACACTGGCTGATGTTGACGGCGCAGTCATCAACGGCAACTACGCTCTTGAAGCAAACCTGCCGGCAACACATCCTGCACTGTTCATCGAAGAATTTGACGCTGATACAACAGTACGCCGTACAAACTGGATCGTTGTAAAGGAAGGCAATGAAAAGTCCGATAAGATCCAGGCACTGTGCAAGGCGATCCAGTCTGAAAAGGTTCAGAAGTTCATCGACGATACATACAAGGGAGCTGTCATCACTTCATTCCTTGGAGCTGACGCTGCAAAATAAGCATACATATTACAACAGATTCAATGTCTGCAGCACTGGTATATGCCGGTGCTGCTGTCTTCATGAAGAATAACAGGAGCTGAACATGGTAGAAATCGTAAATGTCAATAAAAGTTTTGGTGACCTGAAGGTACTGCAGGGGATCAATATCCATATCAATGACCATGAGATCTACGGGATCATCGGTCAGAGCGGTGCCGGCAAGTCTACACTGCTCAGATGCATCAACGGTCTGGAGTCCTATGACTCCGGTGATATCATCGTGGATGGCGTCAAGGTAAACATCAAAGATAAGAACCAGCTTCGTCAGCTCCAGAAAAACATGGGAATGATCTTCCAGAATTTCAATCTGCTGAGCAGACTGAATGTCTACGACAATGTCGCGCTCCCGATGAAGTTCTGGGGAATGAAAACAAATACACCTGAAGCCAGGGAGAAAATACTCGGTCTGCTCAGACTGGTCGGTCTGGAAGACAAGAAAGACGCAAGACCGAGAGAACTCTCAGGCGGACAGATGCAGAGAGTTGCCATTGCCAGAGCGCTTGTGCTTGATCCGAAGATCCTGCTTTGCGATGAAGCAACGTCCGCACTGGACCCGGGCATTACAAAAGAGATCCTGGCACTGCTTCAGAAGATCAATGATGAGATGGGCATCACGATCATTGTGGTGACGCACCAGATGGAAGTCGTGAAGCAGATCTGTCAGCGCGTTTCCTATATCAAAGAAGGAAGAGTGCTGGCAGAGGGCAAACCGGAAGATCTGTTTGTCAGACCGAACAAGGATATCAAAGGCTTCCTTCAGGAAAACAGTGATCTGCTTCCGAAGGAAGGCGTCAATATCCAGATGTTCTTCACGGATGAAAGTTCTGATGAGCCGGTGATCACGGGAATGGCGAGAAACCTTGGCATCGACTTCAGCATCTGCTGGGGAAAGCTTGAGGATTTCCGCTCCAATGTATTCGGAAGTCTTGTCATCAATGTAAAGCAGGAAGATCAGAAAAAAGTCTGCGATTACCTTGATCGTGCAAAGGTCGTATGGGAGGTACTGGAATAATATGATGGATATTATCATGAAAGCCACGACTGAAACACTGTACATGGTGTTCTGGTCGACATTGTTTGCGGTGATCATCGGATTTATTCCGGCATTGATCCTGACACTGACCGCACCGGACGGACTGCGCCCCAACAAACCGGTCTATGAAGTGCTGAGCTTCATCGTCAATACATTCAGAAGCTTCCCGTTCATTATCCTGATGGTAATCGTCATCCCGGTAACGCGCGCGATCGTCGGCAAAGCGATCGGAACAACAGCTGCGATCGTTCCTCTGACCATCACGGCTGTTCCGTTTATTGCCAGGATATTCGAGAACGCGCTGCGTGAAACAGATCCGGGCGTGATCGAGGCTGCCCGTTCATTCGGGGCTTCCGATACCCAGATCCTCTTCCGCGTCTATATCAAGGAATCGATTCCGAGAATGCTGAACGGCATCATCCTGCTGATCATCAACCTGGTCGGCTGCTCCGCAATGGGCGGCGCGATCGGTGCAGGCGGACTCGGAGATATCGCGATCCGCTACGGCTACCAGATGTACAGGCTTGATTATCTGACAGCCTGCTGCATTATCCTGATCGTATTTGTACAGCTGGTACAGTCCATCGGCAACGCGCTTTACAAAAAAATTTCATAACAGATATGGAATCAGCACCTTTCCTGCGGATATTACAAGGGAAGGTGTTTTTTATGGACCGGAAAACAATTAAGATCACTGCCGCCGTCATATGCGGACTGGCTTTGGGAGCTTTGACCATACTGGCAGCTGTTGTCTACAGCAGGATCAGTATGGATCTCGTGCCTGCGTATGTTGCCTCACATGATATCCCTCCAAGAACAAAGATCACGGAATCCGATCTGACGGTGATCAGGATCCCGTCCGCATATCTGGCCGGCGGTACATATACACAGAAGGAAGATATTCTCGGAAAGTATACGGAGATCCAGGGAATGATTCCTGCAGGCTCACCGTTCTATGTGAATATGCTGTATGAAGAAGACAGTCTGCCGGATTACCCGGCAGCTCAGCTGAAACGCGGACAGGCTGCTTATTCTCTGGAAACAGATCTGGCATCAGCCGGTTCTCTGACAGCAGGCATGCGGGCGGACCTGTATCTGACTGTGGATTTCAGAGATTCTTCTCATGCGTCGCAGTGTCTGTTTGAACATGTACGGATCATATCTTTGAAGGATCATCAGGGAATCGAGATCGGTGATGCCAGGAGTACGGGCATGCCTTATCTGGCAGTGCTTGCCATTAACCAGAAGGATGTGGAGGTCATGAGCGTGGCGGATGAGATCGGCACGATCCGTATGATCGCTTCTTCTGCCTCCTATGACAGCACAAAGGAAGCTGTCCTTGTCGGAAAGGACCTTGTCGACAGGTATCAGGAACAGCTGAAGAAGGAGGGCAGCTGATATCTTGCGTTTTCTGCTCTATGCGGTAGAATTGATTCATCTGATCAGGAGAAAACAAACATGCTTGAAATACTTGAAAAGGGTCTTGAATTGATCGTTGAATACGGAGAACTGCTGCTGGCATTTACCGGAGTGCTGATCCTGCTGTACCACGCAGTCAAAGGGATCATCATGCTGTTGAAGCATGATAAATTGTCGCCGCTGTTCGTAGGAAAAGGAATATCCCTGTCTCTGGAGTTCCTGATGTGCGGTGAAGTTCTCGGAACAGTCCTGGCGGACTGCCCGGAAGATTACATCAGACTGGCAGTTCTAGTCGCACTTCGTGCAGCAATGTCGATAATCATTACCTGGGAAATGAAGAACGAAAAAAAAGAACTTGAAGAAGAAAATGAAGCTGAATGACAGCTTCATTTTTTAAACAGGATACGCATGATCTCGGCAGATGAATATGACTGGGAAGAGAGCTCCATGGACTGTTTCAGCAGGGGAACTGCATAGTCATAGTACTGACGCAGTCCGTCACACAGATAATAGAGTCCTTGTTCTCCGTCATCTGCGCTGCCGAACCTGTCTTTCAGACAGCCTCCGCCGCAGAACTTCAGGTACGGACATTCCCGGCACTG
>AUXO015603376.1_pt1 | contig 22323 bp, 24 predicted proteins | sample 768731 | NCBI WGS metagenome assembly AUXO01 (sample SAMN02715735, study PRJNA202380) | gut metagenome | biome: sheep rumen | host: Ovis aries | place: New Zealand: Palmerston North | reverse complement strand
CTTGCTCATATATCAAAACTTACAACTAAGTATATTAAGCATCCGATGGAAGTAGTTAGTGTGGGTGATATTGTAGACTGTTATGTCGATGATATTTTGTATGATAAAGAAAAAGTATCACTTTCTTTAATAGAACCAAAGGTGGTTTCATGAGAAAAATAATTTTTTGTTTAGTTATAGTTTTAAGTTTAACAGGCTGCGTTTCAAATGAAGATTTTAGTAAGACGTGTAAGTATGAAACAAAAACGATTCATTTGAGTGATTTTACTAGTATAAATGTAGTTTATGATAATGTAGATGTGGTTAAAGAGGCTATAGTTATTAAAAATTATAAGGCTTTAGATGAAGAGGGAAAAGATATTTTAAAAAGTGTTAAGGAAGCAAATGCTTCTTATAATAAAAAATATGGTGGTAAGAGTGTTAAAGTTTATATATCTAAAGATAGTGAATATGAATATGAAATTAAATATGATTTAGATGTACAAAAACTAGATGATGACACTTTAAAAGAATTCAAATTAAGAAAAAACTCTATTAAGTTTTTTAATAAGATGAAGGATGAAAATATAGAATGTGAGGGCAAATGATGTTTATTTTAAAAGCGATTATTTTTGGTATTGTTGAAGGCATTACAGAGTGGCTTCCAATAAGCAGTACAGGGCATATGATTTTACTTAACGAATTTATTAAGCTTGATGTTTCTAAAGAATTTTATAATATGTTTGAAGTTGTAATTCAACTTGGAGCAATTATAGCGGTTGTAATATTATTTTGGAATAAGATATGGCCATTATATAAAGATAATGGAAAGATAAAGGCAGATAAAAGTATAATTTCACTTTGGGGGAAAATAATAGTAGCGTGTTTACCAGCAGCTGTTGTCGGTGTTTTATTCGATGAGGTATTTGAAAGATTATTTTATAATCCAGTGTGTGTAGCGATTGCTTTAATAGTATTTGGTATTTTATTTATTGTAATTGAAAACAAGAATAGAAAAGCTAAAATTAATTCACTTGCTGAAATTACTTATAATACTGCTTTACTTATTGGATTATTTCAATTAATTGCAGCAGTGTTTCCCGGCACATCTAGGTCAGGTGCGACGATAGTTGGGGCTCTTTTAATTGGCGTGTCTAGAACAGTTGCAGCTGAGTTTACTTTCTTTTTGGCAATTCCTGTTATGTTTGGTGCAAGTTTACTTAAGTTATTTAAATTTTCTTTTAACTTTACAGGTTTAGAGCTTACAATTTTACTTGTTGGGATGTTTGTTGCTTTTGTTACTTCAATGTTTGTTATTAAATTTTTAATGAATTATATTAAGAAACATAATTTTAAAGTTTTTGGTTATTATAGAATTATATTAGGCATTATTGTACTACTTTACTTCTTAGTGTAATTTTTTGTGTAAAGTTGTAAAATTGGTATTGAAACTTAAAAGAGGTTATGATATATTAGTATTAAGGTAAGGGAGGATGTTTTAGAATGAGTGATAAAAACAAGAATATTGTTATCGCAGTTTTATTGGGAGTTTTGGTTGTGATGGCTGTAGCTTATGCAGCATTTAGTACGACATTAAATATTAATGGTACTGCAACAATTAAATCAAGTTGGAATGTAGCTTTTGATACTACAAAAACTACGACTGCTACAGGTGTTGTAACACCTACAACAGGGTCTGGAGGAACAACTGCTCCAACTGGTACTGTTTCATATACTGATGGACAACATGCTACAGTGTCAGCTGATTTATATCAGCCAGGTGATAAAGTAGAGTTTCTTTTGACAGTTAAGAATACTGGTAGTTTGAAAGCAACACTAGGTTCACTTAGTATTTCTTCAAGTACTGGATGTACAGTTTCATCTTTAACTTGTACAAGTACTGCGGGTCATATTAAATTTACTGTAGGTAATTTTTCATCTGCTACTTTAAATGCTTCTAATGGAACAGCTACTATTAAAGTGACTGCCGAATTTGTTAATGGTGCAGTTACAAATTTAAGTGGTAACGAAAGTGCTTCTATTACAGTATCATTCACTGCTACTCAAGCAACTAGTTAATAGTTACTTTAAGTTGTTGGTGATTAAAATTAAAAAAAATTAAGATAGGGAGAAAGTTATATGGGAAATAATAATCATAAAAATGCAGCAATTGCAATGTTATTAGGTGCTTTAGTTGTAATGGCTGTAGCTTATGCAGCGTTTAGTACAGCGCTTACAATAAATGGTACTGCAACAATTAAATCAAGTTGGAATGTAGCTTTTGATACTACAAAAACTACAGGAACTGGTGTTATTACGCCAACTACAGGAAAATCTGGTGGTACTGCACCAACTGGTACAATTTCATTTGCTGATGGTCAAAATGCGACTGTATCTGCAAATTTATATCAACCAGGTGATAAAGTTGTATTTACTTTAACAATTAAAAACACTGGTAGTTTGGATGCGACTTTGGGAGCTCCAACTGTAACGGCTGTTAGTGGTTGTACAGTTTCAGCTAAAACTTGTACAAGTACTAATGGTTATCTAAAATTTACTGTTAGTAATCCTGCAAGTACTTCTTTAGAAAAAACTTCAGGAACTACTACAATGACAGTAACTGCTGAATTTCCTGATGTTGCAGTTTCAAGTTTAAGTGCTAATCAATCTGCTTCTATTAGAGTTTCTTTAACTGCTACACAAGCTTAATAATGTATTTGAAAGGCTATCAATGATGGCCTTTTTTCTTGACAAAAATGATATATTTTTTTATAATATGGTTAAAGTGATGACGAAGGAATAGTAATAAGAATAAATATTTATAGTGAGTTAGTGGTTAGTGGAAACTAATAGTATTTACTTATGAACGCGCCTTTTAAGCTTGAACCGTTTATCTGCGTTAAAGATTAAAGAGCATAGAAATTCTATGAAGTAAGGTGGTACCGCGGGTATTTCTCGTCCTTATTTTGTGGGATTTTTTTATTATTTTAAGGAGGTATAGAATGTATAATAAACTAGAAAGTATTTTAAATGAGGCTTTTAAAAAATTAGGGTATGAGATAGAGTCTAAAGTTGTAAGGTCTAAAGAAGATTTTGTTGATTTTCAGTGCGATAATTTATTTGGCCTTGCTAAAGTTTATCATAAGTCGCCTTTATTAATAGGTGAGGAGGTTGTAGGTAAAATCAAAAAGTTATCTGATTTTTCTTATTATTTTAAAAGTGTGGAAGTAGCTAAACCAGGGTTTATTAATATATGTGTGAGTGATAAGTTTATAAATGAGTCTTTGAGAGGATTAATAGGTAGTGATAGACTAGGATGTACTGAAGAACATGACACAATAGTTATTGATTATGGAGGACCTAATGTAGCTAAGCCTTTACATGTTGGACATTTAAGGACCGCGATAATCGGACAAGCAATTTATAATATTTTAAAATTTAAAGGTAATAAAACTATTAGTGATGTACACTTGGGAGATTTTGGACTGCAAATGGGTCAAGTTATATACGGACTTTTACATGATTATCCTAATACTAAGTATGAGGATATGGAATTTGACTTAGATTATTTAAATAGGACGTATCCAAGGATAAGTGCTTTATGTAAGGAAGATGATAATGTCAAGGAAGAGTGCCATAGAATAACAAAAGAACTTCAAGATGGAAAAGAAGAATATGTGTATTTATGGAAGAGGATAATGAAAATTTCTGTTGATGATATTAAGAGAATTTATAAATATTTATCTGTAGATTTTGATTATTGGTATGGTGAAGCTGATGCTTATAAATATTTTGATGAGATGATTCCTTATATAGAAAGTAAGGGAATTGTTAGGGTAGATGATGGAGCGAAAATAATAGATGTTAAGGAAGAAACTGATAAAGTTGATGTTCCACCTTTGATTTTGCAAAAGAGTGACGGCGCTTATTTATATAGTACGTCTGATTTAGCGACTATTTGGCAAAGAAAAAGGGATTTTGATCCTGATGATATTATATATATTACTGATGATAGGCAAAGCTTACATTTTTTGCAAGTTTTTAGAGTGGTGAGAAAAGCTCTTATTTATGAAAAAAGGTTAGAGCATCATGGTTATGGAACAGTAAATGGAAAAGATAATAAACCTTTTAAAACGAGAAGTGGTGGAGCGTTAAAACTTGAGGATTTAATTAATGAGGTTAAAGAAGAATTTGTAGATTTAAGGGAAGAAAATAAGCATATGGATAAGGAAGACTTGGATAAAATTGTAAATGCGATTATTAAGTTTGCTGATCTTCAAAATGATATGTCGAGAAATTATATATTTGATATTAAGAAATTTAGCGAGGTTAATGGTAAAACAGGTCCTTATATTTTATATACTTATCTTAGAATTAATAAGTTGCTTTCTAATAACAATGGTAAATTATCTGATAATATATATAATGATGTCGATAGAGCTTTAAGGCTTAAATTAATAGACGTTTCAAATGTTATAGATCAAGCGGCAAGGGAAAGAAAACCTCATTATATTGCTAATTATTTATATGAATTATCGGTGCTTGCAAACAGCTTTTATGTAGAAAATAGGGTGGCAGGAATAGCTGATGATGTTAAAAATGATTATGATATTGTTTTATCATTTAATAATAAGGTTACAGAAATTTTATTGTCACTTTTAGGCATTTACATTCCGAGGTCTATGTAAAATAACCAAGTCTAAAATGGAAAATCAAAAAAAAGAGAAATTTTTCTTTTTTTTTGATTTTCCCCTTGAACTTAACTCAAAAAAATGATATATTAGTAACAGAGTAGAGATAGGCTACTTGAAAATATAATAAGGAGGAAGAAAGAAATGGAATCTAAGCACAAGAATGCGTTAATAGGAGCATTATTAGCAGTAGTATTTGTTATGGCAGTAGGTTATGCAGCTTTTGCAACTACTTTAACAATTAATGGTACTGCAGAAATCACTACTAGTTGGGATGTTCACTTTACTGGTGATACAGAAGCTGTTACAGCTACTCCAGGAACTGGTGGAACACTTACTCCTAGTGGAACAATTGCTTTTGATACTGATAAGCTTGTTGCAACTTTAACTGCTGATTTAAAACAACCTGGTGATACTGTTGTTTACACTTTAACTCCACACAACTATGGTACAGTTACTGCAACTGCTGGAACACCAGCTGTTACAATTGCTAAAGCTTCTGCACCAACAACTGCATTAAACGCTGGAGCAACTTCATTTACTGTTGGACATATTCAGTATACTGTAGAATTTACTAAAAAGCCTTCTATCGCTGCTGATCAAGATGACAACGCTATTACTGTAACTGCAACTTATACAGCTACTGATGATGGTGAAACAGTTCAAGAACAAACTGGCGGAATTGCTAATGCAGAGAAAAACAACGGTGAAGCTGCTGTTCTTAAAGTTACATTAGTTTATTCACAAGCTTAGTTGTGTAAAATAAAAAACTGCATATGCAGTCTTTTATTTTACATAAAAACTAAAAAATGTCTTGATTAAGTTTGAAAAAAATGATATAGTTTTATTAGAGTAGAAAGCTGTCTATAAGGAGGAATAAAAATGGAAGCAAGACATAAAAACATACTAATTATGGCTTTGATAGCTATTGTTTTGATAATGGCGGTTGGATATGCGGCATTTACAACAACACTTACTATTAATGGTACGGCTGAAATTTCAACTAAATGGGATATTCATATAAAATCAATTACGCCTTCAGCAACTGCTACGGCAACAACTCAAGGTGGAGAGACTGTTTATACTAGTGCCGGAAGTATAAAACATACTATAAAAGACAATTATACAGCTGAATTTGAAGCGGTACTTTTGTCACCATCTGAGTACGTAACATACACTGTGGTAGTTGAAAATAGTGGAACTATTAATGCTAAAGTAGCACCTAATGGTATTACTTTTAGTGACGCGACTATGGGTACTACTAATCCGACAGATGCAATATTATTTACTTATGAAGGAATTGCTCCTGGTGATCAGTTGAATGCTAATGGTGGAACTGATACATTCACTGTAACAGCTACATATAATCCTGCAATTACAAGTCAGCCATCAGCTGCGCAACTTGAAAAATCAGTTACTATGACTTTGAACTATATTCAAACAGCTTAAGACTTAAGCTGTTTTTGTGTTTTTATAAATTTGTGTAAAACTAAAAAAAAATTTTTAAAATTATTGTAAATTACGATATGTTATGCTATAATTTATTATAGTAGTGGATAGTGTATGAGAAAGCTGTTCACAAAAGGGGTTATAGCATGAAGAAAAATTTTATAATTTATAGTCTTCTCATTGGTTATGTGCTCCTTGACACTTTTGTTTTTAGTTCATTGAATTTGCCTTATTATAATGAGATTATAAATCCTGCACTTTGGATAATGATGTGCGGAATATCAATATATTTAAGTCAAGATTCAAGTTTAAGAGTTAAGGGAGAGAAGGACAAAACCCAAAGTTTATTAATTGTACTTATTATTTATATCATTATATACTTTTTGCTGGGTTTAATCTTTGGTTTTGAGAGGACACCTTATTCAAAAGAAATATTTGGCATTTTAAAAAATTTGTGGTCTTTTATTGGAATTTTATTTTTCCAAGAATTTATAAGAGAAGCATTGATTAAAAATGAAAAGAAGAAAAAAATTAATTATATTTTGATTGTAATAGTGTTTACACTACTTAATATGAATTTCTATAATTTTGCTAATCATTTTGCTGATTTACAAACATCATTTACTTATACTTCGTCAGTGATAATTCCAACTATACTTGAAAGCGCAATTTTAACTTATTTGGTGTATATAGGCGGTGTTAAATTTTCCATCATATATCGAGCGTTTGTCGCTATACCACCATTTATAGTTCCAATTATCCCTGATTTGGATTGGTTTGGTTTGGCACTTGTTGGAGTTGTGCTACCACTTGCAGTATATGTTTATATGAATTATGTACATGTAAATCGTACTGAAAGACTTTCAAAAAGGGAAAGACGTAAGTATAATCCGGCAGTTTATGTCCCTGTGTTTGCATTTATTGCTTTACTTGCTGGGTTTGTTATTGGACTGTTTAAATACCAACCAATTGCTGTGATGTCTGGTAGTATGTCACCAACGTTTAACAGAGGAGATGCAGTTGTTATTAAAAAACTTGATACTCAAGATAAAAATGAACTAGAAGTTGGAGATATAATTCAGTTTGTAAGCGGAACTAAATATGTTATCCATAGGATAGTTGATGTCACTAATGATGATTATGGCAATAAACTATTTATCACAAAAGGTGATCATAATAATACAATTGATATTGACAAGGTTCATTTAGAAAATGTAAAAGGAAAGGTAACGTTTGTTGTACCATTTATTGGTTATCCATCAGTATGGCTTAGTGGTGCAATTTCATAAGAAGGGGAGAATAATGTATGAAAAAACAAAAAGATGAAAATAAGATTATTTTGAAACAGTGGGTAAGGGTATTTTTACTAATTGCTGTTATTGCGATTATGGTAGTATCAATTTTCTCAGTTGTTAAAGCCATAAAACCTGATGTGAATACTAGAAAAAAACTATATTCTTATAATTATAATACTAGTATGGATTATAGGGTATATTTAAAGAATAATAACTTCTTTAATGTTCCTTATTTAGAAATGAATAGGCAATATATCTCTTCAATTATTGATCATATTGAAGTTGATGCTAAATATGATTTCCAAAGTACTGAAGATTTAGCGTATAGTTATAGCTATTCACTTATAGCTACAGCTAGAGGTATGGGTGAAGATTCTGATGGTAAGAAGGTAGATGTTTGGTCAAAAGAATATCCTATTTCTAATTTAGAATCTAATAATGGTACTGGTAAAAACTTTAATATTGCTAAAACTGTAAATTTGGATTACAATGCTTATAATCAAATTTTAAGCGATTTCCGTACGCAATTTGGACTTTCAGTGGATGCGCGCGTTGATTTAACTTTCAATGTTAATGTTATGGCAGGTCTTCCTGGAGAAGCTGAAAAAACATTAAATGAAAGTTATAAAATGGATTTACAGTTCCCATTATTAGTACAAACTTTAAGAGTTAGACCAGATTACGTTAATACTGGCGGAGATACAATTTATGGAAGTACTAGTAGTGAGAAGGGCATGAATATTCCAATGCTTGCTATAAGTCTTGTGGTATTATGTGTTTCATTAATTGTTTTTGTTAAATTAGTTAAGAGTTTACTTGCTGTTACAAGAAAATCTGAATATATTTTAGCTGTTAATAAGATAATGAAGGAATATGGCGACATAATTGCTGAAACTCACAATATGCCAGATTTAAATAAGTATGATGTTGTTAATATTAAGAGTTTTGCTGATATGGTTGATATTGAAGAAGAATTACACTCACCAATTATTTACTTCGAAATTGAAGAAAATGCTAAATGTGTATTCTTAATCTTGAATGATAAAACCGCTTACCGATTCTTGCTAAAAGAATCTGACTTCGATCATTTTGGTAATTCCAATGATGATAGTGAAATGAAACGTTTTGTTTAATTAAAATAGCTACACGGTAATGTGTAGCTATTTTTGTGATTAAAAAATTGTGTATTTTTACTGTAAAAAGTGTATTTTTTATAAAAATGAACTTTTTTAGATTTTGGTATTTAGTATTTTTATTATTTCTTCATCTTTTTCATCTAATAGGTTAATTCTAGTATTAGTATTAATGTTTTCTTTTATTAAATTTATATTTTTTGCGTGCAATATGGTGCAATATTTATCATTTATAATAGGAAACTTATTTCCAAATCGATCTTTTAATATTAAGTTTTTATTTTTTAGATGAAAGTTTTTGATAATCATTAATTCTAATTTACCATACGTAATTATCTCTGTATTTTTTGTATAATTTAAGATATTATAATTTGGTATTTCTGGCGATAGTGTGACTAATTTGACATTATATTCTTGAAGTAGTTTTACACTTTCACTGTTGGTGATATTTAAGGTATAGTCAGTAATTATTTTATTATTTTTATAGTACTTAAATAAGCTTCCTAGTTCATTTATTAACAATCTTTCATTTTTGTATTTTTCAAAATTATTCATAATGTTTGGCAGTCTATAATATATATTTAAATTTTTATATTTTTTATATAAATTAAAATTGTCAGTGTATATTATTGTTGCTTTATTTTTTACTTTTAAAAGTTGTTTTTCATTTCTAACAAAAATGTTCAAGTTTTTACTGTTGTTTTTTATTTTTGTCTTATTATATTTAAAGTTAACTTTGTTGTTTGATGATGTTTTTTTAGTGATTAATTCTTCTATTAAATCATGTCTTAGTGCATTTAAATATTTTAGAGGTATAAATACTTCTTCTATATCTATATCAATATTTTCTATTTCAAATGGTGTGTTTCCTAATTTGCTTAGTTTTTCATTAATTACTTCTTTGGTTGTAGGTCTATTGTTTGCTTTTGATAGTGTTATAGATGTTTTGGTTATTGTGTTTTGACTATCAGAAATTGTTAATGTTAGTGGTTTGTTAATTTTTCCTATTAGTTTGAATTTAATAGGTATTTTTTTATTTTTTACATTATTTATTTCTTTTATTAAGTGTTTATCTATTGTTTTATTTACATCATCTTTTGTTTTTAAATTTATTTTATTATCTATAATGGCAATATTACCTTTATCTATATGATTTACTAAAAGATTTTTTTCATTATATATTTTGTTTACAATCATGCCTTTATTGGTATTAACAAACCTGATGCCATCTTCCATATATAGGTTGTCTGTTAATTTTATATATATTTTTTTGGAATTTATTTTTATTATTTTACCTAAGGGATAACCTAGATGATTTGAAGTTTTTGTATTATATATGTCTTCGTTAAATAGATATCCTGTAGTAAATTTTCTATTAAATAATTTAGATAAATTGATAATTTCTTCTTTTTTAATTTTAGGATTTTTTCCTTGATAATATTCGTCAATTAATCTTCTATATACTTTTGTTACATATCCAACGTATTCTTTGCTTTTCATTCTTCCTTCAATTTTTAGGCTTGTTATGTTAGAATCTAGTATTTCTTTGATATTGTTTGCAGTATTTAATTCTTTTGTGCTTAAAGGAAATTTTATATCTAGTTTTTTATCATTTTCAAAGATTTCATAAGGAAGTCTACAAGAGCCTACACATTTACCTCTATTGCCGCTTCGATTTCCATTTAGACTGCTGAAAAGGCATCTACCACTATATGAGACACATAAGGCTCCATGAATAAATATTTCTAAATCAATATCTGCTTTTAAATTTTTAATGGTGTTTATATCCATTTCTCTTGCTAAAACGGCTCTCTTAACACCTATTTCTTTTAACATTTTTAAGCATTCATCATTGTGACAGTTAATTTGGGTAGAGGCGTGAATTTCTAAGTTTGGAATTAATTTGTGAGTTAAGTTTATCATGCCGATATCTTGCATTATTACAGCATCTATATTTATTTCATATAGGTATTTCAAATAGTTTAAACAGTCTTCTATTTCGTCTTCAAAGATGACTGTGTTTACGGCAACATATAATTTTACTCCATATAGGTGGCAATTATATACAGCTTGTTTCAGCTCTTCTTTGTTAAAATTTTTAGCGAAGGCTCTTGCACTAAAGTTTTCTCCGCCTACATAAATGGCGTCAGCTCCGTTATTTATGGCAGAAAAAAGTGTTTCCATATTTCCGGCTGGCGCTAAAAGTTCTACTTTTTTCATATAAAAATTCCTTTCAAAATACGTTTTAATTATACCATACTTAATTGACTTATGCATTTAATTATTTTATAATTTATATAGAGTAAGGTGAGGGTATGAAAAAAGGTTTTACACTGGTGGAGTTACTTGCAGTAATAGTAATTTTAGGCATACTTGGTTTAGTTGTTTATCCATCTGTTATAAGTGTTATAAAAGATGCAAGAGATAGTGCTTATAAAAGCCAGGTAAAGGTAATAGAAAAAGCATCTAAAGAGTGGGGCGTTGAACATCCTAATAATTTGCCTGAAATTGATAGTGCTACTTCAGTATGGATATCTGTAAGTAAGCTTATTAAAGATGGTTATATAAGTAATGATGATGTGGCAAATCCTAAAGGTGATATAAAAAATATGAATGGATGTGTGGAGGTAAAATATGAATCCAACCAGTATACATATAGTTATAAGCCTGAGTGTCCGAGTTTACAAAAGTAGGCGAGTTATAGTATAATGAAAGTGGTGATTTAAATGAAAAAGTTTATAAAAACGCATAAAAAACCTGTTATAATTGGAGTTTCTGTTTTTGTTTTAGTTTTGATTTTATTGGTGGTATGGTTATTTGTTTTACCTAGTTTTAATGGAAACAAGTATGGTGATAGGTTAAAAGAAGAGGTTGAACATCCTAATAATTTGCCTGAAATTGATAGTGCTACTTCAGTATGGATATCTGTAAGTAAGCTTATTAAAGATGGTTATATAAGTAATGATGATGTGGCAAATCCTAAAGGTGATATAAAAAATATGAATGGATGTGTGGAGGTAAAATATGAATCCAACCAGTATACATATAGTTATAAGCCTGAGTGTCCGAGTTTACAAAAGTAGGCGAGTTATAGTATAATGAAAGTGGTGATTTAAATGAAAAAGTTTATAAAAACGCATAAAAAACCTGTTATAATTGGAGTTTCTGTTTTTGTTTTAGTTTTGATTTTATTGGTGGTATGGTTATTTGTTTTACCTAGTTTTAATGGAAACAAGTATGGTGATAGGTTAAAAGAAGATAGTAAGCACAAAATATCTAACGAAGTTATTTCTAAAATAAAAGATATGGCGAAGGATAATGATAGTGTTATTAAAATTAGTTATCATAAAGAAGGTAGGGTTTTAAATTTTACTATTATTGTTGATAGTAATTTTGGAATTAATCAAGCTAAAGAATTCGCTAGTAGTGTTTTGGGTGAAATAAGTGAAGATAATCAAAAGTATTATGATGTTCAGTTTTTTATAGATTCAGATGATAAAAATGATGGATATCCTCTAATTGGTTATAAAAGTAAAAATAGTGATGTAATAAATTATGGAAATGTAGGTGGCAGCGGTGAATAAAAAAGGTAAGCTTGCAATTATAATAGTGGCAGCAGCTATTATTCTTTTTGGTGTAATTTATTTTTTCACTAATGAGGATAAAAATAATTCTCTTACGATTATTGAGAAAAAGTGGATTGAAAACAATAAGAATAAGGTTATAGATTTAGCTGTTTTAAATGGTGTTCCCATAGTTAACTATAATGGTAGTGGTTTGTTTTTTGATTTTTTAAATTCTTTAGAAAAAGATACAGGCTTGGAATTTAATAAACTTTCATATAATAAAGGGACAAAAGTTAGTTCTGAGTATTCATTAGATATTAAAGACGAAGTTACCAATGATATTTTATTTTATCAAGATAATTATGTTATAGTTACTAAAGATAAAGTTCATTATAATGATGTGACTGAACTTAAAAATTTAAGTATAGGAACGTTAAATAGTGATTTAACTAAAGTGAATACTTATTTAGCTGGTAGTATTAATTTAACATATAAGGGTTATGATAGTGAATCAGAAATGATTGATGATGTTAAAGCTGGCAATATTAGTGGTATTGTACTTCCAAAATTAGATTATTTAGAAAGTATTTTGGATAATGATTTAAATATTGCCTATAATATTACAGAGTATTCTAAGAATTATGTGCTTACTTTGGGAAGTAATAAAAGATTAAATAAAATTTTAACTAAATATTTTAACAATTACAAAAAGAGTAAATATCAAAAATCTTTAAATAAATATTTAGCTGATACTTATTTTTCTTTTAATAATATTGATGAAAAAGAGCAAACTAATTTTAGAAGTAAGAGATATAATTATGGTTTTGTATTAGAGGCGCCTTTTGAGGTAATGGTTAATGGTTCTTTAAAGGGATTTAATTATTCATTTATAAAAGAGTTTGCTGATATGGCTAATGTTGAGGTTGATTTTAAAAGGTATTCTTCACTTGAAAATGAACTTAATGATTTTAATAATAATGATTTAGACTTAATTTCTAGTGATGTAAATGCTTCTAGTTTTAAAATGGATGTTTATAATACAGTACCAGTTTATAATAATAAAGTTGCAGTAATTACTAATGGTGATAAAATACTTACAGCTAATAATGTTAGTGCTTTAAAAAATATAGAAGTTTCAGTAGTTAAAAATAGCAAATTGCATGGTTATTTAAGTAGAAATGGCATTAAGGTTAAAGAGTATAATAATGTTAAATCTTTGATCGATGATTTAAAAGATGATGATGTAGCTGTTATTGATGAGTATATTTATGATTATTATGTTAGGTCTGAACTTAAAGATGTTAAAAAGATAAAAACGTTAGATTTTGACGAAGATTATGGCTTTATAGCTCGTGATATCAATGCTAATAAGGTTTTTAATGAATTTTTGAATTTTTATTTATCTTTTGTTAATACTAATGGTGTTGTAAATGAGAGTTATAACGATATACTTTCTTTAAATAATAATATTATTTTGTTACAAACTATTTTAAGTGCACTTTTGATTATTTTGATTTCATTTTCGTTGATTTTAGCTGTTAGAGTATTTAAGCGTAGAAAGACATATGATTTTAAATTATCTAAAGCTGATAAACTACGTTATATTGATTCAATGACTTCACTTAAAAATAGGGATTATTTAAATGATAATATTGCTAAATGGGATAATAGTCAGGTATATCCTCAAGCTGTTATCATTGTTGATTTAAATAATGTGGCTTATATTAATGATAATTTCGGCCATGCCGAGGGTGATAAGGTTATTATTGAAGGTGCAAGTGTACTTATTAATAATCAGCTAAGTGATAGTGAGCTTGTTAGAACTAATGGTAATGAATTTTTAGTATTTACAATTGGACATGATGAGAAAACTATTGTTACTTATATGCGTAAGCTTAATAAAGAATTTAAAGAGTTATCTCATGGTTTTGGAGCGGCTATTGGATATAGTATGATAAATGATGAAATTAAAACTATTGATGACGCAATCAATGAAGCAACAATAGATATGCGTAATAATAAAGAAGAAATTAATAATTAAAGATTAAGGAAGAGGCTTTATGGTAAAGAGTTATTTTAAGAGAATATATGATTTGATAATGAGACCGGAAATGAAGATATTGCCAGGACAACTTGCATATTTTCTTATCTTGTCAATTTTTCCGTTACTTACATTACTTGGTTATATAGTATCTAAAATAACTCTTTTATCTATACCTTTCATAAACGTGATGGAAAGAATTATCCCTGGAAGTTTTACAAAGATATTGGAGCCATTTTTGACTGGCAGTAATATTTCTGGTAATGTTACATTTGTTATGATTGTTGGATTTATTTTAGTTTCAAATGGAACACATTCACTTATTATTACTTCAAATGAATTATATGGTATTGATTATGGGGATTACATTAAAAGAAGAATTAAAGCTTTTTTAATGATTATTATATTATTGTTCTTGTTTGTATTTATTTTACTTGTTTTAGCTTATGGAAATATTATAGTGAATCATATAATTAGTTTAGATATTTTGTCTGAGGTTCGAAGTAAAATATATGTTATATTTGTATTAATTAAATGGCCAATGTCTTTCATATTATTTTTCTGGATTTTAAAACTTTTGTATACAATGGCGCCTGATGAGCAAATTTCTAGTAAGTTTATGAATAAAGGAGCATTTTTTACAACGGTAGGTTGGATTATCGTAACTTTTGTATATTCACGATATGTTTCTAATTTTGCAAATTATTCTTTGTTTTATGGAAGCTTATCTGGAATAATTGTCATGATGATTTGGATTTATTTGCTTTCATTTATATTTGTTATGGGAATTGCAATTAATGCAGAAGAATATTTGGCTTATAAAAACGCGCATAAAAAAGTAAAAAAAAGAAAGAATAGTTAATGGGTACATATTTAAATTACCTGATATGTGCTTACCCTCAGACTACTAGTACTTCATGTTTTCTTTAAGTAGAATTCTAAAAAGTATTAAAAGGTAATCTTTATTAAAGTGACTTTTTTATAGTCACTTTTTCTTCTTTACATATGCTTGATTGTTATGTGGTTTAAAGTTACTTTTTTTTCTCTATAAAAAGTGATATAATGTTGGAAGTACGAGGTGAATTATGAAAAATTTTAGCCATAAATTAGTAGATTTACTAATTAAAATGAAAAATAAAATATTTTATTTTTTTAAAAACAATGTTTTGTTTTCTGCGTTTGTAATTTCATCTTTGATTAATGGTGTTTTACTTAGATTGTTTACAGTGAAAAATTTTACAAGTATTAGTCCAATTTTGGCTGATTTGGCTTTTATTTTGTTGGTGGGATCTTTTGGCTACTTTTTTAAGCCTAAATACAGGTTTAGATATTATATAGTTTGGTCAATTATTTTAATGCTTGTTTGTTTAATAAATTCAATTTATTATACTAATTATATTTCTTTTACATCGTTTTCTTTACTTGCAACAAGTTTTCAAATTATTGGGGTAAGTAATGCTTTACAAACAATAATGGATATTCAAGATTTTTCTTATTTGTGGGCTCCAATTATGTTAATATTTTTACATGTTAAACTTAAGAAAAGTGGTTATTATTCTCGTATAAAAGTTAGGGAGAAAGCAAGGGTTAGTGTATTAAGTGTGTTGGTTGCTGCAGTAATTGTGTTTGGTTTTTTTGCTTCAACTTTAACTGGAACCGATATAAGCAGATTATATAAACAGTGGAATAGGGAATATGTGGTTATGAAATTTGGTATATATATATATCAAGGGAATGATTTGATTGCTAGTTTAAAGCCGCAGATTAGTCCACTATTTGGATATGATGCATCGGCTAAAGAATTTAGACAATATTATAAAAAGTATTCAAGCGAAAACAAAAAAAATGAATATTCAGATATTTTTAAAGGTAAAAATGTTTTAGTGATTCATGCTGAAAGTATGATGGGCTATTTATTAGACACTGAAATTAATGGAAAGGCTATCGCACCAAATTTAAAACGTTTAGCTGATGAAGGCATGTATTTTTCTAATTTTTATGCTCAGGAAAGTGTAGGAACTAGCAGTGATACTGAGTTTACCTTATCTACGTCTTTACTTCCGGCAAGTAGTGGAACAGTGTTTGTTAGTTATTATGATAGATATTACCCATCTATTCAGCAAAGTTTTAAAAATTCAAATTATTATGTATTTAGTATGCATGCTAATAAAGGTAATTATTGGAATAGAGAAGCTATGCATAAAACTTTAGGTTACGATAATTTTTATTATTATGATAAAGATTATGAGCTTGATGAAATAATAGGTTTAGGTTTATCTGATAAGTCTTTCTTTAGACAGTCTAGTAAAATTATTAAAGGTATTAATGATGAAAAAGGTAATTATTATGGGACGTTATTAATGCTTACAAATCATACTCCTTTTGAAGGCCTTGAAGATATTACAGATTTAGATTTGACTTATAAGTATACTAAAACTGATGAGGTGACTGGGGAGTCTACGGAAGTAGTAAATAATTATTTAAAAGGTACGACTTTGGGTAAATATTTTACAACTGCTCATTATGCTGATGAAGCTTTGGGTGAATTTGTAGATGAACTTGATGAGGAAGGACTTCTTGATGATTTAGTAATAGTTATATATGGTGATCATGATTCTAAGATTAAAAGAGGTGAATATGATTATTATTATAACTATGATCCTGAGACTGATTCAAAAAGAAAAGAAGAGGATCCAGAGTATCATGAATTTACTAAATATGATTATGAATTAAATAGAAAAGTACCATTTATTATATGGACTAAGGATAAGTCTTTAAGGAAAAAAATTAATAAAAATATTACATTTCCTATGGGAATGTATGATGTTTTCCCAACTCTAGCTAACATGTTTGGTGTTCAGAATAGTAAATATTCTTTAGGACATGATGTATTTAGTACAGATGATCATTTTATTATTTTTCCAAATAGTAACTGGCTTACTGATAAGATGTACTATGATAGTCAGAATAGTCAAGGTGTTACTTTGGATGAGCAGGATATAATAAGTTCTGATTATATTGATAAGTATTCTAAAAGGGCTAATGAGGAAATATCAGTTTCTAATGATATTATTGTTCATGATTTAATTAAGAAAATAGAAGAATCTGATAAAGTATTAAAAGGAGGACAATGATGGCTAGGAGAAGAAAAAGAAAAATAAAATATGGTAGAATATTTATATTATTATTTTTGATTTTTTTAATAGTTGGTGGTGGATTTTTTGCGTATAAAAAGTTAAACACTAAAAAAGAAACTGTAAAAAAAATCAAAGCTATTTCTGCTATCGATGATTATGGCTATAGCTTAAAAGAAAATGCAACACCTTATTTTAAAGGACTATTTAAAGAGTTGGAACAAACTTTAAATAAAGATGATGTTGATGAAGAAAAGTATATGACTTTAGTATCAAAAATGTTTGTTGCTGATTTCTTTAATTTAGATAATAAGGTTAGTAAGAATGATGTTGGTGGTAAGCAATTTGTCTATAAAAATTATCAGTCTGATTTTGAAAAGTATGCAATGGACTCTATGTATAAAGTTGTTGAGAGTAATGTATATGGTGATAGAAAGCAAGAACTTCCTGTTGTAACTAATGTGGAAGTAGAAAAAGTAAAAAATGAACCATATAAATATGGAAATTCTACTGATGATAACGCATATGTTGTAAATTTTAAAAGTACATATAAAGATGATTTGGGTTATCAAGATGAAGGAAGTTTGATTATAATTCATAATGGTATAAAGTTGGAAGTTGCTTCAATGAGTGAAAAAAGTTCTAGTTAGTTTCTAGAACTTTTTATATTTTAAGTAATATTTTTATTTTGACAAAAATTAATTATATTTACAAAATAGATTGCAAATGTTAAAATGTAAATAGGAAAGTAAGTGAAAATATGAAGAAGAGTTATATAATTATAATGTGTTTGGTGTTAATTGTTTTTTTGTTATCTATTGGTTTTGCAGCTTTTGGTAGTCGGCTTACAATAAATGGGATTGGAGTTATTGATAGTAATTGGAATATTGAAATTATCGATATAACTAGTAAAAATAAAGTGGGTATGGCTGCTGATGCGGCTGCGCCTGTTTATACAAGTACATCTGCAACGTTTAAAACGACTTTAGCATCACCTGGTGATAGTATGACTTATGAAGTTACAGTTAAGAATAAAGGAACATTAGATGCAAGAGTTAATAAAATAACTCTTACGGATTCTAAAAATCCTGCTATTATTTTTAAAACGAGTGGGATTAATGAAAATGATTTGTTAGAAGCTGGTAAAACTCAAGTATTTACAGTTATAGTGTCTTATAATGAAGAGGTAACAAAACAACCAGATGTGTTAAATGCTTCACTTACGGTTAAACTGGATTATGTTCAAAATAAATAATCTAGTTTTTTTGTGTTTTTTTGATGTCTATCCACATATATTAAAATAGGTGAGGATAATGAATACTAAAGATAAATTTAAAGACTTTGTTAAAAAAAATCCTGTTTTATTAAAGCATGTTCAAAATGGTAAGATGACATGGCAGAAATTTTATGAAATATATGATATGTATGGTGAGGATAGCAATGCATGGAAAGAATATTTAACCGATAGCACGGTAGCAACAGCAGGAACTGCTTTGGGGCTTTTTGATTTTATAAAAAATTTAGATTTGGATAGTATTCAAACTGGGGTTAATAGTATGCAAAGGGTGGTAAGTTTACTTCAGGATATGACAAATAAAAATACTGCTAATACCAATAGGGAAGAATATAAGCCTAGGCCGCTTTATAAGCATTTTGAAGATTGACTTTACCGATTCAATTTAAGATAAAAGAAAATCCTTATTATTTAAGGTATTTAAGAGCAAATTCTTATTGGTATAAGTTACTAAATAGAAATCCTAATAATTTTCGCCAGTTTGAAGAGGAAGCAAAGAAAGAGTATCATCTTACCAGAACAGATAAACTTGAAAGTGTTTTTAATACTTTTGAAATGTTAGAAAAAATTCTTTCTTCTTTTAAATAATGTGGTATTATATGTATAGGTGATTTGTTTGAGGATAATAAGTGGTAAGTACCGAGGTAAAAAATTAAATGGTTATGATGTAGAAGGAACTAGACCAACAATGGATAGAGTTAAGGAATCATTATATGGAATAATTCAAGGGTATATCCCTAATGCAAATGTTTTAGATTTATTTGCTGGTAGTGGTTCTTTGGGGCTAGAAGCTATAAGTAATGGGGCCAAACGATTAGTCCTTGTAGATAATAATAAATTAGTTACAGATATTATAAAAGAAAATATTAAATCTTTTGATGATGATATTGAAGTTTTTACAATAGATTATAAGAAATATTTAAAAGCAACAAATGAGAAGTTTGATGTTATATTTTTAGATCCACCATATAGAGCTGGTCTTATGAACAAAGCATTAAAAATTATTGAAGAAAGAAAATTACTTAATGATGGTGGTATAGTAGTTTGTGAATTTGAAAATATCAAAATAGAGACAAATTTAGAATTAATTAGGGAAAAAAGTTATGGGCTTAAAAAAATTAGGATATATAGGTCATAATTTTTTTTAAAATCATTTGCATGAACTGTGATGATTTTGTCACTATTAAATTAATGTGTAATGTATTTTTCATAAATGTTTAATATATATTTATGTTTTTTTTTGCTAAAAAAAGGAAATAAGGCTTTTACTTAGTATATTAATAAATGAGGAGGTGAAAAAATGAAAAAGTATCCTTTTGTAAAGCAGCCTGGTTTAAAGGACTGTGGGCCGGCGTGTCTTCAAATGATTTTAAAATATTATAATGGGTATGTAAGTCTTGATAAATTAAGTGAGATGCTTTGTACAAATAATAATGGGACATCAGCTTATCATATGGTAGAAGTTTTAAAATCTTTAGGCTTTGAAAGTAGTGGTTACAAATATGAAAATGTTTCTTCTTTAAAGTGTCCGTGTATTGCTTTTATAAATATAAACTCCTACAATCACTATGTTGTGATATATGAGATAAATTTTAAAAAGAAATTACTTATTATTGGTGATCCGGCTAAAGGTATTATAAAGATGGGTTTTAAGGAATTTTTATCTTACTGGAGTGGCATAGTTATCGAAATGATTCCGGTTCGCACAGTGGTTAGTGAGGCACAAATTAAAGTGCGTGATTTTATTTTTAAACTTATTAGGCCAAATATTAAGTATTTGTTTTGGATAAGTTTATTATCTTTATTAATTGGAGTTTTTTCAATTATTATTTCATTTTTTATGCAGGCTGTGATTACGTATATTAATGATGATATTTTATTTTATGTTTTTTTGTTTTTTGTCCTTTTAATTTTATTTGTGATATTAGTTAGTTACATTAGAAATTTAATTTTAATAAAACTAAATCAAAAGTTTGATGAGTCTCTTTCTTTGGATACTTTTAGTCATATTATTCATCTCCCTTATTATTACTGCAAAAATAAAACAGCAGGTGAAGTTACTAGTTATTTTAATGATTTATTCTTAATTAAGGATGTGATTAGTCATGTATCAGTATCTCTTTTCATTGATATTCCATTAATAATTATTTTGATAGTATTTATGTTTTTTATTGATTATCAATTGTTTATAATTAATATGTTTATTTTAAGTTTATATTCTATTTTGTATATGGCTTATAAAAAGAAAATTTATTATTTAACTGATGAGGTTTTGAGGAAAAAATCTTTAGTTAATTCTAATATTGTTGAAGCTATTAAAGGGTATGAGACTGTAAGAAATTTAAATGTTCAAAGTAAAGTTATAAATAATTTTGAGAGAAAATATGCTGAATATTTAAATGTGGGTGAAAAAACTGCAAAAATGAAATCTAGGGAATTTTTGTTTAGAGAGTTAATAGGAAGTTTATCCACCGTACTAATTATAATTTATGGAATTATTAGTTTGAAAAATGGTCTTCCAGTAAGTATGTTTATAACAGTATTTTTACTTTCATCTTTACTTAATTCATCTTTTAAAAATATTTTAGAATTTGATTATGAATTAGAAGAAGTTAAAAGTTCAATTAATCATGTTAGTGAGTTATTTCTTAAGCATTATCAAAAAGAAAATATAAAAGTTGATGGAAATATTTGTGTGAAAAATTTAAGCTTTAGTTTTGATAGAGTCAAGAATGTTTTAAAAGATGTTAATTTAGATATCAAAATTGGAACAAAAATGATGGTTGCAGGAGCAAGCGGCTGTGGTAAGAGTACTTTGTTTAAAATTATAAGAGGCTATTATGATGATTATAACGGAAGTGTGACTACCGGTGGTTTTGAAAGTAAAAACTATAATTTTGAAAATGTTTTATATGTTTCCGGAAAAGAGATATTATTTACAGGAAGAGTGTTTGATAATTTAAATTTAAGAGAGTTTGATTTAAAAAATAATGAAGTGTGTGAACTTTCAGAATTTGTAAGTGACTATAACATGTTAGTTGAGGAGGATGGTTTTAATATATCTGATGGTCAAAGACAGAGAATTGTTTTAGCTAGGGCTTTGTCTAATTTTAATGTTCTTATTATCGATGAGGGTTTAAGTCAGGTGGATGTGAATATGGAAAGAAGAATTTTAAAAAAATTGTTTAGGCGATATCAAAGTAAGACAATAATTTTTATTTCGCATAGACTTGATAATTTAGATTTATTTGATAGGTTTTTGAAATTAGATAATGGAAAAGTTGTTTTAGATGAAATGCGCAGTAATTAGAAAGGAATAAAATATGAAATTAAATGAAAATGAACTTATGGCTATAGCTGGTGGTGGAGGATATGGAATTATTGCTGGAATTGGAGCGGCAGTTGCTTTTCTAATTAGTGTAGTTGATGGATTTTTAAATCCTATTAGATGCATTAAATGAAATTAAATAAAGAGGAACTTTTAAAAATTAGTGGTGGAGCCGTTAGTGCGACGCTTATAAATGCGATTGTTAAAGGCATTTATATATTAATTGAACTAGGTAAAAGTTTAGGTTCTACGATTAGAAGAGTAACAGCTAATAAGTCCTGCGAGATTTGATTAAATTATAAAGTGAGATTTTTCTCACTTTTTTTGGTTTTTGTTAAAAAATGTTGAAAAATAAGGAATAGCGTGCTATAATATGTTTAGCCAAGAAGGGAGGGATTTTTATGACAAAAGTA
>AUXO014586159.1_pt1 | contig 22327 bp, 13 predicted proteins | sample 768731 | NCBI WGS metagenome assembly AUXO01 (sample SAMN02715735, study PRJNA202380) | gut metagenome | biome: sheep rumen | host: Ovis aries | place: New Zealand: Palmerston North | reverse complement strand
TTTTTGTTTACAAATGAATTTCCCATGTAACCATTGTAGTACACGGTTATTGTTCCATTGTATGCTGTTGTTGTTGTACCGTTAAGGTAATCTATGATAACGTCAACATTTCTTGTACCATTTGTTGTTGGAGCATAATAGTAAGTTAATACTGCACTACTATTTAATGAGTCAACAGTTATTGTAGAGCTGTAGTCGCCCATGAGTAATGTTACATTAATTTTATTAGTGAATGGTCTTGTAGCATTTATTGTTACTGTGATTGTATTATTTTCTAGTGCTAGTACTGATCCTCTGTTAGAGGTTATTGTGAAATTAGTTACATTAACTGTTGGATCTACGTATGTTATTGCTAGAATAGTTCCGTATATACACATGTTATCCGTTAATGATTGTAGTGTAACTGTATTATTACCATCTACTAGGTTATTTACAGCATGTTTATTTACACTAATTTGAGTGGTTCTATTATATGAATCTGCTATTGAACCATATCTAACACCATTAAGTATTACATTACTTGCATTTACTTGGTCAGAAGATCCTGCAATGGAATATAAATCAGAACCCATTATGCCTAATGTATCTATATTTTCATAATTTGCATAACTTAATGTTGTAGAACTATTTGCACCAAATCCTGAGTCTTCAGGATTTAATAGATCAGTTCCTTCATTAATTAGTATTTTTGTTGGATTAGTATTATTAGCATAAATTATTACTACATATCCACCATATAATGCTTCATTTTTGTAATTGGTTGTATATGAAAATGTATTATTACTATTTGCTTTGAATGCACTAGTTATATTATATACTGCTAGTCCTGATGGGAAATCCCAGTTACCATAGCCTTTTGTATCATTATAATGTGCTATTTGTGTTTGTGTAATATTATTTACTCTGAAGTCAATGTTTAATACATCGTGTTCCCAATTATATGGTAAGTAATATAATACATCGACTATTTTATTAGAATCAACTATTCCTTTAGCTGCACTATCATAGGTTACTGTAAAGTTCTTATATCTTTGACCTTTATATGCGTGTATGAAATCGATGATTAATGTATTTTTACCTTCATATATTCTTTTAGTGGTTAAATTAGTACCATTTGTAAATGATTTTCCCATATAACCATTATAATATACTAATACTGTACCATCATATGCTGTTGTTGTTGTACCATTAAGATAATCAATTATTACTTTAACATTTTTTGTACCATTTGTTGTTGGGTTGTATATGTAATATAATGTTGTATTTGCATTCTCACCTAAACTTGTTACTTGTTGTGTTGAATTATAATCATCAACATATAATGTTACATTAAATGGTGCGCTTGTAGATCCTGTATTATTTAATATTACACTTATATTGTTGTCTTCGTTAACTAATGTGAATTTACTATTACTTACTGTTGTAACATTTTGAACTGATATATTTGTTGGTAATGCTTGTGATGTTATTGCTAAAGTTGCCATAACTGTTTTAAAGGAACCGTATCCATATGCACTAGCAGTATTAGTAAGTGTTGAATTAATACTGGAGTTATATAAGGAAGTCACATTCCATTTATTTTCTGAGAAATATACATCAGAATCATTTAAGAATATACTGTTGCCATTGAATGTTGTTGCTGGTCCATATGATGATGTTGAAATCTGCATTAATGATACATCATCATATTTATCATATCCTGCAGTGGCAAAGGTTGTTGATGCTGTATCACCTTCTGCTATCCAACAATGTCCTGAATTAATCCAGTAATTTATATTTTTATCAGAGTTTTCCTTATTATAAGCAACTATTAATCCTATAAATTTAATCTTTCCATCACTATAACCTGCAGCACTGGTAGTCTGCATTTTTACATTTACTACATCCGTTTTTATATATTTAGCTATGTCATAATATAGTAAATAGTCTGAATAAACTCTTGTAATATTCTCATTTAATCTATAAACTCCTCCTTCTCTGTCAGAGGATATGTTTAGTAATGTATTATTTTCCAATACTGTTTCATATACTCCATCATTATCAAAGTCTACTGATAGATTAACATAAGAACTTATTCTAGTATTTACATTTTGTACATATACCATTGTGTATAATTTAGCACTTGAAATGTTTGTGAAAGATTTGCTTGTTGTATTTGATGACTCTGTTTTTAGATTATTTATATTAGTTGTTGTATTTATTTTAGTAGCTGTGTTTGTATTAGTAGCTGAGCTTTTTTTAGTAGTTGTATTTGTTTTAGTAGTTGATTGAGTTGCTGTATCAAAATTTGATTTTTTTGCATTGCTTGTCGTTTGTACCGTATTACTATCGTCATTTACGAAATTAAAAGACACTGATTCATTCACAGATTCACTTTCTTGATCTCCATAGGGAGTATTTTGTACTGCATGAGTATAAAATCCACCATTTACAGTTCCAGAGTCAGTCGTGGTTAGATTTTCTGCTGATACTGTAGAAATTAAACAAATAAGTGTAACTATGAATAACAGCACTGTTATCTTCTTATTCATTTTATTTTCACCATTATTCTATCTCATAACTATTATATCATTATAATTTTAGATTAGACTCGTTACCCTTTCTCTATTCAAAGACATTTTATTATGATATCTCATAGGATAATTCATAGTCCAATGCTATTTCAATCATTTCATTATTCATAATTTTTTATATAAAAGTATTACCAATGTTTTGTTTGAAAACATTAAAAACGTATAATATAAAAAAAAATTAAATTAATAAAAGGAAATAATACAATTTATGATGTATTTCTCCTCTTATAATATCCATATGTTATAAATCCTACAATTAGTAATACAAATAGTACACTAATGAAGGACATTGCTGATTCAGTTATAGCTGAACCCTTTTTAGATTGTGATAATTCATACATATTACTACCACTACTAGTAGATCCAGAAGAGCTAACTGTTGCTGTAGTTGCAACTACTTGTGAAGATGCAGATGAGTCTGAACTAGGAGAATCACCAACAAGACTACCACTACTAGAACTACTTGAATTAGTGTTAGTTTGTTCTTGAACTGTTATGTCTGAACTTGATTGGGTATTGTTCTGATTAATATTATCAGAATTTTGGACTTCACCCTGATTATTCGTTTTTGTACTGTTATTATTAGATTGACCGGTACTGTTGCTTGAACCTGAATTATTATTAAATCCGCTGTTAGAACCAGTTCCGTTAGTTGAACTAGAGCCACTATCAGAACCTGTTCCATTAACTGAGCTAGAACCATTACCTGAACTTGTTCCATTTGCTACAACTCCACCAGCGGCATTTCCCCCTGATGTAGCATTACCGGTACCATTACTATTAACATCAGAACCATTAGCATTTGGATTATCGTTAAATCCATCTTCAAAGAATATTTTGTTCTGGGTTGCTTGGTATAGTTTCTGTTTGAATTGTGATAATAAGTCTGCATTAATGTATTTTAATGACCAATCCATCATTGCTATATTACCACAGCTACAATCACAGCAAGCTACACCATTATCTATTACTAATTGAGCCCACTTGTTTGCAACTTTTCTAAGTGATGCTTCATCAGCATCCCAAAATTTATCATAAGCTGCTGTTAGTAATGTTCCTGTTATAGATATATATGCATATGAGTTATAACCTGTAGATAAGTACTTATCTACTCCAATATTATATTTATCGTCAACGTATACACTAACAAGATTATCCCACATCCAGCTTTTTACTGTGCCTCTTGCAGTCCATGCCCATCCATATAAGTTTGATGTTGCCTTGGACATGTAACCTGCACCAGCATAACTTTCATTCATCATTGCTTTAATCCATTGTGGATTATAGTATCTTGAACTTAGTTCACGGTTTAAATATTTTTCTAGACTGTATACGTATGGATTAATATCTGAACCATATATTAGTATATTGAAAGGGAGTAATTTGTTGTTGAGATAACACATTAGGTTATATAATCCACCCCAATAATCAAAATAATCATCATTATCAATGATACCATATAAATTAGTATTTCTACTAGTGAATAATGCTTCTACTCCTGTTAATCCACGTGTTAAAACATCCTTGTTAAATGATCCCCACGTGTTACTTGAGTAAATATAACTCATCCTATTTAAGTATTTTAAAGCTAAATCATAAGTATCATTAAATGTCCAACTTTGTCTTACTGCCTGTGATATTAAAGCACCATAATCATTGTCTGGTGGTGCAAATATCCTATTTATTGCATATTCTCCTGCTTGTGAAGCATTGACATTATTTGAGATGTAATACATGAAATCTTGAACCCAGTCATATGCTATCGCATTATCATCTAACGTTTCATTAGATATACCATAATATCCAATAGTTTCCATAACTGTATTCAATGCTATTGACAAGTTTTTACCATACATGTTTATTAAAGTTTTATTATTAAGTATGGTATAATATGATCTTGCAAGTGCTATTCTAAATGCTTTATCTAGTAAACCGACCTGTCTACTATATAAATCTCTGAAATTACCATCAAGGATAATTGTAACATCAATACGTGTTTTATTCCATCCTTGTGGTCTTATTAAATCTTTTAATTCAACATATACTGGTGTTTCTTTGAGTTTTTTACCATTAACCCCTGCACTAGGAGAGTCTGTCCATACTGGTTCTACACCGAGTAATCGTAGTACTAAGGAAATTAACTGTCCGTCATCACGGGCTGTTTCTGTATCCCATATACCAATAACTATTCTTTTTGTTGTACTATTTATGTTATTTAATGTTGTATTCAGTAATTTTTCTGAGTTTTTATATGCACTTGGCGTTGGTACCTCTGTGGATTGATCCTGGTAGAAGTTTTTACCTGTTGGTAATGAACTTGGATTATTTATTGGATCATCACCCGTACCCGGCGGTATATATCCAGCATTAAGTACATCTAAGAAACTAAAAATTTCATCAGTAGTACTCTCCTTGACTGCTTTAATATACTTTTCTGCTAGTTCTATTGCTTTTAAAAGTCCTTCTGAAGGATTACTTATAAGATTATTTAAGATTAATGTAGATTTAGTGTTTATTAATTCATTTATTATTGTTATACTTTTTTCTTGTATTATTGATTGTTTTGAGGATGATAAGTTAGAGTATTCCTTATTATAGTATATTAAAGATAATTCATTAAGTAATGTTGTTGTTTCACCAGCATTATTATACTCAAATTCTACTGATAGCATCGATGATACTAATAATGCTATTTCATTATCTGACCAGTTTTCTCCTAGTACATGTACTCCATAGGGATACATTGTACTTAGCATACTTTGAAGATAATTATTTACTGCTGTAATTATTTCATCATCAGTCATGTTAGCTATGGTTACACCCATGTCTCCCTCATAATTGTTTTCTATTATGATTGTTTTTACTTGTTCTATGATTTCAGTTTTATTTTCATCACTTGCATCTTCATATTCTGATGCTAGTGATTGTAGTACTGAAAGATTACCATAGAGACTTGTATATGACATTGGAGGTGTTAGATGATCTATAATTACTGCTGATCCTCTTCTTTTAGCTGTTAAACCTTCTGATATACCATCTGATACATAGAAGTATATTTGTGGTATAGAACCTGTTAATATTGTTGTAAAATCTGTATTTGAACATAATACTTCTTTTCCTGACATCCATTCATGTGTTGCATGTCTTCCTATGAATACCATTGCATTATATCCTTCTGTTTGCAGATATGAATAGAATGCTAAATATTGATAGTGTGGTGGAACTATAGTATTATGATATAATTGTTCAGCATTACCTTCCCATCCTCTTTGAGGTTCTGGTGCAATAAAAACATTACCATATTTAATTCCAGGTAATACAAAGTATTTTGTATTATTTCTTTTAACAACCATTATATTACCAGGAAATTCTCCCCATCCAGATAATCCTTCTATTTTATATGATAAGAAGGATTCTTTGTATTTTAAGTACTGATTATAATAGGAAATATTTCCTGTTAATACATATTGTTTAAGTACCTGAGTTATCTTGGATACTAGTATACTTACATTAACTGAACTATTTTCTGGTATCAGTTTTATAATAGCATCATACCAATCGTCTAGCTCTGTTGTATAGTTTTTATATTTATTTGCAACGGCTTTCTGTGACATTGCTCCTATATATGCTATTGGACCTTCAGATATTGCTAACTTATTTATTGGATCTAGTTTATCATACCATTCTCTAAATTTTGATACTGGATAAAGTAGTACTCCAGGAGTATCCTTTAAGGCTTGTATTTGTTCATCAGTCATGTTTGAGAAATCTAACTTGTATGTATTATTGGTTTGATAACCATTTATCTCATCATAGGAACTGTTTGCAAAATCTGCCATTGTTTCTACTAATCCTCTTGCCCAGTTAGCTACATTGGTACCCTGTGAAATCATTTGAGCTAATAGTATTGTTGAATTACTTGGTATATTCTGTACATTATATCCATTATCTTTTAATATATTTAAAAGATTTAATATACTCTCTACTGGGTCAAGATAACTTGCTGCTATGTTTTGTTTACCTGGTGGGTAATTATAATAGATTAATGCTATTTTCTTTTCAGAGTTGGATAATGTTTTTAGTAATATCCAGTTATATACACTCTTTGTTAACACATCAATATTGCCTTCATGTGGAACATATCCTGATATAGATGCACCAGTATTATTATCAATCGTGTTTTCATATCCACCTACAAATACAGGTGTTATTGCTCCCTGTGCTTCGGCTATTGTAATATGCCACCATTTATCTCCACGTAGTACTCCAAGACCTGTTGATCCAAGTTCATATTCAGCATTAGTCACGTAATCTGAATGTATTGCCTTTAATATTGGTACATTTAATGCTTCAAAGAAAGGTGTTACATTACTGAAATCTGAACCTCCTAATCCATATGCTACCATATTGATTATTGCATCTACTCTAATAGTATATCTTGATGAATTTGATATGAATAATTCTAGACTCGTAGCATTAGTATATACATTCAACATTACTTTTAACTGTTCTGAAGTACCACCAAATGCTACTACTGGTATAACATTTAAACCTAATGATTCAAGTTTACTTATTATAGCATTGTATGGCTGTAGTTGTTGTGATTGTACATACATTTTACTTTCTATTAATCCAACAGTTGGCCTACTTTTATTATAATGTTCTTTTAAGTAGTCATTTATACCAGAATGCCAAGTTCCATTATTGTCAAGGTATGAATACCATTTATCTCTGTAAATACCATAGTCAGGTTCATTTAATTTTGTTGGTGGCTGTGTGTACGTATGATCAAATGTTTTATTGTCTATTGAATTTAGAAGCCATCTGAACATGTTAATATATCCATTAACATTACTCATGTCTTTATATAACGTTGCTTTTTTAAATAGACTTGGTAAAGTACTGTTTTTTATGTAATTATATACTGTGGAGTATATTGTTCCTCTAGCTGTATATGTATAATACTCCCGTAGTTCTGATAATGTTCTGTTTTTTATGGTTGATATTTTATTTACGCCATTGATTATGAATACTGATTGTTTCATTAGATTTGCTGAGCTTGCAGTTGTTGATACAGGTGGTTCAAGGAATAATGTTATTTTATTATTCTTATTAGAGATTATGTTATTATTATTTGAAAGAATGTTATTTATCTTCTCATTTGATGCTGTACTTATCCAATCACCTATTATTATATCTGATGATTCTAAATAAGTCTTAAGACTACTGTCAGACATCGTGGCTATTTGATTGTTTGTGCGTATCTGTATCTCTACTTTTCCGCTGTATTCCTTTAATATAGTTTTTGATGCTTCATTAATTGAGTTTACTCCAGAATTATCACTTATAACAAATATTATTGTCTTATCAGGGTTTTGTATTAATACTGTTATGTTTCTTAGATTATTTGTATAATCTGTTTCATTAGTATTTTCATCCTGTGTAATATTTCCTATAATATCATATGTCCCATAATCTGTTGGTTTCCATGTTATTTTCACTGTCTTTGTTGCATTAACATTTAACTGTTCTATTTTTGTAGTTTTTAGTAGTGTTTTGTTGTCTCCAGATACTATATATACTCTTAGTGTGGAGTTCGCTGATTTTATTAATCCTGTATTTTTAATATTTAATGTGATTGTTGTATTATTTTTAATTTTAATATTACTTGGAACTGTTATTGATGTAATATTTAAATCCGAGTATTTTGTTGTTATTACTTGTACATTCCGTGTGTAGTTATTATTTGTATCATTTACTTCTTTAATCTTTTTTTCTGGGTCTACTTCTGCTGTAACTGATACTATTCTATTATTTAATGATTGGATATTATCAAATAGTATTATTTTTGATTCATCTACAGGTATACTTGTTATTTCCTTAGTATAATTTTTGTTGTTGATTCTTAATGTGAGATTGAAATTATTTGCATCACCAGTTCCCACGTTTCTTATTGTTACATATACTCTGTTTTGTTGGTCTGTTAGAAGAGTTCCATTGTATTTTGTTCCATTGTTAATAGTTACATTGGATATTGTTAAATCAGGTAGTTCTGTTCCTGTAAGATATTTTGTTACTAATGTACTCATATATATTTTATAGTATCCTGCTGAAGGATTTTTATGGTATTCTAATACGTTATTTTCTCCAGTTTTGTAATAATTTGTTACATCCCATGTTGACTGACCAGCATATCCTCCCTGTGATTCTGAGGATTCTAGTATTTGGTCATTGAATCTGTACACTCCATTAATACTTGCTAAAAAGTAAGCATTTAATGTGGCATTTCGTATTTTTATTCCCGTATTTAGTCCTTTGAATGTTGTTGTACCTACATAGTCATCTTCATTAGCTGCATCATGTCCTAAGTTAATTATGTAATTTATTTTATCTGAATCCCCATCATCATATGCTATGAGTAATGTTGCCATTTTTACTCTTGCAAAAGATGAATTAGTAAGTTCTAAATGTAATACATTTCCACTATTTTTTACATGACTTGTTACATCATATATTATTAAGTAATCACTTGTTACGCGGGTAATATTTGTGTCTACTCGTGTCGTACCACTTGATTTATCATAAGTACTACTTAATGTCTTATATAAGTATTGATGATTATTGAATGTTAAATTCACATGTACTGGGTAATCTTTCTGCATATTACCCATATATATTCCTGTAACAAAAATAGCTGATTTAATAGTGACATTTGATTGTAATGGTTTAAATACATATGTTACATTTGTATCATCAAAATTAACCTCAACGTTAGAACTTGATTTGACATTATTCTTTGTTGTATTTTTTGTTACTTTTTTTGTTGTGTTTTTTGTTGTTGTTTTTGTTTTAGTTGCTTTTTTTGTGGTGTTAGTTGTTATAGTCTTATTATGGGTGTCGTATACAGTCTGTGTTTTTATGGATGTACTAGAGTAATTACTATAATCAACGTTAACTGATTCATCTACAAAGCCATAGAAAGAATCGGAGTATAAGCCTCCACTAACTGTTCCATTTGCTATTGTTTCTAGGTTATCTCCTTTATATGTTGAATCTGCACTAACTGAATTTATAAATAATAATGATAATAATAGTATAGCAATGATAATCACAAATTTTTTAGTATTTGTATGTTGATTCATTATCTATCACCATTTTCCATGATACTATTCATTTAATCAATTGCTTACCATGACCATTTTTCCTGTTTTTGGATCTTGATATACACTTCCTACTTTTGAATAACCAGACCCTGATGCAGATTTTTGTTCTAATGTATCATTGGATATTTGTTGTCCTTGAGTTACATTAACTGCGTTTTCCAATTGTTGCTGTGATTGCTGGGTTGTCTGTGAAGTTGTGTCTACGTGTTGTACACCTGTTGACGTCATTGCTAGTATTAAAAATCCTACTGCTAATACTAACATAATGTCGGTCATGTTTGTAACACCAGCCATTGGATCAGTATCAGAGTCCTCAGAAAATTTTGTTTTGGAATCTTTTCTAATCATAGTCCACCTCAACTATTGCCTCTGTAATAGTATATATTACGGATATATCTTCCTCATACCATCCTCTTCTTATTTTAGATATAGTATAAGATAGTAAGGAGGCTGTTAAACCAACAGTCGTTGTGTTAAAAGCTATAGCCAATTGTGAGGATAATGTTGCCACGTCACCTGTTCCAAGTGCGGCTAATCCTGGTCCTAGTGGTATTAAAGTACCAAGTAATCCACAACCTGAACTAACTCTTGTAACTATATCAGTTCTTCGCAGGGTCTTTGATATTTTAAATTCTTCATTCTCAATCAATTCACGTACATATGCTTCTCTTGTATTTTCTTTTAAATTAGAAGTTTTTACAATATGTACTAAGATTTCTTTATATTTATTTTGTAATTTGCAACTATTAATATAATTAATTATTTCCTCAGAAGTTTCAGATTCAGCAATATTATTAATCAAGTAATCTAATTCTTTTTCAGACAAAGTTGTACGTGATACTCGCTCTGCTATTATACCACCAATTTCAATCAATACAATTATAACAAATATTACTAATAAAATCATTACAGGTAATAATAGACTTTGTGCTATGACATCTAATATGGCTGATAAAATTCCACTACCGGGGATTGTAGACATTATATACCTCCGATTAGTTTATTAAAGAAATAGTTATAACAATGAATATCAGTCAATGTTACCATATTTCTTCTTATATAATATACCTATACCAATTATTAATAATGTAACTACTAAAATACACAATAACATAGTAGGAGATGAATAATTAATATCCTGAATTTTATCAGAAAATTTATCACCAATATTTGGTAATATCATCATTGCAATTAGGAAATATAAACCTACAAACATCATAAAATTACCTAATACAATAGGATAAGGTTTATTAATCTTCTTAACAATCACATCAGATAATAGATATGACACGAAAATCAATACCATTAATATTACTGCAGAATAAGTTCCTAAAAATAATGTTGTTACACTAATCATTGGAGCTACAATAATTACAGAACCTACAACAGCACCTATACAGCAGGGACATGGTACTACCATTGCCATACATGTAGCTTTTGCATGATTTTCATGAGTTTTATTCCAATCCATAATGGTATGATAACCAGTAACGAATATAATTATTGCCATTAAACCAAATAATATTGAACTATACTGGTATACTATCTGATATAGAAAATTAATGTATGGTTCACATAACATAGACAGTACTATTATACTAATACCATTAATTGCTGTGATTAAAAACACTTGTTTTTTGCTTAAATTTGCAAAACCCATAGCAAGGCCTATTTTCACGCCGAAAACTGCAACAGCGGATATTATACCAAATTGCCATAAGGATTCTAACAATATATTCACTCCCTAAGTATTACTATTATTGTATTTTTACTTACAAAAGTATTAATTGTATGTATATTATTATTATTATTTATGATGGAGATTGTATATAAAACTTACTTAATAAAAAAAATATAGCACATATAAAAGAAATAAACAAATTATAAGCTCTAAAAAGAAAAAAAATTAAAAAAACAAATAAAAGGAAAACGGATTGTAGTGTATTTAACAAATAAATCATTAAAAATACTTAATACAAATATTTAATTGTAATTATTAATCATTTAAAAAGTATATCTGTAAAATCAACAATATATTTACCCGTATCTAATGTTTTAATTTTTTCCACGTTTTCATCAGTTAGTTCAAAGTCGAATACACCAAAGTTTTCTTTAATTCCTTCTTCATGAACAGATTTAGGAAATACTATTATTTTTCTTTGGATGAGCCAATTTATAACTATACTACAGATTTATCATATTTATCTCCAATTTGTTAGAACTTCATTGTGGAATATGTTGTTTCTACCTTCTGCAAGAGGAGTCCATCTTTCAAATTGAACATCCTTTTCGTTACAATATTCAGCCATGTCTAATTGTTGGTTGAATGGATTTACTTCAATATGAAGAACCATGGGTACTATGTCATTGTGAATTGATAAATCATAGAATCTGTCTTTTAGGAAGTTACATACTCATATAGCCCTATTTTACATTCATTGTATAATTTCTTCCATTGCCTCCATGTATCCTATACATCAGCCTATTTCTGGTGTATTAAGTATAAATCAAAATATTCAAGACAGAGATTCTCTAGTGATTTTTGGAAAGATTTCTTAGTTTATTTATAACATTTAAAAGAATTAAATTTGAACATTTAACTAGTTGTTAACATTTTATATATCTATAATACCACAAAAAACATGCAAATAAAACTAGATTAAATGCCTTTAAAAAATATATACACTATTAATAAAACAATATTCAGTGATAAAACTATTATCAATAAAATATAATAAATTATAGAAACATAAAGAAATATAACGAAAATCAGATAATCCTATTCTAGTAAAAAAATAAGGGTATATACTTATAGGAGAAATAGAGATATGAATATCAAGAATATTGCTATCATTATTACAGCAATCATAGTTATAGCATGTGTAATAATAGTAACTGCATACATGGTAACAGATACTTTTCATGAAACAAGAAATATAACCATGAATAGAATAACATTAAACGTGCCAAATAATGATGCTGAAGTAATAAATCAATCAACTGATTACTGGACATATAATGATACAAAAAATAATTTAACAATAATCGTAATAGACACAAAAAACAATGATTTTAACAAAATAAAGGAATCCATAGATTTTAAAAAAGTATTAAACCAATACAGTCATAACACTACAACATTAAAAAATAATAATAATAATATCACATACAATAAAACAATAAACCAGGAATATACATATTTTGGAAACTATACTGATGAAAAAATATTCATAGAAACAACAAATGAAACATTACTTATGAACACATTAGAAAACATGAGATTACCTGCAAACACTACTATAGAAACACCAAAAGCAGAAACAAGACAATCAGAAAGAACATCTGATCCTTTAACAAGTTCATACTCCCCTGAAACTAATACTATAAATGGTGAACAAATAACCGATTCATACTGGGTTGGTGGTGATCCAAGTAGTGACTGGCTATGGATTTATACAGAAGACGATGAGTACGTGAAAACCGGCGGAAAAATATATAAACGATATTTAGATGATGGAGTGTATAGATATCGTAGTAGTGATGGAGACATAGTATAGGTTAATTAAAGAATATCTTTTAACATCTTTTTTATCGTTATTATACAATATCTTGAGTTAACAACTCTCTTTTTTTATTTTTTTTTTGAAAGATAATAATAGGTTATTATATGAAAAGAAGAATGTTTTCCAGAAGATTAGATAAAACATCTAAGATACAGATGATAACATGTGGTCTAGCATTTCTTTTCTTCTTGATATTAATTATATGGTTTACCATAAATCATCCGTTTACATGAAAATAGTCTTTTCTTTATTATTGGAATAATTATCTGTGGGATTCTATGGATTAACGGATTTTATAGAAATATCACAAGATAATTTATAATTCATGTAAGTATTTGGATACTAAAAATATTGGATTAGAACTCCTGGAAAAACGTTATATTAAATGTTTATCTTATTACATTTAATTATATATCATTTATAGGATAATATAATAAGTAGTTAATATTATTAAATACTATCTAGAGGTGAAAAAGATGGTTAAATGTAAAATCTGTGGATTTGAGAATGATGAATCAAGTATGGTCTGTTTACAATGTGGGAATAAATTAGCAGATGTTTCAAATAGTAACGATAATATTTCTCATTCACAAGTGGATACCAAACAAAATAATGATCAACCAATAAAACAGACATACCAAGAGTATGGAAATCAGCAAACTAGCCAAGAAGAAAATAATCAGACAAACTACCAACAACAGAGTTATCACTACCAGGAAAATCAACAAAATTATCAACAAGAAAATAATCAGCAATATGATTACCAGTCTAATAATCAACAATACAATAATAACCCTGAATTTGATTCTAATAATATGAGATATGATGTTAAAAGTCCGTTATTAGCTGTGATTTTTGGATTAATTATTTCAGGTGGAGGATATATGTATCTTGGAAAATGGGGTGATGGATTTTTAATGTTAATTCTTGTGATGATTCTGGATATTATTGGTTTATTTACTGTAGGTATTGGAATTATAATTGCATTAATTTTTCAACTTTATGGAATATATGATTCATATCAGAAAGTTAAATTATATAATGAAGGAAAACCCGTACCTAGCTTAGAATATTCTTTAAAACATATAAAATTCTAAAAAAAAAATATTCTATATCTATTTTCTATTAATCCTTCCCCCTTTTTTTTTATTTTTGTAAATTTTAACTTTTTTTAATAATTATAATTTCTATTAAAATAAATAATAGCAATCCTTTTATTTATTATTATCTTAATAATCTTTTTAGAATACTAAATACATCGATTGAAATTATAAAAATAATAATATTCCATGTATATGTTAAACTATATTTTTGGAATAACAACCATCTTGATTGATAAAAAAATTATATTGAAAAAAAGAGAAGAATGTGAGATATCTTCAGTTTAAATTATACTTGTCTTGGAGTCTCACTAGTAGTAATTTTAGGAGTGTAAGCTCCGCCCATACTATTATAGAATGCTTTAAACTGGTTTATTTCGTTTTTACTGATTTCCCAGTTTAATTCTGCTAAAAATCCTTTCTTATACTCTGCTTTATATACACCATTAGTCGTACACCACCCTGTAGGTACACCATGTGTATTTACTGATGGATTTAATATAAGAATATGGTTTTTATCATTATCTATTTGTACTGCAGCCACATAATGATGATACACATGTACCTCAGCACATTTACCTGCACTAAGCCAGTTTTTAAGAGAATTAAATCCACTTTTTGGATAATTAATTATACATTTGAATCCTTTTGCTCTTAATTTACTCATATGAGTGCTCTCTTCACTTCCTGCCCATGATGTTGCTTTAATACTTGCCTGCATACTTTGCTCTGAGTAGAATTTATGGTAGTACTGTGATATCTCAGAGCATGTTGTTGGTCCACATGTATACCCTGTGTTTTGTACATCTGCACAGAACCACATCTTATTTTCGAATCGATTATTCTTAAATTTTACTGGATTACTCCATTTACCATCGGGACGTTTTGCTTCTAATGTTTTTGCTTTGAAATTAACTCTTATCTCTGATGGATAAGGATTATTAAATCCATTTACTTCAGCATTATACTTTAATTGTCTGTAATAAAATGCTTCTTCTATAGTATTCCATACCTCTCTTTTAACTACGTGATACACGTTTGGTTCATCTTTTGTTTTGAAAGCTGTGTATTTACTCATATGATATGAGTTGATTTGCATAGTTTTACTATCTCTGTCCATTACTTCCTTGTACTGTGCCTTAGTTATTATATAAGTTTTAGTAGTATCAAGCCATTTATATTTCACATTTGACGTACTCATTGCCTCAACATCAGGTACAAATGTTTTATTATTAAAATCAGCCTGTACTGTTGGTATGCTCATCTTGAATGGGTCATGTTTAACCTGTGTCATTTCAAGTTTCTGATTTACTTTATTACTTAAATAGTTACTGTTACCACTGAAGGTTGCTGTGATAGTATAATTCTTTGCTGTTACTCTAGGAATTGTATACTTATAGGATACTTTTCCATTATGTACATTTATCTTTGGTGAGATAGTTATACCATTAATTTTAAATACAATATTTCCACTATTTATCTTATTACCCTCAGTACCAGTTATATTAGCATTAAATGTAACATTACTTCCAGGTTTTGTCTTGATCTTTGCTATTTTAATTATTGTATTTCTCTTTGTAACAGTTAATGTTCCCTTTGAAGTTGATGAATAATAATTAGAGCTACCACTATAGGTAACTATTATAGTATAATTCTTAACACCTAATTGCTTGATATTATAGTCAGATGATGCAACACCATTACGTACTAATATTTTTTTAGAAACTGTTTTACCATTAATCTTAAATACTATATTTCCACCAGTTACATTCATATTATTCTTATCAGTTATATATGCTGTAAGTTTTATTGTGGAACTATTGGATTTGATATTAGCTACTTTTATTTTTGTATTCTTTTTCAGAATTGTTAATGTTCCACTATCTTTTGATGGAAAGTACTGTTCATCTCCACCATATACTGTTGTGATACTATAATTCTTTGCACTTAAACCATTTGTTGTGTAATTATAGGTTACTGTTCCATTTATTACATCTAATTTATTACATACAGTTTTACCATTGATTTTAAATATAGCCTTTCCTGCTGTCACACTATTTCCCTGTGAATCGGTTATATCTGCAGATAGAATTACTGTTGCATTATCTGTTTTTACATCACCTACATTAACTTTTGTGTTCTTTCTTGTTATTTCTGTTGTTTGATTACTTGCTGTAATGTTAGTATTGCTATCTATGGTATCATTTTTAGGAGTCTGTGTATCATTTGTTATATTAGTATTATCATCTACCGCATCGTTTTTTATATTTTTATCAACTTTGATATTGTTAGTATCGTGGATTGTATTATTAGTTAAAACATGTTCATAATTATCTGATTGATTATGAGTAGTGTCATTTGTATCTGTCGCTGATAATCCTGTGAATGTTACTAACAATATGAAAATCATAGTTACTATAAATATTATTTGTCCTCTATGATTATTCATAACTATATTTTATCCTCCTTGTTTTAATCTTTAATATAATTCATTAAAAACATATTTAATTAAATTATTAATTATATTTTATTAATTAATTACAATATATTATATTATTTTAATATCATATGTATTTATGTGATTTATTCAAGAAAATAACGTATTAAATTAAAAATAATTATATGAATATTCATAGATGTTAATTATAAAAAGTAATAATAAATTTTATGAAAAACAAATAATTACTTAGTGATGAAAAATGAACGTTTTAGTAATAGGATCTGGAGCAATAGGAATAGCACTAGGAGCATCAATGCTATCTCAAAAGGCTAATGTATCATTTTATGCAACAAAAAAGACTGCTGAAGCTATGAATGATGGAATTAATAGGATAGGCATATTTAAACATTTATCGTATAAAAGAGATGAATTTGAAGTATATACAAGTTATGAGAATATTCCAAGAAACTACTATGATTACATATTTATTTGTAGTAAAACAATAGCTAATGATGATATAAGTAACAATCTAAACAATAACAGAGATATACTCAAAGAAAACACTAAAATAATCATATTTCAGAACGGATTTGGAAATGATGAACCATATCTTAGATTCTTTTCCAAGAAAACAGTGTACTGTGCAAGAGTAATCACTGGATTTAGAAGGTCAACTAGAAATACTAGTGAAATAACAGTACATACAGCACCAATACTAATAGGATCACTACAGAAACAAGACCCACAGTCATTAAAAGAAGTAAGTGATATGATAAATAAATCAGGCATAGAATCAGGTATCACAGAAGATCTTCCGAGATATCTATGGGCAAAGATGTTATACAACTGTACCTTAAATCCGTTAGGAGCTATACTAAACGTTACCTATGGAAAATTAACTGAAAATCCCTACACAATAAATATTATGAATAAACTAATTGATGAAATATTTAATGTAATACAGGCATCTGGTTACAGTGTAGAATGGAATACTAGTGAGGAATACAAGGAAATATTTTATAACAAGCTAGTGCCTGATACTTATGAACATGTGTCCTCAACTTCACAGGACATACAAAGAAAAAATAAGACTGAAATTGATTCATTAACAGGGAAAGTCATAAGGCTAGGTGAAGAACACAAAATAGATGTATCAACAAACAAGGTAATATATAACCTGATAAAAGCAATAGAATCAGAATTCTAACAATTCAATAAGAAAAAATAGACAAAAAAATAAAAAAATAGGTTTGGAGGAGAGATACTTTCGAAATGGTTTTATTTTTTTACATTACCTCTTTTTTTATGCATTAAATTAAATTAATTCGCAGATTCCATTTCTTTTTTTACTTCATCCATGAATTTTAATTCACCAATACGTTTCATGGTAGCTGCTACTCTTTCTTTTTGAGGTTTTCTACCATATTTATTATATACTTTAATAGTTGCTTCAATTAATTTATATATTGTTTCTTCATCTTCCACATTAAGTGTTAAACCTTCAACAATTTTACGTCCACTCATTCCACCAATATGTAAGTTGAAACCATCATATTTAAGGTCTCTTGCTTCATGAGGACATGCTTTTACACATTTTCCACAGCCTATACATACATCATAATCTGTGTGTGATATATCTCCTGTGATGTCAATAGCATCTACTTTACATACATCTGAACATCTTCCACAGCCGTTACATTTGTCTTCTACGGTGTATGGTACTTTGTAACCATTTATACCGAAATCTGCAACTTGTGGTCTTATACATTTGTTAGGACATCCACTTACTGCTATTTTGAATTTATATGGTGCTGGTAATTCTTTAAATCTGTTTTCACATTCCTGTGCAATTGCTGTAGTGTTAATTAATCCTAATTTACAGTTCTGGTTACCAGGACATGCTAGTGCAGATCTTACTAGTGGTCCTTCACTACCGTTAATAAAGCCACTTTCTCTTAAGTCTTTGATTGCATTTTCTACATCAATAGGTTCGAATCCGTGTAACTCAAATTCTTCCCTGTTTGTAATTTTTATTTCTGCTCCATATTTCTTTGTAATATCCATTATTGCTTGTACTTCTTCATGTGAGTAGAATCCTGAAGGATTAGCTCTTAGTCTGATGAAATGTTTTCCATCTGTTCTTAAACCTACTCCTCCATAGTAATCATTCCAGTAGTATGATATGAATTCATCATTTTCTACTCGTTTTTTAAGTGCTTTTTGGAATTTCTTTTCTTTGAAATTTCTTAGGAATTGTACTTTACTTAAATCTACTCCTTCTTTTACTGGAATAATATTTTTAATATCTTCTCCTTTTTCTGTTCTTATGATAATAGTAGAGTATCCTTCTTCACTTCCAACAGATCCTACTGATACATCTGCTAGTTGGGAATCGAAATCTCTGCACATTTTACATCCAGGTGCTACTTTAATATCTTTTACTGGAAGTTTTAGTGTGTTGTCTACTGTTTCTATTATGAATTTACCATTGGTTACATTGAATTTTTGAACATCTTCAATGTTTATATCATGTTCTTCTAGTATTGCATCTATTGTTTCTTTGTTGAATTTTTCTGTACAGAATAATCCTATCATATATTCTATTTCTGGTAATTTTTTAGCTTTTCCATCCCATCCTCTTTCAGCTGAGTGTTTTGAGTGGTATGGGAAGTATTGTATTTTTCTTAATCCTTGAATTTGACATGGTAGTCCTACTACTGCCACTTTTCTTAGACCTTGATCATAAGCCTCTTTTAATGCTTCAAATGTGGATATTGTGTATTTTGATTTAACTGTCTTTTTAAGTTCATCAGGTGATTTAACTATCATTGAAACAGGTTTCCACTGTTCATCACCTACCACGATAGCTCCATCAATCTTTTCAGATTCCATTAAGTATTTTAAGAAGGATGATACAACTCCACCATCCTGTCCTTCTATTGTACCTTTACCATAATAATATTCTTCTTTAAAGTCCTCTCTAATTTCAACGGCATATTTAGCAGAATTCATTCTAGGACATACTTCCATGCACATACCATTACCATCACGTCTACATTCCTGTGTAAGTTGTGGTCTGTCAGTAAATTCTAGAAGATTATTTGGGCATACAACTACACATGTACCACATTTAGCACACATATCAGTATCTACAATCTTATTCAATGCCCATTTATATTCCTCAGGCTCTTTAAGATTTTTATCAATGAAATCTTGAATAGAACCCATTCCTTTTATAACTTCCTCAATGATATCCTCAGTAATTTCAACATGTCTCTGTTTAGCAAGCTGATAAGATTCCTCATCAACATAATCAGTTATTTTATCCTTAAAATATTGTTTATTTTCTTCTGGGATATCTTCAAGTACCTTATTTAAAATTTCAGATAACATATTCAAACTCCTTAATATTATTTATAAATTATACTTTATTTAAATTTAAGTCACTATGATAGTGAAAAAGTTAAAAATTGGTAAAAAATCTAATTTTAAAATTATAGAAAATTAAAATAATACTTATCATATAATATAATATAGAATTATCTATTTTATAGGAATATAAGAAGTTATTAATACATGATATTGATTAATTAAGAAAACAAGTACCTTAAATTAATAAAAAAATTAATAGCTATAGATATTGAAAAAAATAAAAAAGGAAGTAGATATGAAATGGAAAAGAAGTTAAAAATAGCAATAATCATAATAATAGCAATATGCATTATAATACCTATAAGTGTGGTGGCATATAATAACTACCAATACAATAAGGAACAAGCTGACTTCAATAATACTATAAAGAAAGTTAGTGATATGGAAAATAAAACGGATATTCAGGCTTATGATACATTTAGTAAAAATAGTGTTACAACAACACAATCCATTGCGGTTCATATAGAAGATAATAAGACAGGAACTGAAGAGATATCTATATTACAGAATTTATCAAACAATATGACAAATGAAACACTGAAAAACTATACCAATCTTGAAATAGAACGATTAACAGCAGAACATAAAATATGGGTTGCTGAAATAGAATACTGTCAAGCTATAGATGATTACTACAATGGAAATGGATCAATATCACAGGTAACGAAAAAAAGTAATGAAATAGATACCTATTCAAATAGTACAGTTAATAAAAAGATTGAAGTCGAACAATATCTGGCAAGAAATCCAGAATTGAAAAACAGATTAACACAGATGGGAATAGATGAGGATTTCCTAATTGATCAAAGTGAAGATTACAATTACACACTAACACATTCATAGTAATGAACGTAGGATAATATGAAAAAGAACTTGAAAATAGCAATAATCATAATAATAGCAATATGCATTATAGTACCCATGAGTGTAGTAGCATATAATAACTACCAATACAATAAGGAACAAGCTGACTTCAATAATACCATGAAGAAAGTTAGTGACATGGAAAATAAAACAGATCATGAAACCGATGAATTACTTATTAATAGAACTGTCACAATAGCTCAGGTACAGGCTGCTAATAATAAAACTATTAACACAGGAAATGAGGAAATTGAATTATTACAGAATTTATCAAAAAATATGACAAATGAAACACTGAAAAATTATACTGACATTGAAATAGAACGATTAACAGCAGAAAATAAAGCATGGGAACTAGAAATAGAAGATGGTAATGCATTACATAATTATTATCATGGAAAAGGATCAATATCTGAGGTAACTGAAAAAACTAACCAATTAACTACCTATACAGATAGTACAGATGATAAAAAGATGGAAGCTGAACAATACCTGACAAGAAATCCGGAACTTAAAGACAGATTGAATAATCTGGGAATAGATGAAGATTTCCTGGAAACTCAACGAGAGGATTATAGTAATTGTAATATCATATATTAAATACTATTAGGATAATTTTGATAGTGATGCACGTAATCTTATTCATTTGAAAAAGATTTACTGGCCAATTTAAGTTAAGATAATTATTTAATACTTCTTCTTTTCTCATCTTTTTATAAAATCTATAAATACAATAATGTAAATTAGATGAATTTTAGAAATAATGAAAATATTTTTGTAAAATAAGTTATGTAGGTGATTGATAATGTGGAAAATTATATGTGTTGATGTTAATGATTATTGTGATTTATGTGGTTGCTGTATTGATTACTGCCCGGAAGGAGCCATAGAATATTCTGAACCGTTTTATGTTAACCAAAATATATGTACATTATGTGGTAATTGTAGTGATGCTTGTCCTATTGGAGTATTAAATGTACATACGGTATGGATCGATGATAATGAGTACCAAGAAGATGAAGAATAATGTGCTAATAGTTATTATAGCACTTTTTCTTATTTATATTTCATAGACTATTTTTATTGGAATTTTATAGTTTATTATTTCCCTTTTTTTATTATATTCTACTCTTCTTTTGGCTTTGTAGAAATCCTATTTTTGTAAAATTTGAATAGATCTATAAATATTATA
>AUXO011651519.1_pt1 | contig 22338 bp, 24 predicted proteins | sample 768731 | NCBI WGS metagenome assembly AUXO01 (sample SAMN02715735, study PRJNA202380) | gut metagenome | biome: sheep rumen | host: Ovis aries | place: New Zealand: Palmerston North | reverse complement strand
CTAACCTTTGGAGAGGCGCCGCAACCTTACTTTAAAGGCAATAGAAAAGAACTGCGCGCATATCTCAAAAGTGAATTCAACGAACTATATAAGAATCTTTTCTGTATAAGACTCAATAGAAAAGACGAATTAACCCATGATTGGTTTAATAGCTTTGCCGCAGACGTATTACAAGAACTACTTGCAAGCAATGGATTCACATGGGAGAGAGAAATTGTAATACAACACTTCTCTTTCGATGAAGCGCGCGCCTTCAACCTGGAGCTTAATTAAGGAGGTTTTACTATGGGTATTATAACAATCATTCTTACTTTCTTTAATCTTTTCTTTTTCTTTGTAGGTGTAATGGTTACAGGAGGAATAGCAATTCAACTTATAAGCCAAATGTTGAAGCGCTTTAGAGCCGCCGCGCCGCAAGAAAAAGACACAAATCCAATAGACGAAAATAAAAATATAGAAGCAACTCAACTTTCGTGAAGCTTCTCAAATCTAAAACTACTTATAAAGAGAGGGAACTAACTCCCTCTCTTCTCCTTATCTCGTAAAAATCAATCAACTTGGCGCAAGTTTTTCTTATCATAGGATTTATTCGGCTCTTGCGCCAAGTTCAACACAAGGAGGAATAACAAATGAGCGACAAAGAAAAAGGTAGAACCGCTTCGCGCAGTAAGGAAGCACTCGCGCAAAAAGAATGGGAAGTTGCTTTTAACTTTGTAAATGTAACTGCGGGCAATAAGGCAGAAGCTTATCGCCAATACTATAGAGAACATGATATAGATATGCCTGTAGCAATAGTGCAACAAGCACATAAGTTCTTCAATAGACAAAGAGTTAAAGACTTAATCGAACAATTCCGCGCAGAGAACCGCGAAGCTTTTAACCATATACGTGATGAAAACATTGCAACCTTGCGCGATATTGCTTCAACCGCTTCTAACCGCAAATCTGATAGAATCGCCGCAGTAAAAGAGCTTAACTCAATGTGCGGATTCAACCAACAGAACATTAACGTTGACTCCAAAACAATAGTAATTGAGTTTGAGGAAGACTTAACCAATGGCGCAAATCAAACTGAAAATCAATAAAAACATATTCAATTCAAGTTTTCTTCCTCTTCTCCAAGACAATACACATGATATCCTTCTTCTTCTCGGAGGTGGAGGAAGCGGCAAATCTTATTTCTCTTTTCAGCGCGCGGTTATCAGATGCATCATGGACAAGCGCAAATATCTTATCACAAGAAGGAGCGCAGTAGACTTAGAAAGAAGTTGTTGGGCAGATGTACTTGCCGCACTTGACTTCTTTCAAATCAAAGGCGAAGTTTCTATTAACAAAACCCTTAAATCAATCGAATTTCCCAATGGTTCTCTAATGCTCTTCATGGGGCTTGACGATGAACAGAAAGTAAAGTCAATCCCAAACATAACAGACATTATCATAGAAGAATGCAGTGAAATAACTCTTGATACCTTTTCACAACTGAAACAGAGAATGCGCGGCAGCGGCGCACTCCGCAATCAACTTATCCTTCAATGCAACCCTGTAAGTAAAGCCAATTGGGTTTACAAACATTTCTTCGATGGAGGCTGCAAAGAAACCAACTGCCTAATCCACCATTCAACCTATAAAGACAATCGCTTTCTCAATCAAACTACAATCAATGCGTTAGAAGACTATAAAACCACAAATCCTTACTTCTACCGCATCTATTGCCTTGGAGAGTGGGGAAGCCTTTCCAAACAAATCTTCACTAACTACGAGATAAGAGATTTAGACTTAAACAACCTACGAACCAAAGGCTATACACATTTAGTTGGCCTTGATTTTGGATTTGTCAATGACCCTACCACGATTATCTGTAGTCTTCTCGATGAGGATAATAAAACCCTCTATATCTATAACGAATTCTATGAAACAGGACTTCTCAATAATGAAATCTCCGCGCAACTCAAGCTAATGGGTTTGGAAAAAACAACAATTATTGCAGATAGCGCAGAACAGAAATCAATCGAAGAAATAAAGCGCGATGGAATCAGACGTATCACTCCCGCGCGCAAAGGTAAAGACTCAGTAATCCAAGGTATTCAAAAGCTTCAACAATACAAAATCGTTGTTAGTTCTGAGTGCGCGCACACCATCGAAGAACTCGAATCTTACTGTTGGAAGAAAGACCGCGCTTCAGGAGAGTACATCAACGAACCTATAGACAAATTCAACCACTGCATTGATGCTCTGCGTTACTCCCTTCAATGCGCCAAACCAAAACTAAGAACACTACCTTCAAATGTACTTTAAGGAGGTTTTCAGCTAATGAATAAGATATTCATTGATAGAGACGATGAATTAACTACTAAAAGATTAACTAAGATAATCAGATACTATCGAGAAAGTACGCTGCCTGAGCTTATGTTTAACAAAGGTTACTATGATGGCACAGGACAGCAAATAATGCAACGAATCTATGAAGATTCTACCAAACCTAACAACAAAATTGTAAAGAACTACTGCAAAACGATAGTCGAGAACTTCAGAGGTTACATATGCGGAATACCAATTACCTATGCGCCAACTGATAGTGATAAAGATATTTGGCCTTTAATTGACGTATTGAAGGCAAACGATTATCAGAATAGTGATAGTGAATGGTTAAAGAACGCATTAATTTATGGCTTCGCGCCGCAGCTCTGCTACATCAACGAAAGACAAGAAAAGCGCTTTAAGAACATATCACCTGAGCAAGTAATACCAATCTATGCGGCTGACTTAGACGAAGAACTATTATATGTAGTTTACTACTATCCAATAATTAATTGGGACTCTGACCAATGGGAGGCGCGCTATAGCGTTAACGTATACGATGCAACCTCCATTACTCACTTCACTTGTGACTCTTCTTTTACCAACCTTACTCCTTCCGCAGAAATAGAACTACACTACTTTGATGAGGTTCCTTTTTCTATCTTCTACCTTACCGATGATGGAGAGAGCATATTTAAATGTATTATCGGCTTACAAGATGCATATAACAAAATGTTAAGTGATAGCGTGAATGATTGGGAAGCTTTCGTTGATGCTTATTTGATTTTGACTAATGTTAATGCAGATGAGGAAGATATAGCTGCAATGAAAGCGAACAGAGTTTTAGTTCTTGATGATGATGCTACTGCGGCCTACCTTACTAAACCTACAAGCGATACAAAGGTTGATAGGTTATTAGATGAAATCAATACAGCAATTCATACTATTGCTAATTCGCCTGACTTTTCTAGCGAAGAGTTTGGAAGCGGAGTTTCAAGTGGGATTGCTTTACAGTTCAAGTTAGTTGGCTTCAACAACATTGCCGCAAACATAGAAACACAATTCCGTAAAGCAATACAGCAACGTATCAAGTTACTCAACAATGTATTTACCTTAGTCGATATGGAAGCCTTTGATATTGAGGTTACGTTTACTCACAACTTACCACAGAATGTAGCAGATGTTGCTGAAACTATCAATAAGCTGCGCGGCCTTGTAAGTGATGAAACGTTGATTGCACAGATTCCTTTTGTTGGTGATGTGAATGCGGAAGTAGAGAAGATTGGTGCGCAGAATAGTTCTTTGGCACAACTATATAACTTCAATGAGGCTGAGTAATGAGTAATACCTATTGGCAGAACAGAATTGAACATGAGAGGAAGATGGAGTTGGAGCGCACAGTTAAAGATACCAACAAAGCACTTCGCGCCATATACGCAGAACAATCTAAGCTGCTCTATAACGAACTATTAGATGTATTCGCGAAAATGGAAGCAGATAGTGCTGAAGGTAAATTCTATATCAATGACCTATACCGCACTAATCGAATCCATCTTCTTTTAAACTACTTCAATTCTTGTGCTGAAAAGATTGGTGGAAAACAAGTTAAGGTTACTGAGCGCGCACTTATCAAAGCCTATGAAGATGCGAAGAGAATGGTTGGTGATAATGTGCCTAAATCAATTGTTTCTTCGCAGTTCGTTGTTCCTTCCGCAATTACCACAAAAGAAATTGTAAACCAAAGTTGGTGCGTTGATGGGTTAGGCTTCTCAGATAGGATTTGGAAGAACAAAGAAAAACTAACTCAAGACTTATCTAAAACTCTTGGGGATTTGATAATGCGCGGAAAGAGTGCGTATCAAATCGCACAAGGTGTAGTGGCGCGCCTTGGGGTTGATGAAGTTGCGGCTTATCGCATTGTGCGCACAGAAACAGCTCATGCACAAATCATGGGACAAGTAGACAAATACAAGGAAATGGGATTCACTCATGGCCGCTTTAAGGCTACAGACCCTTGTGATGATTGCGGCGAATTAGATGGACAACTCTATACTCTCGATGAACTTAAATCGTTAATACCGCGGCATCCCAATTGCGAATGCTCTTTTCTATTGGAGGTTAAGCCATGATATTTGAACTCACAGGAACCACAATTGTTTTAAGCGCCGCAACTCTATGGACGGTTTATCAAGGTATCTGTTGGATTATGGATAGATACCACATAGGAGAAAGGCGAAAGGAATATTACTTGATGCGCGAGGCCAACAAGGTTTTGATGCGCGAGGCAATAAGAACAGCTCACAGAGACGCAATGGCCGCCAATTACATAGAAGAAGACGAATTAGAACACGTAGAAGAAGTCTATAGCGTTTACCATAGCTTGAAAGGTAATGGTACAGGTGATAGATGGATGCAAGAAATTAGACAATTAGAAAGAAAATAAGGTGCGAATTTTATTAAGACTCCCATTAAAAAAGTCACATATATATAGAACAAAGTAGGGGTTATCTTGCGTAACAACTACAAAGAGATAAGGGAGGGATGGTTATGCGCCATAACTCCAAGGAGGAATCAGATGGAAGATAATAAAGATATGAATGTAGATGTTCAAGAGACTAACGAACAAGTAGAAAAGACCTATACTCAAGAAGAGTTTGATAAGGCTCTTCAAAGCGAAGTAGATAAAAGAGTAACTCAAGCAATGAAATCTGCACAGAAAAAAGCAGACGCGCGCGTTAAAGAAGCAGAGAAGTTAGCTCAGATGAACGAACAGCAACGCTATGAATATGAACTTGACTCAAGAGAAAAAGCAATTATGGAAAAGGAAAGAGCTTTAGCACTTGCAGAAAATAAAGCACAGGCCGCAAGTGTTCTTGCAGACAAGGGCATATCAACCAAGCTTGTAGACTTTGTTGTAGCTGAAGACGCAGAAACAATGATGGAGAATATTAACGTTATAGAAGCAGAGTTTAAGGCTTCAGTTAAGGCAGAAGTTGAAAAGCGTTTAGCAACTTCCACACCTAAGAAAAATTTACCTACAGATAAACCAATTTCAAAAGAAGATTTTAATAGGATGAAGCTGACAGAGCAAGCAGCGCTTTTCCAAAGCAACCCTGAACTCTATAAACAGCTTACATCTAAATAACATATGAGGTGAACAAATGGCATTACAGTTAATTCCTAATCAAGTAGTCGAAGCAAAGATTACTGATATTGTTAATTCTTATTTAGATACACGTTCTCTGTTCACGGTTGATACAAGTTTAGCTACTGCCGCTGGACTTTCCAAGAGAATTTATAAATATACCTATTCCGCAACTGTAGAAAAGCTTGAAAAAGGCGCAAAGAATAGCGCAGCCGCAAAGGGCGCAGTTGCTCTTGCCTATAATGATTACACTGTTGAGAGATATCAACAGACTTATGAATACAACGATATGGATGTTATGGCAGACCCTAACATCGTGAACGTTCTCTCTGATGGCGCGGGTAAGACAATGGCTAATGAAATTAGAAGTGAATACTTTGCAGAACTTGCAAAGATTGCTAACCATTTTGATGCAGATAGTTACACTTCTATTTATGAAGCTGTTGTTGATGCTGCTGCTGCTCTTCCAAAGGCTGCAGAAATGGATATTACAGACTTATTCATTATTATGGGCGCAAATGCAAGAGCATTAGTTAGAAAGGATGCACTATTTGAAGCTTCTAAGCAAGGTGAGATTCTGTATAGTGGCCAATTCGGAACTATTGCTGGTATTCCTTGCGTATTCTCTAACCTTGTTCCAGCTGACACAGTATATGTAACTGAGAAAAATGCTATTACTTTCTTTGTTAAGAAAGAAGGTTCCGTAGAACAGGATAGAGATATTGAGAGCAAAGATAATACTGTTGTTTACGAAAGACATGGTGTTATTGCTCTTACTGATGATACAAGAAGTGCAATTATTGATTTAGATAACACTTATGCAGCTGTAGATAAAGAAGGTTCTGGCTATAGTGCAAAGAATCCTAAGACAGAAGGATGGTTTGAAGTAGGTTCTACTGGCCTTTACTTCTTATCAGCTGATACAACTGTAAATGTAGCTAAAACTTATTACACAGTTTCTTAATTGATAAAGGAGGGCAGCTATGGAAGATAAATTAAAACTTCTATATCCCTCAGTTGATGATAGTGTGGTTGCGCTTGTAGTGGAACAGGCGCAATCATACGTTCTTGATTACTGCAACCTTGAGGAAATACCAACTGCGCTTGAATCAGTTGTTCTTGATATGTGCAAACAAGATTTGAATAGGCTGCGCGCAGAAGGTTTAACAAGTGAAAGTTCTGGAGGCTCTTCACTTTCCTATGAACAAGACTATACACCTAATGTATATAAGCGCCTTAAAAAGCATAAGAGAATTAAGGTTCTTTAAGAGAGGTGATTTTATGTTTGAGAGTAGGAAGCAAGAATACGCGGTTGATAGTCCGCAAGAGGTTAAAGATAAATATAACTATGGAAAGATAACTTATGTTCCTCAAGGGACGGCCAAGATTTACATAGTGGTTCAAGACAGAACATTGATGAGTAACAACGATTTAAACACCTACACAGCAACTCTTGTGGGTTACACAGATGATTTAAGAATTGATAAGAACTGGAGAGTAGATGGAAGATATGTTGTTACTTCTACAATGCCGCATAGAACCGAACAAGTAATTTACTTAAAGGAAATTACAAATGGCAAATAATGAAGTTAGTAAGAACCTTGAAAAACTATCAAACGAATTAGAAAAGAAATACTTATATAAGGCTATGGCTGATGCTTGCGCGGTAGTAAGAAACGATGCGATAAACAACGCGCCGCATGGTACAGGACAACTACAACGTTCAATTGATTTTGAAGTGGCTGAAGATGGAACAGAAGGTGTAATTTTCTCCAACTTAGAATATGCGCCTTATGTAGAAGTAGGCACAGGAATCTACTCAACTAAAGGAAATGGACGCGATACACCATGGAGTTATCAAATCTATGGTGGTGAATGGGTAACTACCGTAGGGCAGCGCGCACAACCTTATTTAGAGCCTGCATTACAACAGAACACAAGTAAAATAAGAGAATGCTTCGAGGGGATGTTCTAATGAATGCGATTACAAATTTACTCTCTGCTATTGAGGCGCGCACAGGAATTGAGCCACGTCCCTTTAGCAGTTCAAATATAGAAAGTCTTCCATGTATTTCTTTCACAGCATATCGGCAAGGTGATAATGCGGTTATTGAATCTTGGAGATTTCAGATTCGCATAACCGCAGAAAACCTTGCAGAAGCCATTGAACTTGATGAGGAAATTGCAGACGCACTTGTTTCTTTAGGAGATATGGCTGATTATGGAACGCTGCGAATAGAAGTAAATGGCGGCGGCACCTTGGAAGACGAAAATACAGGATTGCCGCAAATATTAACTTATTACGATATACAAACACAAAGCTAAGCGAGGTATAGATAATGGCAACAAATAAAGTTACTTTAGGCTCAGGATATATCTACGTTGTTGAATATACAGGTAACACAATTCCTACTGACGCAGTTATTGAGGTTGCGGCTAATCAGTTTGGTTATACCAAAGGAGGCGCTACTCTCTCTTATGAAACTGAGTTTACGGAAATTAATGATGACAACGGACAGATTAAAGAGAGCTTTCTGAGTACAGATAATGCTACTTTCCAATGTGGTGCTTTTATGGGTAAAGCAGAGGAAATTGTTAAGATTTGTCCTACTGCAAGTTCTACTACTACCAATGGAGTAACTACTGTAAAGATTGGTGGTGTTAGCAATGATAACAACAAGAAATACGTTGTTAGATTTAAGCATAAGACAGAAGATTTAAGAGTTACCATCGTTGGAAAGAACACTGATGGATTTGAATTATCCTTTAGTGCAGATGATGCAGTTACTCTTGAACCTACATTCACTTGTTCTGCAATGGATAGCAATGGTGTTCTTGCAGAGATTAAGAGTGGAGCTACTGAATAATTAAGTGATTAAGTGGTGCGGCGCGCGCATTAAAGCCGCCGCACTATTTATTTTTTGACTTATATGATAAGGAGATAGCAATGTTAGATTTAACCTTAATGAACAATGCAGATTTATATGAACTTCGTTTGCTTGATGGTACTGAACTTCATTTAAAAAGACCAACACAAGCGATGGTTCAATTTACTTTGGTACTTCAAGGATTAGCTAATAACAACAAACAAGTTGAAACATTAGAAGCTTTATCGCAACTGTTCGCGCGCATCCTTAACCGCAACATGGAAGGGAAAACATACGATGCGGCGCAGCTTGCAGAGGAATATGATTTCAGTGTTATTGGCTATGTAATTGAAGATTACTTTGGCTTTTGGAATCAAGATGTGGAGGCTAAAGTAAATTTCCCTCAAAGCCAACAGAAGTAATAGACGAAAATGCGGGGAATCCGTATTTCTCTGTTGGCTTATCTTCATACAATATCGTCTATGAAAAGTTTGGAATACCTATAGATAAGGCAATGGAATTGGATGTACTTACATTTAATACTCTATTGCGCGATGCTATATGTTTAAAACTAAAAGAAACAGAAGAAGGAAGGGAATACTTAGCTGACTGTTGGAGACTCCAACAAACAGAGCCTGATTATAATGCTATTAAAAAATTTAACAACATGAAAAGATAGATAGGAGGTTCTTTTAATGTTAGATTTAGGAACCCTTCAAGCGCACATAAAATTAGATGGTGCAGATAAATTTAAGGAAGACTTAGATACTTCAAGTTCTAAAGCTGATGGACTTGGCGCGAAGTTAAAAGGTGGTTTAGTAAAAGCGGGCAAGGTTATGGGTACTGCCTTTGTTGCAGCGGGCGCCGCAGCTACTGCCGCTTTTGGAGTTATTACCAAAGGCGCGCTAAGTGCATATTCAGATACAGAACAACTTAGAGGAGGTGTAGAGAAGCTATTTGGTGATGATGCGGCCAAGGATGTAGTTAAGAATGCAGATGCGGCCTTTGCTACAGTAGGTATTAGCGCCAATAAGTACATGGAGAATGTTACAAGTTTCTCTGCTTCTTTAATCTCTTCAATGGGAGGCGATACCAAAGCCGCCGCAAAAGTAGCAGATATGGCTATGCGCGATATGGCTGATAATGCAAACGTATTTGGTACTGATATGGAATCAATAACGAATGCTTATCAAGGTTTTGCGCGAGGCCAATATCAACTACTTGATAATTTAAAGCTTGGATATGGAGGAACTAAGGAAGAAATGGAGCGCTTACTTGCAGATGCGGGTAAGCTCACAGGACAGAAGTACGATATAAGCAACTTAAATGATGTTTATAACGCAATCCATGCAATCCAAGAAGAACAAAACATTGCGGGAACCACTGCAAAAGAGGCAACGAAAACTATAAGTGGTTCTATCAACGCAACCAAGGCCGCATATCAAAACTTTCTTGCGGGATTAGCAGACCCAAATGCGAACTTAACTCAATTGGTTGATAATTTGGTTGACTCTGCTATGAACGTTGCGGATAACGTAATTCCTGTGATTTCAAGAATTACTGATTCTATTGGTGATGTACTGCCGCAGCTCACAGATAAGATTGGACAGTTACTCCCTAAAATTCTCCCAATAATCTCCAACTTAATTCTACAGATTGGTAAAGCGATACCTAATCTTTTGAGGGGAGTGATTGGAGCCATAACAAGCTCTCTGCCGCAGTTTATTGATGCGGGAATCGAATTATTCAATGGATTAGTTAAAGCGCTCCCTGAGGTGATAAATGAGCTTGTGGCGGCACTCCCGCAGATAATCAATGCAATTGTGGCTGCGATACCACGATTAATTCCCGCTATTGTACAAGCGGGTATTACATTGTTTACCGCACTTGTACAGAACTTACCCGCAATTATAGCTGCAATTGTGGCTGCGGTTCCTCAGATTATTAGTGCTTTTATTAGTGGATTGAATGAAGGTGCGGGACAGATATTTAAAGCGGGAGGCTCTGTAATGATGAGCCTTGTAAAAGGAATAGCTGCCGCGATAAGTACATTAGGCGCGCCGCTAAGTAAAATGAAGGCATTAGTTGCTTCTGCGGTTAACTCAGTAAGAAGCAGATTTACTGCCATGAAGAATGGAATTAGCAATGCAGTTGGGGCTGTAAAGAATGTTGTAGCGGGAATGGTTAGTTCCATTTCAAGCGCTTTTGGTAAGATACCTTCACTTATCAATAGAGTGATTGGATTCTTTAAAGGATTAGGTGGAAAAATCAAGAGCGCAGTTGGTAACTTAGGTTCACTATTAGTAGGCGCGGGACAATCAATTATGAGTGGTTTACTTAGTGGAATTAATGAGAAGTGGGAAGCTATTAAAACTAAAGTCTCAGGAATGGGCAAATGGATTAAAGAGCATAAAGGACCGAAGAAGTACGATTTGAACTTACTTGTAGAAAATGGTGGATGGATTATGCAAGGCTTAATGGATGGATTAGATAAATCTATGCCCGCTTTAAGAGATAGATTAGGTGGAATTGCTGATACTATCCAAGGTACTAAGTTCAATGCTACTGCCGCACTTGCTTATGCAGATGGCGCGGGAGCGAATGGAGCAACAATGCGCACTTCAGAAGATACAACTTATAACGTTTATATTAATGGAGCTAAGATTAATGATGATAAGCAAATTGAAGGTAAGTTTAAAGATTTGCTTACTTCAATGGCTCGCAAGGGGATGATGTAATGGCACAAGCTACAAAGACAACTTTAAATAGTAAACTACCTGTGGTATCTAAGATTGCATTTTGTACCTCTGCGGGCGCGAATATGGCAACTAAGATATATACAGGTGAGAATGGAAAGTTTACACGTTATGTTGGGTTTAAACAGAACTCTAAAACTTATCCATTCCAAATACAATATAGACAACGTTCAAGATATACTAACACGAACTCTAAAAGCGTAGGCGCGCAGTGGACTAATTGGAGTGCTTGGAAGAACGCAGTTGCAATTTCCGGAATTCCAATTGAAACTACTGAAGCAACAAAACCTGTGAATAAATGGTTAAAAGCAAATAAAGGAGTTAATAAGAAGGGAACATATCAAACCTTCTTTACTATGAACAACTACCAAATACCTACTACTTATGATGCGAGAGAGTTTCAATTTAGAATTAGAACTATTAATAAGGCAAAAGCTAAACATGGTAATTGGACTACTCAAACATTAAGTGTTTATAAGCGCGCCGCAGTAGTAGATGAAACAATTATAACTGCAAGTGATGGAGGAATTAAAGTTAAGTTCAACTATATTTGGGATAGAACCGCAAGTGTTAAAGTCAACTCAATTAAAGATTCACAAGGTAGAGAACTTTTGAGAAAAGCTTTTACTTCAGGTGTAGATGCGGCCTATCTAACTAGTGAAACTACTCCAACTCCGCGCACAGGTTATCAAGGTGGCCAAGTTCTTATTGGAATGAATAGATTAAAGAGAAAGGTTGAGGTTGGAGAAACTTTAACTCTTGGTGTGAATTTTGTTACAGGAGATGGCGCGCCAACTGCATTGGCTTCTGGAACTGTCATAGAACCAAGAAGGGATATATCTATGGCAGTAAATCATACTTGGGATGAAGATAGAGGTTTGTTAACTGTTACTGCTACTAATAATGGAAGTATTACTCTTGCAGATGTGGGATGTAATGTATCTTATACCTATAACGGAAAAAGTTATGGCGCTGCCGCAGTATCTGTTACAAAGAATCTTGAAGTTGGTGGTACATCAACCTTTTACTTCTATCCTCCAATTGGAATTCCTTTAACTCTCAATGTAAAAGAGGAAGATGAGCTTGATTATAAAGATTCAGAACCAACACAAACCTTCACACTTTCCGCAAAGGGATATAGATTTAATAAAATTGATTCTCTTACAACTTGTGGTGTTGCTTGGGGTGATGTGTCTTATGAGATTAGCGCGGCGCCGCAATTTGAAACTGCCTTACCATATGGAAGAGATAGCAATGTAATTTTCTATGGACAAGGAACCACAAACACAATTGGTTTTACTGCAACAATTGTAGATAAGGATAACTGCTATGGAGGCAGCTACAGCCGCAAATCTGCATGGGATACAGTAAGAAATAACCAAGGTGTGTACTACTTCCGCACAAGCCAAGGCGATATGTACAAGGTTGGACTTACGGGAGTAAATATTAGTCACGATAAGAAAGACTTATTTGCTCTGAAAGTTGATATGTTGGAGGTAGTGTAATGGCATGGAGTTGGAACGAATCAGGAAGAATTGATAGTTTTTATTTTGAGAAGATAAGTCCAAAGGATTTGAATACTTCTCTTGGTAGTCTTGATTGTCTCGTTATAGGCGGGACAATCAACTACTCTTACTACTCTGATTTAAAAGTGAGTGGAGAACTTCAAGTAATTAATGCAAAAAGCTCCATGAGTGAGGAAGAGTATTTGATAAGAATTTGGTATACTCCTTCACTCAATGGAGAAACGCAAAAGATAAAGATTGGTACTTTCTATTTTACTGCGGATTTGCACTATGAGAATGGAATGTATAGAGGTACTGTTCAGTTACGTTCTTTACTCGCGCGCCATATTGATGATGTGACAGTTCAGAAGTGGACTTTATCCAAGAACAAACTTGCTTCTACTTGTTTTAAAAATGTATTCTCAGCTCTTGGCGGCTTCCCATTAATTAATGGAATTGTTGATAAGAAAATTTCCAAACAACACGTATTTGATGTTGGTGTAACTCCTATGAGTATATTGCAGTATATCGCAGATTACGTAGGTGGAGAGATAACTGTTAATCCTCATGGGCAAACTGTTCTTCAGAAATATTTAAGCCCATCAAATAAGAAGAAGAACATTTCACACTATGTAACTGCGAACGCTAAAAGTGTGGTAAAACCTGGAATTGATATTTCTAATTCTATAAAGGAAATTCCCAATAGAGTTGTTTGTGTTTATGAAAGTCAAACAGGTAAGAAGACAACTCAATATATTGGCAAGGCCGCACTTGCAGCGAAGGAGGCGCGCAGTTATCAAAATACAGGAAAGTGGACAACTGTTTATTACAATATCTCCAATTGTAAGAAGCCTTATGTAAAGAACTTAAAAGCCAAAGCAAAACAGTATTTAACAAGTTTAAACCATAAGACAATTTACTATGAATTTGATACATATTATCAACCAATAGAAATAGGTGAAGTTATTCAATTGAAATATGATGGAATAACTGTAAATGGCCTTGTGTCAGATATTGATTTAAGCCTTGAAGTTGGCGCTAATATGCACGTAAAAATAAGGAAGGTATAAACATGGCGGGATTAGATGAATTAAGCGCAATCCTCTTTAATGGCACAAGTGAACAAAGCGTTGCTGCAAATAGCGGCGCGCCACAAACAACTATCGTATACGGCGTTGCTCTTGCGAGTAGCGCCGAAGGCGAAGTTGAGGTTCAGTTAGATGATGCTATATATGCAGCAGATGATTTAGAGGATGATGATTATGAGTTTGTTAGCTTAACAGATGCAGATGATGATGTTAATGCTATTGATGAAGATGAAGAATTAGAAGACCCTGAGGAAGAAGAAGGAGAAATTGTATATTGGACTCCCGAAGATGATGAAGCTGTAGGTAGTGACGAATAGGAAGGAGGTGCTTAATGTCAGATATAACAGGTATTATAGAACAAGTTTTTATAGATGATGAAGATGTAGTAAATAGCTTGGAAGAAACAAATGAAATAGATGAACCAAGTGAAGACCCATCAATACCTACTGAAGATGAAGATATTGGAGAAGGCGGCGATTCAACACCTGTAACTGTGATAAATGGTGATGTAGTTGAAGCAGATGAAGAAGATACTATAAACCCAATAGAAGAGAATGATTTAACAGAATCAGAAGTAGTTGCTGAAGAAGAAGTAGTTGAACCTATAATCTCCAATAGAGAAGTGCTTCCAACTATCGGTAATGTACAAGAAGGCGATAGAGTAATGGTAGCTCTTATTAATGGAGAAGCTACGGTTTTAGGAACAGTAGGTAGTGGAGATAGACAGCAAGAAGAAATTAATACGATTACTGCGGATGTAGCAGAATTGGGAACTGTTGTTGCGGGCAAAGCTTCAATTGGTGACTTAGATGCACAAACCGCGCGCATTGATAGTTTAGAGACAAATAAAGCAGATGTAACTGCACTTAATGTTGAGAAGGCGCGCATTGATGGTTTAGTAACTTCTAAAGCAGATGTAATAGAATTGAACGCAGCTACAGGTAGGATTACAGCACTTGAAACGAATAAAGCTAACGTAAATGATTTGAACGCTGCTACTGCGCGCATTGGAACACTTGAAACAGATAACACTTCTATCAAAGGAAGACTTGCTGCGGCAGAAGGTAACATTAATACATTATCTACAAACAAAGCGAATGTAACGGATTTAACTGCGGCAACTGCGCGCATTGATGATTTAGAAACTAATGCTCTTACCGCAGATAGTGGAATTATTAAGAGCTTACAAACAAATAAAGTTGATACAGATACTTTAACCGCAAATTACTTAACCTCAAATCAAATTGCTGCGGCCTATGCAAAAGTTGATGCATCAAATATTAATACTGCTACTATCAGAAATGCTTGGATTGACTCTTTAATGGTTCAAAGTGGATTAATTGCGCATAGCGGAACCATTTATACTCTCGATGCAATCCAAGTGAACGCAAGCAAAATTACCGCGGGAACATTGGATGTACAGAGACTAATTGTTACTGTTGATGGACACAAATATTTAGTTCAGATTAACTCTCAAGGAAATCCAACTTACATTAAATTAGATGGTGATGTAATTGAAGATTTAACGGTTACAGCAGATAAAATTGTTGCGGGCGCCATAACCGCGGAGAAGATTACAACAGAAAATATCGTTGGTAGTGGTGGATGGATTAATCTTAGAAATGGTACTTTCAACTACACAAATGCGGAAAGTGGAGAAGGTATTAGTTGGGATGGAACGCATCTTAATATTAAAGCACAACAGATTAACATAGGAACTACTAATGTATTGACAAGGATAATTAATGCAGAGGATACTGCGAATACTGCGGCGAGTGATGCGGCAACTGCAAAGAGTAATGCAAGTTCTGCTGTATCTACCGCAAATTCCGCAAGTTCTGCTGCAAGTGCTGCGCAAACTAACGCTGCCAATAGTGCGGCCGCTGCACAAAGCGCACAAGCTGCGGCAGAAGCAGTTCAGACAAAAGCAGAGAATGGAGAATTTGATGGAGCTGATGGAAGAGGTGTAAAAACTACTACTGTAACATATCAAGTTGGAACAAGTGGTACACAAGCGCCAAGTGGAACATGGCAAACATCACCTGTTGCTACTACCGCGCAAGGACAATACTTATGGACAAAAACGGTTATCACTTATACAGATAATACTACTTCTACTTCCTATTCAGTTGCTGCTCATGGCGCCAAAGGAGAACAAGGAATCCAAGGTGGACAAGGCGCGAAGGGAGACAAGGGAGATAAAGGCGATACTCCTTCAATTACTGCATCGAAAAGTGGAACCACAACTACAATTAAGGTTGATGGAACTTCTATTGCTACTATTAACGATGGAGCAAAAGGAGATAAGGGAGATAAAGGTGAGCAAGGTATTCAAGGAGAACAAGGTATTCAAGGTATACAAGGTGAAACTGGCGCACAAGGGCCACAAGGAATACAAGGTGAGCAAGGCCCAAAAGGAGATACAGGTGCGCAAGGGCCGCAAGGTGAGAAAGGTGATACTGGCGCAACTGGTGAAAGTATTGCTTCAATCACTAACTACTATTTAGCTTCAAGTGCAAGTAGTGGTGTTACTAGAAGTACAAGTGGTTGGACAACATCTATTCAAACAATGGATTCCACCAAGCAATATCTATGGAACTATGAAGTAGTTACTGGTAATAAAGGAACAACTTTGACTACAACAAACCCAGTTATTATTGGTAGATATGGACAGAATGGCGGCACAGGTAAAGGTATTTCAAGTATTACTGAATACTATTTAGCTACATCTGCTTCTTCAGGAGTAACTACTTCTACTTCAGGATGGACAACCACAGTTCAAACAACAACTGCTACTAAAAAGTATTTATGGAACTATGAAGTTATTGCTTATACATCTGGAAATCCATACACTTCTTCTCCAAGAATTATTGGTACTTATGGAGATAAGGGAGATACTGGCGCGCAAGGGCCTAAAGGAGATACTGGTGCTAAGGGAGATACTGGTGCTACTGGCCCACAAGGGCCGCAAGGCATCCAAGGTGAACAAGGAGAACAAGGCGCGAAGGGCGATAAAGGAGACAAAGGTGATAAGGGAGATAACGGAACTTCCTATTACACTTACATAAGATATTCTGCTAACTCTAATGGTAGTGGAATGGTTGTTTCACCTACTTCTTCTACAAAATACATTGGACTATATACAGGTACATCAAGTACGGTTCCCGCATATACTTCTTTTACTTGGAGCAAGTACATGGGAGAGAATGGAACCAACGGAACCAATGGTACAAATGGAACCAATGGCGCGTCTGTAACAGAAGTTAAGATTTTATACTATCTCAAATCGAATACAACCGCGCCAAGTAAACCAACTTCAGAAGTTACTTCTACTTCAACTTCAAGCGGAGTTTGGACAACCGCAGTACCTACTTATATAAGTGGATATTCTTATTTCACTTGCGCGCAAACCAAACTTAGTAGTGGTACTTCACCTGTATGGAGCGCGCCAACATTAGACAGAGCATTAACAGATGCGAATAGTAATGCAAAGACAGCAACAACTAATGCAAGTAGTGCGCTTACCGCAGTTCAAAACGTTCAAACTTTAATAAGAGAATATTCAAGTGGTGTACTTGTTTGTAAGACGAATCAAACAATTGGCGCGCTAGTGAATGCAGATGGAAGTTTTGACGTAGTTAATACTACTTGGAGTAATGGTGTTCCAACTGCACAAACTCCATCTATTTCAAGCTTCGGCGCGACAGTAAGAATTGGAAAATCGAATGCACCTAATGTTACTGTTGATAGTAGTGGAGTTTTCTTATATGACGGTGGAGGAACCGCAGAGGCAAACAAATTAGCTCAATTTGGTTCTACAGCTACTATCGGAAAGACAAGTGGAAATAATTATAATATATATATAGATAGTAGCACTATCAATTTAAGATATAATGAAATTATATTAAATAAAATTGATTCATCTGGAATGACTTTAAAAAATTCTAGCGGTTCTACTTTAGCTGAATTTAAGTCTTATATTAATTTAGGAACTGGACATACTAATACCTATACTGGCAGTGCGGCGATGGGAGTAGGATTAACTACAGCAAAAACTAATCAAATAGTAGTTGGTAGGTATAATGAAAGTAACTCTAATGCTACTTTTATTATAGGTGATGGAACTAGTTCATCGGATAAATCTAACTTGTTAACAGTTGGTAACATGGCTGGAAAACAAATAACTGATACTTTTGTGGGAGATGGTAGCACAAAAACTTTTACTTTGTCTAACACACCAACAAGTACACCTACTGTGATACCAGATGCGAGTTCAACGACTACATATACTGTTAGTAGCTGGTCTGGTACAACTATAACTTTAAATACTAACGTTGTTGAAAATGAGCAGATTCAATTCAAATATACTACTAATGAAAAAGGCGGATATCTAGTTATTGGAAATATTGGTGGCATTCATGGTAAAGGGGCGATAGTTGGGGGTGTTATTTCTGGTAGTAGCACAATGACAGCTTCTGGTAGTGGTTCATCTGTTCATGGATATGCTTATAATAGTACAATGACAGCCTCTAGTTATGGTTCATCTGTTTATGGATATATTACTAACAATAGTGCAATGATAGCTTCAGGTACTGGTGCATCAATTCATGGATATGCTTATAATAGTACGATGACTGCTTCACGTACTGGTGCATCAATTCATGGATATGTTGTTGATGGTAAAATGACAGCCTCTGGTTATGGTTCATTAGTTTATGGATATGTTTATGGTGGCACAATGATAGCCTATAAGGATGGTTCAGTAGCTCTTAATGAAGGAACTCGTGCTTATGCACGTGCTCAACTTGCAATTGGCACATATAACAAGAATGATGTAGCTATAACAACGACTCATCCATCAGGAACAACAGCCTATGGCACATATGCCTTTATAATCGGCAACGGAACTGGAGATTCAGCTTCAGCTCGTTCCAATGCGTTAACGGTAGATTGGAATGGAAAAGTAAATATACCTTCTACGGGACAATATTTAGTGAATAACAATAAGTTAATAAAAATTGTAACCGTAGTTGGTAAATATACAAGTAATATCGCAGCCTCAGGCGCGGTAACCATATCAACAACTTATACCTTACCTTCTCCATATACAACAGTAGTTGGATTAAGAGAAGTTAATACTAACCATAATAATGTACTTACTATAAATGAATTTACTATAAGTGGAGATGGTGCAGTTGGTAGTACTGTTACTTGTGGATGTAGAGTAAGAAATGTATCAAATAGTGCTTGTAGTGGTACTTCGTCTAATCCAATAACAGTTAATTTTGAAATTGCAATTGCGGCTGTATAAAAAAATATTGTGCGTAACACTTTCTCAGTTTATAATTATCCTATATAAAATTAGTTGAAGTTTGCGGAACGTTTTGCGGAACAAAAAAGATAAAACTGCTTAAATTCAAGCTGCTAGAGCGTTTAAGAAGAAATCACAGAGACTAACAGCCACCAAATAGAGATGGTTAAAAACGTTGAAAATAGTGGGTTCTACGTTATGTAAAATCCACTATTTTTATTGCATTTGCGTAACATTTGCGGTACAATGCGGTTAAGGAGGTTCTAGCTATGAAGTATAATAGTTGTCATGTACATCAATTAAAGAGAAAAGGTAGGCCATGGCAAGCGCGCCTTAAATATAAAGACCCAATTACAGGTAAGTGGAAAGAAACAAGTAAGATGTTGCGCGGAGTCAATGGTAAGAGAGAAGCGACGAAGGCCGCAGAAGCTTGGTTCAATGAAATGAATGCGGCAGCGGCTAATTCCCTTAGTATAGAAAAGGATAAAACAGTTGGGGAGATGGTTCAAGATTATCTTGACTACCAATATAGAACAGGGGAAATACAATTAACAACTTATACGATGGAAAAGACGCACAGTAAAACTTTAATTGACCCATATATTGCAGATATTTCTTTTATATCATTAGATAGAGATGCTATAAATGCTTGGCTTACTAAACTCAATGCGCGCGGCCTATCACAGAGTGCAATTGCTACAGGATATTATACAGTAAGAAAGGTTTATAACTATTATTATGAAGCGGGAGATATAAATAATAATCCATTTAGAGGCATTAAACCACCAAAGAAAGGAAAGACAAAGGTTACTCATCTTACAAATGAGCAAATGGATGATTTCTTAGCTTACGTATACTTGGACTATAATCCTGAAGATGAAATGTATGCTGTGTTATTAATTGCTTTCTATGGAGGTTTGCGGCGAGGTGAGATTTGCGGGCTTAGGTGGCGCGATGTTAATTTAGAAACAGGAATGCTTTCTGTAGAAACATCAATTGGTGTAATTGCGGGTGTAACCGCGGGATATACAAAACAACCAAAGAATCAATCATCTATACGCACCTTTCCAATGGTTCCGCAATTATGGGATGCACTCAAGCAACGACACGCCGCAATCAAACCTGAGCCACATTGGTTTGTTTGTGGGTACGAAGATGAGTTTTTAAAACCTAACGCACTCGCAAGAATGTTTAGAGAGTTTGTAGATAGACATAACCTTACAGATGCTTATGGGAAAAGAATTACTCCTCATATGTTGCGGCATAACCTTGGCGCAGTAGGTATAAGAAGTGGAATGGATATAGCTTCTCTTTCAAGAATGTTTGGACATTCAAGTAGAGCAATGACATTAGATACATATGGAGATGCAACTAAAGATGCAATGGTAGTTGCGGCAAGTAAATTGGGTGATAGATTCGATAATGATACTGAGTATTTCAAGATGGAAAGAGAAGAAGTAGAAGAGTTAAAAGAAGAATAAAAAATGCGGCCAAGTCTATTTAAAGCTTGGCCGCGCTTATTTATACTACCAAGTAAGCAGCTCCTCCATTACAGTATCTGCAACCTTATCTTTAGGAGCATTCTCAAACTCGATTTCATCTCTGTAAGTCTTGTAGAAGTAAGCTTTGGCGGCGAAGGTATCCTTAACCTTAACCATCTTACCATCTTCCTTATCTATTCTCTGTTTCTTAACCTTTACCTTACCACTCTTATCTACATAGGTAACAGGATTTCCATTTTCATCAAGTACATCTACGGTTTTCTGCTCTTTCTGCTCCTTAATAGCAACCGCGGCGAAGGCAGCCTTACTTGCCTTATCGTTGTGGTTCTCCTTAATATAATCCATCATTTGAGCAATAGTAAGTTTCTTGTAATCCAATTTTACTTTAGCAGCCATTGTTATAACTCCTTCCTACGTTAAAAGTAACTTTAGTATATTCTACCACTAATTCGTATATTTGAGCAAAAAAATTTCCTTTTTGTTAAAATTTTGAACCAAATTTTTATAGTAAGCCGCAGTAAAAACTACTTATAAGTGTAAGAACAAAGAGTTTTTTATAGTGTATAGCTATGAAGAACCCATTTGTTAAAGCCATAATAAATAACTCCTATTTTTCTCCTTACTAAATTTTTATCCATATACTTCAGAGAGAGCGCGTACAGTTAATTGTCGCGTTCTCTTTTGTTTTAAAGAGGAAAAGAAAATGAAATACTACTTACACTTGCGCGCCTCCAACGTAGAAGCGTATGCAGATACAACTGAGGCGCTTGATATAAAGAAAACCTTAATGGACTATGGAATTGATGTAGATGTTCGCGCGGCCGCCGTAAACGTAGAAGGCGAGTTTCTACAAAAGTATTGGTATGATAACCATAAAGAAGCAAAGATTGCGCGAATGGACAATGGAAGGTATATGTACTTTGTTTGCTATGGAAAAAATTAAAGTACCCTATGAGATGGTAAAAAGTCAAAATTCGTTTTGCTATAGAAGATTATCTTTTAGAGGTATGGAAAAAATTCATTATACCTATAGAACAGACTATATATAGTAATATATTAAGATATCGGAGCAAATAGCAAAGATATCGCTTTGCGCTATTTGGCGCGCCTCCTTTGGAGGGAGGCTTGCCTAGCGCGCAGCTCCCAAATAGGAGTTTACGAACAAGAAGAAGAGAGGCCGCACGTACAAGCTTCTCCTGTAAGTTCCGATTTTTTTTGAAATTTTGACTCAAATTTTTATAGAGAGTATGGAATAAATTCCACTTATATATAGAACAAAGTAAAGAAAACAAATCGCGCAAAGGCGCAAGGAGGAATTTATTATGGCATACTTTGCAAATCAAAAGACAATTACTATTCATAAGCCGCAAATCGAAAAGGACGCAACCAAGATAATACTCGATAGAAAGGTTGTTGAAGCTGCGGCGCGCGAGTTAACAGGCAATGAGTTTAAGATGTATATGTACTTTGCTTCTAACTCAGATAATTTTGACTTGGACTTCTCTCCATCTCACTTTGGCAATACTTACGGAATTACTGCTGATACGGCGCGCAAGATTGTAAAGAAGTTAGAAGAGAAGAAGTACCTTATTAGAAGAGGGCGCAGTGAGAATTTATTTGACTTTTACCTAAGCCCGCAAAAGAAACTCCATCTTACAATTAAGGTAGAGAAGCGCTATATAGAAGATGAAAGTGGCGCAAGATATCCAATGAGTTTTGGAGAGTTTTCCAAGGCCGCACTTGAAGATGGAGAGTTTACTGAAGATGAATTAAAGGCTTATTGGAGCCAACAAGAATTAGTAGAGGAGGAAAAATAACTATGATTATTAAGGATTTAACGAACAAAGCCGCCGCGCAAGTAAGCGA
>AUXO014044519.1_pt1 | contig 22340 bp, 18 predicted proteins | sample 768731 | NCBI WGS metagenome assembly AUXO01 (sample SAMN02715735, study PRJNA202380) | gut metagenome | biome: sheep rumen | host: Ovis aries | place: New Zealand: Palmerston North | reverse complement strand
GGTTTGTTTCCTGCCATTTGTAATCTTTTCATCAAGCATAGTGCCATAAAATGACCAACATGCAAAGAGTCTGCAGTCGGGTCAAAACCTATATAAAAACGAGCTCCGCCATTGTTTATTAGTTCTTTAATTTCTTTTTCATCAGTAACTTGAGCGATTAAACCTCTGGCTTGTAACTCTTCAAATATATTCATTCTTTCTCCTTTTTTATAAAGAATATCATAAACATACAACACAACAAATTTATAAATTAGTGAAATCCGGTATTTGAAAAAGTATCAAACCGGTAAGAACCTGTATAATCAATTAATCTATCTGAATAACCCATAATTTTTAATTCTATAATATCTTTCATCGAATTATTATTTCTGCCCAAACGCTTTATTCCTGATGAATTTTTATTTGTTGCAAATTGCGAAAGAGCATCTTCAAAGGCAGAAAATAAGTCTAGGCATTTAGGAAATTTGTAATATTCATAAATTTCTTTTTTTGCATTAGATGTTATTGTTGCTGTTATTTGTTTCTTTCCGGCATCTGTCATTGTTGCTTTGGCACTTGTATCTAATAATAGATAATCTTTTTCAATTAATTGTTTAATAATGTTTTTATCCAAGGAAGTGTTTATATCAAATATTTTAAGAATATTTGATATTTTACTTTTTTGTTGCGGCAACATATCAATATAATCATCATATTTGCATAAATATTCAATTGCTTTTTCTTTATCATGTCCTAAATAATTAATTATTGTTTCTAAAATTTCTTTATCTTTAACATATTGCATACTCTGCGGATATTGAGATACAATATTTGAATTTATTATATATTTTCCGGCTTTTTCTATATCAACAGTACCGTTTTTATTTCTCGCATAATTTTCAGCTGCATCAAACAACTTTTTATCAAAATTAGAGTCTTTAAGATAATCAAAATATGTTATTTTTCTAAATAATGCTTTACTTAAGCCTTCTGTATTTACTATATTTTCATTAGAATACAGATGCGATTTTATTGTATTAATTATAATTTTTGATTTGTCTAATCCTGTTTCTTCAAAAATTTCAGGTTTATAAGAAGAACATAATTCTGCAATATAATTCATTTTATTTTTATATAGTAAATTTATATACAAATCAAAGGTCTTTTGCTCATTATACAAAGCTGCAAGCTTTTTTCGTTCAATTTTAAGTTTTGCTATAGCAACATCCTGTTCCATTCTATTAAGTTTTTCAGTACCTACAGGAGCTATAGAATTTTTTTCCATAAATTCAATTAATTCTTTTAATGTCATTTTTTCGTCCCAAACGGAATCAAGTCCATTTAAGAATTTCTTTAGCATGACAATATCTTCATACTCAAATTTACAAGAATTAAAATCTACTATATGTTTAAGTAATTGTTCATCATCTAATCTGTCACCATAAAACTCTAATCTTTGTCTAAAAAGTTCAGGAGTATAATTGTCATAACTTCTTTGTTTTGCCTGTATATTTTCTCCTGTTTTTATAATTCCTTTGATTCTGTTCGGAATTTTATCAAATTTATATGGTAAATCTTTTATTGAGGAAACTTTTATTTTTTTATCGCCATTAGAATAAATTATCTCATTAGGATTTTTTAAGTTCAGATACTGTTCTCTGATTACCGATAAAATATAGTCGTCATAATCAATACTCATCAACTTTATATCGTCATCACTAATAAGATTTTTCTTAACTTTTCTAAATTCAGGAATAGATGAAAAACTATTATTTTCTATTGCATTTTCTAATCTTAAACTTATTCTTTCTATCATTGGTTTTGATAATCTTGTTAAATAGTTTTCTGCTTCTTCCATGCTTTTTACTTTTACATTTTTATCTAAAAGTTCAATTATTTTTGCTGAAATTAAATTTGAAAATGTTTTCATATCATTATTAACAGCAACTTGTTTTAAGTTTTCATAAAATTCTCTGGTTAGTGTATCTACAAGTTTTTCGGCAATAACATCTTCAGGTCTTGTTGGAATTTGTATATTCGGGAATTTCTCTCTTAATTCTTGAATAGAATGTATTTTTCTTAAATCTTCATAATGCTTGTGAAAAACATCAGATAAATTAAAATGATCCTGAAGAACAGCATCTTTAAATTCTTCAATTAAATTATAATCAGTTTTTTCATCTTTAATATGATGTATTCCAACTTCTATAAGCATATTGTCGTCTTTTATAAGACGCCTTGTTTCTTTTAAAATTTTTTTTACTTTTTCGAAAGCCTGTTGAGAATTATATTTACCTAAACGTTTTTCTTCACGTAATATCATAGTATCAAGCACATAATTTTGCATTCTCTTTTCTATGGTTGCAACACGTCTTAGCATTTTCAATTCAATTTCTTCGTCAGAAAGCATTACATCCGGCAAATTTTCGTGTAATATAGAGTCTAAAGTTTTTATAATTCCTTTTTTGCTTGAAATTATATCAAGTTTTGACGGATTTATTTTACCGGTAAAATAAATTTGAGGATAAGTAACATTTAAAAAATCTAAACTTTTTTCCTGTTGATTTATATTTGCGGATTGAAACGGATTTGATATTAAAAATTTATTTTGATTAATCCCTAAATTTGATTTTACTACACTATTTATCTTCATAATTACTCTATTATTATAAAACTGAAAATAAAATTTTTTGTCAATAAAATTTTATTAATAAAAAGTTACAAAGATTAAAGTTTTTAAAACTTTTTGACGTAATAAAAAATATAGCAATAGGAGTATTATGAGTTTAATAATTGATTCAAATCTTGCATATTTACAAAAGGTTTTGAACATAAATCCTGTTAAATATCAACAGTATTATGCAAACATGACTATTGATGAAATTATTGAAGCAGAAGCTGCACAAGGTAATCAACAGGCAATAAAATTAGCTCAGGAACTCACAACAAATGTTAACCTTATTATGGACTTGTTTGATTTGGCTGATTCAAACAATAAATATGCAATTTTAAGACAATTATCAGATAGAGATTTACATGTTTTCTTGCCACAAATGGATAAAGAAGATATGCTTCAGGGTTTGTTCTTTTTTACAGAAGACAAATTAATGAAAATGCTTGAAGAATTGCCCTCTGAACAGCTTGTAAAAACTGTTTTTGAAATGTTTTCCAAAGAGCAAATTGTTCAACTCATGCCGGAAGAACAATTAGATAAATTTTTAACAAATACAGCTATAGACAAAAATAAAATTTTGAAACATATGCAATCAATTCCTGCAGAATACGTTGCTCAGGTTTTGGAACAAATTACAGGTGAAACTGTTGAAAATATGGATAGCATTGATTTATCAAAGAAATTTGGTGAATTAAATCCTCTTGAATACAAAGATGCCCTAAAAGCATTTCAACCGACACAAAAACAACAATTGGTTTTATCTTTAGGTAAAGAACACAATGAATGGTTCCAATTATTCGATGCCAAAGCTTATACAAAAATTATAAACAGAGAAAAACAACAGCCTGAAGTAGTTAAGGCAATGAGTGTAATTGAACCGGAACATATTGAAAAAATGCTTAAAGAATTGCCAAATGATTTATTATCAATTGTTATTACTCAAATAGATACAGAAAAGTTTGCAAGTATACTTATGAGCGATTTCCCTGAAGTTATTGCCGATATCATTTTAAAATAGTTTTATTCATGCTAAACTTCTTTTATGGTAAAAATTTTGGATTGCACACTGCGTGACGGCGGTCATATTAACAATTGGGATTTTTCTAAAGAGTGTATTTTAAAAACAATTACGGCAGCAGAAAAAAACGAAATTGACTATGTGGAAGTCGGCTACAAAATGCCGGAATGCGTTGCTTCATCTCCCGTAAAACTTGTTATTATGGTTGATGCAAAAAATATTCAGCCTGTTGATAAAAAGGCAGATTTTGTTCGTGTTGCTTGCTATCCTGAACAGATAAAAACTGCTATTCGTGCAGTTGAAGACTTTAAAACTCAAGGTTTTGGAGTTTTTTTACATCTTATGACTGCTGACAGGTTCACAGATTGGGACATATTAAAAAATTGGCAAAATAAAGATATATTGGAATCCCTTTATTTTGCCGACTCCTTTGGTTCTTTTATGCCAAATGATGTTGAAAGAATATTTAATAAAATTAAAGATTGCGGATTTAAAAAAATTAGTTTTCATGGCCATAACAATCTTCAATTAGCATTTGCCAATACTATAAAAGCTATCGAAGCTGGTGCATATAGCGTTGACGGTTCTGTGTTCGGAATGGGCAGAGGCGGTGGAAATCTTCCAATTGAGCTACTTTTAAAATATTTAAATAAAGATAATTCAGAATATATTTCACTCATAAAAAACTATTATCTTGATATTTATAAAAAAAATCAATGGGGTTACAATTTCGATTCATTAATTAGCGGTTTAAATAATTTTCATCCTTCAAAAGTTAAAGCAATTGTATGATTACATATTATTTCCGTAATTTTATAATCATAAAAAAGAGGGAATATCTATGCTTTTTACAGAACATGCTCAAGCTATTATAAAATCAGCAAAATCAATTGTTGTTGCAAGAAATTTTTCCGAACTCATGCCTGAACATATTATGCTTGCTTTAATGCTAGATGAAAATGATTTGCCAAAAATATTATTAGAGCGTGTAGGAGCAGATAGTCCCGACATAAGAGAAAGATTAAACGGATACCTCTCAAAACGTGCATACAGTCCAAGAAGCAAATTTTCCAACGTTAAATTATCTTCCGAATGTTTAAATATGATGCGTGTCGCACAAGAAGAAGCAGAAAAATACGGAGATGAACAAATTAGTATAGAACATTTGTTTTTAGCATTGTTCAGAAATAATAACAAAGTTTTGGATTTTTTGTGGGAACAAAGCAAAATTAATCGTTTGGAATTATATGAAAAAATGGTTGATGAAGTTAAACATATTCAAACGATAGAAGAACCTGTATATTCAGATGAAACAGATAAAAAACCGATTATACAGGACGAAACAGAATCTCAAACACCAAAAACAACCCGCAAAAAAGATGAAAAAATAAACGAAGCTCTAAAAAAATATACAACCGATTTGACAGAGCTTGCAAAAGATAACAAATTAGACCCCGTAATTGGCAGAGATGATGAAATAAGAAGAACAATACAGATATTAAACAGGCGTTCTAAAAACAATCCTGTAATTATCGGAGAGTCAGGAGTCGGGAAAACAGCTATTATTGAAGGTTTAGCTCAAAGAATAATATCCGGTGATGTTCCTGAAAGTCTTAAGAATGACAAAATATTGTCACTTGATTTAGGCGCACTTTTAGCAGGTGCTTCATATAGAGGTGAATTTGAAGATCGCCTTAAATCAGTATTAAAAGCTATTGAAGAAAAAGCTGACGATTTGATGTTATTTATTGACGAAATACATACGATTATGGGAGCAGGTTCCGCAGAAGGTTCTGCTGATGCAGGAAATCTTTTAAAACCGATGCTTGCAAGAGGAAATATTCGTGTAATAGGTGCAACAACAACCAATGAATATAAAAAATATATTGAAAAAGACAAAGCAATGGAACGTCGTTTTCAGCCCGTACTTGCTGAAGAACCTTCTGTAGAAACAACGATAAGTATCTTAAGAGGATTGAAAGATAAATACGAAGGTTTTCATGGCATAAAAATTATGGACAGCGCTATCATTTCTGCGGTAAAGCTCTCTCACAGATATATTTCAGACAGATGTCTGCCTGACAAAGCAATTGATTTGCTTGATGAAGCGGCTTCTGCTCTCAGAATAGAAATTGACACTATGCCTGAGGAAATTGATGTGTTTATCAGAGAAAGAATGCAGTTAGAAATGAACAAAACCGCATTGGAAAAAGACGGTTCACCGGAAGCTCTAAAAAAACTTGAAAAAATAACAAAAAAAATAACCGAACTAACAGAAAAAATTAATAATTTGCAAACTCAATGGATTCAGGAGAAAAAAGTTATTGACTCATCAGCAGCAGTAAAACGTAACATAGAAAAATTAAAATCTCAAATAGAAACTTTCAAAAAAAATCCTCAAATGACATCCTCTTTAGAAAAAAAATACAGCCAAATGCTTGATATGGAAAAAAAATTAAACGAAATCCAAAAACAATCAGGTAAAAAACGTTTATTGAAAGAAGAAATCGATGAAGACGATATCTCATCAATTGTTGCTAAATGGACGGGTATACCTGTAAACAGATTAATGGAAGATGAATCCGAAAAACTTATCAATATGGAAAAAGCTATGCACCAGAGAGTAATCGGTCAGGATGAAGCTGTTGTAAAAATATCCAATGCAATAAGATTATCTCGCTCAGGTCTTAGAGATCCGAAACGTCCTATAGGTACATTCCTGTTTTTAGGCCCTACAGGAGTTGGTAAAACAGAATTGGGTAAAACTCTTGCATATATCCTGTTTAATGACGAAGATGCTCTGGTCAGAATTGATATGTCTGAATTTATGGAAAAATCTTCTATATCAAGGCTTGTCGGTACAACTGCAGGTTATATTGGCTATGAAGAAGGCGGACAATTAACAGAAGCTGTCAGACGAAAACCTTATTCGGTTATATTGTTTGATGAAGCGGAAAAAGCTCATCCGGATATATTCAATATAATGCTTCAAATGTTTGATGACGGAAGATTGACGGACGGGCAGGGAAGATTGATCGATTTTAAAAATACAGTAATTATTATGACAAGCAATATTGCAAGTGACGTCATCCTTGATGAAAATTTATCGGAAGATGAAAAACAAAATTTAATTCAAAAAGCGCTGAGGGAAAAATTTAAACCGGAATTTTTAAACCGTATTGATGAAATTGTAATGTTCAAACCTTTAACATTGGAAGAATTACAATCAATAGTTGATATTCAAACAGAATCGCTCAAAAAACGATTGGCAGAACAAAATATTGAGCTTGAAATAACATCAAAAGCAAAAGAATATCTTGCAAAAGAAGGATATGAGCCTCTGTATGGTGCAAGACCTCTAAGACGTATCATAAGACAAAATGTAGAAATTCCACTTTCTATGGAAATTCTAAAAGGTCAAATAAAGAAAGAAGATAAAGTAATACTCGACTATAAAAACAATCAACTGTTATTCAAATAGTTTAAACATTATGCATGTTATCAAAAATTTCTTTTTTTTGAACCCATATTTCCATACCAAGTTCCTCGCCGGTATGTATCAAGGCATCTTTTATTTCTTTAAATGAATATTTTGAATTTTCAATATTACATAGCATAAACATCACAAAATGACCTTGCATAAGGGTTTGTTTTATATCTTCAATATTTACTTGGTATTCAGCTAGAATATTTGCAACTTTTGCAACAATCCCAACTTTATCAACTCCGGAAACCGTTACTATAATTTTATCAGCAGCCATAATAAAAAACCTCTATTTTGATTCTACCCATCTTTGATTAAACCATTTTGCAACGCCATATTTTTTGCAATATGCTTTCAAATCTATATTTACATCTTTGCATAATATATAAAGAACAATAATATTTGGAACACACATTGCAATCATCATTGCATCTGTTATGTCAATAATAGATTTAACATTCATACAAGAACCTATAACTATGAATATACAATATATTATGTTAAATGTAAGTACACGTTTTTTACCTTCACCGAGTAAAAATGTCCAAGCTTTTTGTCCGTAATATGCCCAAGAAATTAACGTTGACATCGCAAACAAAACTGCAATTATTGATAATATAATGGGGAAAAACGGAATTACTGATTGAAAAGCATTTGATGCAAGCTCAATACCGGAAATTTTACCGATTTGTGTGTGGTCTAAAACCCCTGAAAACACAATTGCAAAAGAAGTAAACAAACACAAAATACCTGTTAAAAATGTTTCTAATAAAGCAACAAACCCCTGAGAAATAGGTTCTTTTGTTTGAGCTGTTGCATAAACAATAGCAGCAGCACCCGTTCCTGCCTCGTTAGATTGAACAGATCTTCTCAAACCAATAATTATAGTACCAAATACGCCGCCTGCAACCGCTGTCGGATGAAAAGCTTCCCTTAAGATTAACATAAGCGCATGCGGTATATTCATAAAGTTAGCTAAAATAACTATCAAACCTGAAATTATATACAAAGCACACATTGTAGGAGTCAAAATTGTTGTAACTTTAGCTATACTTTTAATACCGCCAACAACAACTAAACCTATTAATATCGCAGCAACCAAACCAATTACCCAAGTAAATCCGTGAAAAATGCTATTTTCCCCACCTGTTATAAATATTATTTGGTGCGCAGTTTGATTAATCTGAATCATATTACCGCCTGTAATACCACCACCTATACAAAGAATAGCAAATATAACAGACAACGGCTGACCAAGCCATCTCATATTTTTTCTTGTCAAACCGTGTGCAATATAATGCATAGGACCGCCTGAAATAGATCCGTCAAGGTTAAATCTTCTGTATTTCACAGCCAAAGTCGCTTCTACAAATTTTATAGACATACCTAAAATTGCACCTAAGAAAATCCAAAAAGCAGCCCCAGGTCCGCCAATTGAAATGGAAATTGCAACACCTGCAATACTTCCGATACCTATAGTTCCTGATAATGCTGTAGCCAATGCCTGAAAAGATGAAACTTCACCCTCACCCGATGTTCCGTCTGCATTTTTTTTAGGTTTAATTATTTGGTCAACAGCGTGTTTGAATCCCCAAATAGCTATTCCCCTAAAATAGAAAGTAAAAAATATTCCGGCAAATAAAATCCAAAATATAATAATAGGGACTTCTGCGCCTGCGATATGTATCGGATAAAAAATAATTTTTGCAATTGCATCAGAATATGGTGCAATATATTTATCCATAAGAGCATCAATATTCATAGCATTTGCCTGTTGAATATTAAATAAAAGTGTCAATAATGCGACTAAAAATTTTTTCATTAACTATTTTTCCTTTCGGCTGAAATATTTACTTTATGAGATTCTTCGGCTTGGTGTCATACTGAGCGAAGCGAAGTATCTCAAAAAATTAGCCTCAGAATGACAAATAGCGGTAAAATTTTACCAACCCATTACAATAGTAGCAAAAACATGGCTAAATGTTTAATGTTTTTATTAAATATTAAAAATTTGTTGCAAATAGTTTTGAGCAACTTGTTTTGATGTGTAATTTTTTAATGTCTCAAAAGCATTTTGTTGAATTATTTGTAATGATTCGTAAGGTAAATTTTTTATTCTTAAAATTGTTTTTTTTATGTTTTCTATATCAGCTTCAGTTAAAAATCCGTTTTCACCGTCTTTTATAATTCCTGATATACCGTCATTTTTTGTGCAAACAGTTATACATCCTTGCGACATAGCTTCCAAATAAACCATTCCAAATGTTTCATTTATGCTTGGCAAAACAAAAATATCATTCTCCCGCATTTTTTCATAAACTTTTTCTTTTGTAAGCCAACCGGTAAATTTTACATTTTTATCAAGTTTTTCAAGATATTTTTTTTCTTTTCCGTCACCTATAACAGTTAATTCAACATCCCTTAAATCTTTGCAGGCTAATATCAATTTGTCGATATTTTTGCGTTTTATCAAATTTGCGCAAGTTAAAATTTTTAAGGTTGAACGATCGAATGGTTGACGTGTTGAATAATTTATAATATTTTCATCAATTCCTGATGATGCAACAAATGTTTTATTTTCAAAATCGGGATAAAGTTTCAAAAGTTTATTTTTTAGAACATAAGATCTGCAAGCTATTGCTTTTGCGTTGTATAATGCTTTTTCCAATCTTTTTTTAAAATGAAATTTGTATAGAGGACTTGTCAAAACCTCTAAATCAGAATTATGAATACCTGCAACAAATTTTAAACCTAACTTGTCTGCATACAAAATTCCTGACGGCATATGAGCGATTATCAAATCATAATTAGAATGATTAAGGGTTAAATGATTACTTACAAACCAGAATGGTGTCCAATAGTTCACATTATAAATATTTTCGTACTGCCCTGTTTTGTAAAACGGTTTTCCTCTTAAAAAAGAATTCAAAATAAAATTAGGCTTTATTACATCCACAGTATGACCTGACTTTTGCCATTCTTTTACGAAATTTAAAAGAGTTTTTGGTGTTGTATTTTCGTTGTCTTTAACCGGATACAAATCTGTAATAAATAATATTTTCATAAAAAAATTATACTCAACTTAAATTGTAATGTAAATGTTTTTGGGCTATTATCAATATTATGGAATACAAAGATTATTTAGAAAAAGGAATACAGGAAACCAACGAAGGTAAATTTGATGAAGCTTTGCATTCTTTGAATAATGCGATTGGCTTAAATCACAATGATCCTTTAGCATTCTTTTCTCTGGCAATAGTTTTTCATAATTTATACGAATATAAGTCTGCATACGAAAACTATACTATGGCTATAAATCTTAACCCAAAAATGATTGATGCATATTTCAATCGTGCTCAGGTGATTTTAGCAGAAAAAGATGATTCAAAAATTCAAGAAGCAATAGAAGATTTAGATAAAGCAATAGAACTTGATCCAAAATTTATTGATGCGCTTTATTATAAAGCTGTTTGTCAAAAAAAATTAGAAGATTATCAAGGTGCAGTTGAAACTCTTGATAAAGTTCTTGCTATTGATCCGCAGGCTGTGTATTCCAAAGCTTTAAGAATACTGATTAAACAGAAATATTTAAAATAAAAATTCTTTTTTTAATTTCATTATCTTATCAAAAGATTTTTCTATATTTTCAGCAATTTCTTTATCCGACAATGCTTTTTGAGCTACAGTTTCAATAATATCAATAGTTTCAGAATTTGAGTTGCGATAAATAAACATATTAAGCCCTGCCCTAATTCCCATTTCACAAGCTTCAACAGAGCCAAAATTTGCAACTCCTTTCATTATCATATCATCAGAAATAGTAACTCCGTCAAATCCCAATTTATTACGTAAATAATTAATTGCATTTTTACTCAGACTTGTCGGGATAACTTTTTTTTCAAAACAAGTACAATAAAGATGTGCAACCATAACCATTTCAATTGTTTTTGCACAAGCCTTAAAAGGTTTTATATGAGTTTTTTCCATTTCATCAAGAGGCAAATCTATTTGTGGCAACGTCAAATGGCTGTCCGCATTAGCATCACCATGCCCGGGAAAATGTTTTACACAAGGAATAATTCCATTTTCTCTATATGTTTGAGAAACTATTTTTTCACCTTTTATAACATTATCAGATATGTCTGAAAATGCCCGTTCCCCAATAATCGGATTATTAGGATTTGTATTTACATCAATACAAGGTGCAAAATTCAAATTTATTCCATAATTATTGAGTTCATTTGCAATTTCTAATGTTTGTGCTTTTAAAAAATCTTCTCCTTTGTCATATGCGTATTTTGCAGACAAATATTTTTTACCATTATGAATATTTTCTGTTCTTTCAACTCTACCGCCTTCTTGATCTATTGAAAGAAAAGGATATGTCTCACTTAAGTTTTTTATATCATTAATTAGTGCTTTAAATTGCTCAACAGATTGAATATCATCTTTAAAAAATATTATTCCGCCAAGATTATTTTCCAAAGCTTTTTTATACCCACCACCTGTAGTGCCGAGAATAAACATTTGATATAACTTTTCCCTTATATCCACTTTATAAAACCTTATCTGTTAACTCTAATAGACTATATAAACTACCGTCTTCGACAACCTTATCAATTTTTTTTGACACTAAATCTAAATCATCTTTAGAAATTGATTTTATATTTGATGGAATAATCAAATCATTTGTTTTTTGAGTTTTGACAAAGCCTTTATTTATTTTCAAAAATTCTCTATATATTTCAAGAATTTTCAAGTAGTTTTCGTCATATGAATAGTCTTGACCAATATAATACTTAACATCTTTTTTAAGTTGATCTAAATATTCTCTTATAAAGTCAACCTCAGCTAGTGTTTCCTCATCGGAATACTCTCCGCCGAAGCAAAGATTATTCAATATTTCTTCATTTTCAAATTGTTTTATATAAATTGCCCAAAGTATACACCCGACGTAAAATCCCATATAATTTTGTATTAATTTTTGGATTTTTGGGAAATACATTTTAAACTGCATTTTCTTTTGATTAAAATTTTTGAATTGCAAAAGCGAATTGTATACATATTGAATATTCGGAACAAATGCCGACATATGCTTCACAAATCCGGGATCAAACTGAATTTCCATCCTATTTTCTCCTAAAGCATTTCAAATTTAATTCTTTTTTTATGACTATTCAAAACTTTCTCCTGAAATTTTTTGTCATATTGTAATCTATAACCGTTCGTGAAAGCTTTTACAACAGCATTTGAAAAAGTTCTTTTTGAGCTAAAATACGACGTATGTGCAAACAATGCCGAATGTTTTGACCACACACTTGAATTATCATAAATAAATCCTGTAGGATTTTTAATATCTACTTGCAGAAGTTTTGCCATTTCATCAATTGTCAGATTACTTGCTGTAGGAAATCCAAGAGGATCTTCTCTATAATTAACCGTTATAAAAAACATACTATTTTCAACAATATATTTTAACATCAATCTGTTATAATAATTCATCGTATATTCAGGATCACCCAAATCAGAATAGAATAGCGGCAGAGGGCTTGCAAAATTTACAATACCTGATACAGCATCTTTTGGAATACAAGCTGTTTCTGTAGCTTCCTTAAGTTTCATATAATTATTTTCTAAATCATCATCAACATTTCTAAATACCAAATGTCCGGAATCTGATACAATACCTATTTGAGCCTTTGAAAGTGCCGAAATACAAGTATTTTCAACAGGATGTTGTTTTACAAAATTTTTGACATTATCACTTACATCTATTGTATTAAACAGATTTTCCACATCAATATAAGGTAACTTGTTAAATAAGTACTGATATGTGATAAAAGTACCTGCTGAATATCCGTATAAAACAACATAATTTCCTTTTGCATATTCACTCATAACCATTTTGTGCAAATCATCCAAAATAGGCAACATATTATGTTGTTTTTGAACCCATATCGCATCATGCAAAAATGCCGTAAGCATCGAACGAACTGTATAAGCTATTGTCGGGCTAAAGGCTTTTGTAAGGTCAAGTTGTTCCTGTACATATTCCAAATCCTGTTTGCTCTTGTCTCCCCAAAAGAATATTACAGGTTCATTATTAACATGATACTCTATATCGCCGGATGGTGACATTTGTTTAATTTCTTTACTGTTTTCGAATTTTTCTTTTAATACAGGATGAAATTTTTTAACGCCTTTAATGTACCAATTTTTCATCTTTTCGTTATTATTATTTGATCCGTTAATATAGATGAAACTGACATTGTCTTGTGCAAAACAAATGTTTTGCAATAATAATATTCCTAAAATAAAAATAAAGATCTTCTTCATAATAATTATTCTACTATAAAAAAATTTACTTTTCATATTAAAGTGAAAATTTTTTGCAAATTATTGCAAATTGTGAATTTTATTATTTGTAGGATTGACAAAAAATTTTATTTCTATTATCTTTGTAGCAAAAAATATGTGTATCTAATGGTGGGGTATGTAAAATGCAAGTACAGCCGATTTCTCTTTTAACACTTTGCTCTGAGACTATTACTTGTTCCTCTGATATTTCAAAAAGAGCAAATTTGAATATTCAACAAAAGGATTCATTTAGTCCTTCTTTTCAAGGGTTTAACAAACTTATGGAAACTTTTTCATCAACCAATTACTTAAAAGAAAACAAGCTAGAAGATGCGTTTGGCAAACTTTTTAGTGAATTAGTATCTTCAAATGATATTTTAAAAAAAGCCGACTTTTTAGAAATTGAAAATATTTATCAAAAAAGCGGTTTTAGGGGGTTAATGCATGAACTTTGGATAGCTAGCCCTCAACAGAGTCTTAAAAAACTTATTGAAAAAGCAGAAGGAGAATCTGTTACTTTGGCAAGTAAAGATGATAAACCTGTGTTTGAAATTATAAATATGGGAAAACAAGGTTTTTGGAATACTCTATTTAATAGAAAATATGCACCTAGAGATACCAAACTAATTTTTACAACACCTGATGAAAAATTTTTAATGGAATTTGGATTAGATGAGAATGGGGCTTGTCAAATTTGTCAAAAAAGAATAGGTGAAACTGTTTATACAACATTTCATCACTCAACGGGAAATCGTAAAATTCTTGCAATACATCCGCATGGCATAGGGAATTCTGAAACATATTACTTTAAACCTAATGGTGCCAGTGATTTTTTGAAAAATTATATTCAAGGCGGCCCTGTGACAAATATCTGGTAAAACAGTTTTATTTTCATGATAAAATACAAATATGTTTACAGGGATTGTAGAAGAAATAGGATTAATAAAAAGTTTTGACGGTGAAAAACTTGTTGTAGAATGTAAAAAAGTTTTGGAAAATACAAAAATAGGCGATAGTATAGCAATTGACGGTTGCTGTCAGACCGTAGTATCAATATCAGAAAATACATTTTGTGCAAATGTTAGTGAGGAAACTCTGAGAGTAACAAAAGGGTTTAAATCTGCATCAAATGTAAATCTTGAAAGAGCAATCACTCCAACAACGAGGATGGGTGGACATATTGTTCAGGGACATATTGACGGAGTAGCAAAATATTGTGGTAACAGCAAATTTGAAATTCCTGAAGATTTAGAAAAATATATTGTTTATAAGGGTTCAATTTCTATTGACGGAGTGAGTTTGACAGTTGCAAGTATAGAAAATAATATATTTAGTGTCGCAATAATTCCGCATACATTGGAAAATACAACTTTAAAAAATCTTAAAGCTGGTGATTGGGTTAATATTGAAACAGATATTTTAGGCAGATATGTTGAAAAATTTTTGTCTGTGAAGAATAATAGCAATATAACAATGGATTTTTTAGCAGAAAACGGGTTTATGTAAATGGAAAATTTTAAATTTGATAGTATAGAAGACGCATTAGAAGATTTTAAAAACGGCAAAATGATTATAGTTGCCGATGATGAGGACCGAGAAAATGAAGGCGATATAATTTGTTCAGGTCAAATGGTTACGCCTGAGGTAATACAATTTATGGCAGAAAATGCAAAAGGACTTATTTGTCTTGCTATTGCTCCTGAAATTGCAGACAAAATGCAATTACCTCAAATGGTAGAACAAAATTCAGAATCTATGAAAACTGCATTTACCGTAAGTATTGATGCTGCAGAAAAATATGGCGTTACTACAGGTATTTCCGCATTTGACAGAGCAAAAACTATAGAAGTATGTCTTGCGCATGATGCACAACCGTCAGACCTTAGAAGACCTGGACATTTGTTTCCCTGTGTAGCAAGGCAGGGTGGTGTTTTGACAAGAACAGGTCATACGGAAGCCGTTGTTGATATGGCAAGATTATGCGGACATATTCCTGCAGGTGCTATGTGTGAAGTTATGGGACATGATGGACATATGGCAAAAAGAGATGAATTATATAAATTTGCAAAAGAACATAATCTTAAATTTATATCTGTTGCTGAATTAATCGCCTATCGTCTAAAATCAGAAAAAATTGTTACCCGAGAAGCTGAGGCACATTTACCAACACAGTTTGGAGAATTTGATATTTACGGCTATGTAAATAAAATAACAGGTCAAGAAAGCGTTGCACTCGTTAAAGATGATGGTTCAGATAAAATTCCTCTGATAAGGGTTCACAGTGAATGTTTAACAGGTGATATTTTCGGAAGCCTTAAATGTGATTGCAACTATCAATTACATACTGCTATGCAAATGATTGATAAATATGGTAAAGGGGCAGTAATATACATGAAAGGCCATGAAGGCAGAGGAATCGGAATAATAAATAAAATTAAAGCATACCACCTGCAAGAAGAAGGACAAGATACTGTTGAAGCTAATATTTCTCTGGGATTTAAACCGGATTTGAGAGATTACGGTATGGGCGCACAAATTATTCTTGATTTGGGATTTAATAATTTTAACTTAATTACCAACAATCCTAAAAAAATCATCGGTTTGAACGGTTACGGTTTGACGGTTCATGATATAGTTAAAATAGAACCGCAAATTAATTCATATAACAAACGCTATATGGAAACCAAAAAAGAAAAAATGCAACATATGTTTTAATGAGGGTACTAAGGTGCTATGATACTAAGGCATTAAGTATTTATATAAAAATGTCTAAACGTAACTTTAACGAAATAACAAACTGATGAAAACTTATTGCCCTAATGCCTTAATAACTTTATAACTTTATAAAAAAAGGAATTTAAGATGCTACCATATATTCACGAAGAAGATGAAAAAGATAATCAAATTTTTGAGGCAAGACTGTTAACAAAAAATGACTATAAAGGTTTTGCACCCGTTTACAACGACTTTATAGAAAAAGCCGTTAGTGAATATATGTTTGAACTCGAACCTTTAGGTTATGAAGATTTTATAGATTCTGTTGAAAAAAAACTTATAGAATGTTTAGTTTTATATGAAAATACAATTCCTGTTGCTTTTTTAGTTTATACTACAGCAATTTCTGAAGCTATAGAACTGAATATAATTCATTCTTTTCAAATGGAAAATACTACTGAAAGAAGTATGTATCTTGTCAAAAAATTTTTGGAACTTACGAAGTCTGAAAGAATGGATAAAATTGTTTGCTACCCAATGCTCGGAAACCAACAAAAACTTGTCGGAGATATTGCAAAATATGGATTCAAATTTGTAGGAATTGCAGTTTTAAGGTTTATGATGTCAGGTACAAATTCCCGTGATATCTTGAAAATGGCAGAGTTGTCAGAGCTACCGGAAGGTTATAGTTTTGTTGAATGGGATGATAAATACTATGATGATGCGGTAGTTGTTATTCAAGAAGGATTTGAAAACAGTGCAGATGCTTTATTTGACCCCAGATTTAAAACTATTGAAGGCACACAAGATATAATGACAAAAGTTGTTAAAAGCCTTTATGCAGAATTCTTACCTGAGGCCACAACTGTCATGTTATATAATAATGAACCTGTTGGTTTTTGTTTTATGAATCTTACAGGCGGTAAAATAGCTAATATTCCGCTTGTCTCAATAAAAAAAGCACATCAGGGAAAAGGTTTGTCAAAACATATGCTAAAAAAATCGGTAGAAAAACTTATTGAATGGGTTGATAATGGCAAAAAACCGATTACTGAAGTTAATACAACAACAGAAACCAACAATTTTCAAGCTTTAAAAATGTATAGAAATTTAGGATTTAAAGAAGATTATAATTATCCTCAATCTTATTTGCCTGTAAAAGAAGATGTTTAAATTATTTAGTCTTGTATAATTTCTATTTCATTTCCATCAGGATCCTGAATAAAAGCTATAATTGAATTAACCTCTTCCATGAAAAACGGTTCACAAGTATATTCATAACCCATTGAGTGGAGTTTTTTACCAAATTCTGCCATTGAATCAACACCAAATGCAAAATGTCCAAATGCATTACCGTTTTCATATCCGTTTTCGGGATTTTCAAAATTTGCAGTTAATTCTATCTGGGTTTGACCGTCTGAGTCACTCAAAAAATACAATAAACAATCATCTAATTTTACTGTCCTTACCAAATTCATATCAAGTAATTTTGTATAAAAATCCAATGATTTATCTGAATCTTTTACCCTTATCATTGCATGTAAAAATTTCATTTTTTCTCCTCTTTATAATATTTTTTAATCAACATGTGATACAATTCCGTTTGATGTATTTTTATCAATTTCTATAACATGCCTGATAATCGTATGTGCCATTAAAAGCAAATACGGATTAATTTCATTTGTATCAGACATATTAATTTTTGCTTGCGGTTTTTCCTGAGCATTATTTACTGTTGTTTGACTGCTTGTATCAAATGATACCACAGATTCCATTGAATAATGTTTTTCATCTCCTTCAATACGCAATAATAACTCATCTTTTGGAAATTCTTTTACACACTCAATATTTACGTGTACAGAATTTGAATTTTCCAAAACCAATGTTGCAACCACATTTCCATAATTAAGGGTTGTAATCGTAATTATCAAAATGCTGTCAGATTCATCACCTGATGATCCTTTTTCTATTTCTATATCAAACCCAACTCCTTCCTGCAAAGGAAGCCAAGGAAGGTATAAAAGCATTAACAATTTCATTGTTTGTGCAGCATCATTTTTTGATGCAGCTGCTACACTTGCATTAATTAATTTTGCAGATTCTTTCAATTGAGATATATCTTGTATTCCAAGTTTAGCGGAATTTGCCATAGTTGTAATCAATTTTGCTATAGCATCTTTTCCGTTAGCTTGAATCATTGCAGAAATATCAAGTAAGTTTATCATTCCGTTTTGTGATAAAGGAAGATTTCTTAAAGATGTTTGAAATTGATTCAATATAGCTTTATTGCCTGTTAAAATCATATTTTGAGCTTCTGTTAAAGATAATCCCTGAAGTTGAGCCAGAATTTGTGCTTGGGTCTGAGATAAAGCGTTTCTTTGCATATTAATTTGATTTGCAAACTGTTGATTTAATTGCGCCAATGAAATATTTCTTTGGAGCATATATACAAGCTCGTTCATATTTTTAGGCAGTTTCATCATATCTTTTACATACATTGACTGATCAACTCCTGCCATCTCAGCCATTTGCGGTGCCGGCATGTTAGGAGCCGGTGATTTTGGCGCAGGCGGAGGCGCTTGCGGAGCTTGAGGGGCAGGTGTAAACTGCTGAGGAGCTTTTGGGGCTCTTGATTGTGAATTTAGAGCTTGATAATTTACAAATTTCGAAATTAAATTATTTAAATTTATGTCCGCCATACGTTAATTATACTGATTTTAGGTATTTTGGCAAGATTTAAATTATCATAACAAACCTAAGCTGTTTAACTTTTCACTGATTTCGTTCATCAAATTTATATCATCTGTTTGTTGAGCATAATTTTGTGCTTTTGTCAAAAGTCCTTTTGCCTTTGAAACGTTGCTAAATTCAACCATAATATCAGCAGCTTTTGTATAATTTTGTGCAGCTTTTAATGGAGAATCAGCATCAACATAATGTTTTACGGCTTGTGAATATGATTTCAATGCTTTTTGAGGTTCTCCAAATGCTTCGTATGCATTGCCAAAACTTGCTGATACAAAGCCTTTTACTCTGTTGTTAGTTGTTTGTTCTGCCAAACCGTCAGCTACAGAAAAATATTCAAAAGCTTCACTGTCATACATATCGGTAAATATATTACCCATTTTTGTCAAAGATGTTGACTGTGCTGCAAGATTTTCTGCTTCTCCTGCAAAAGAAATTGAATTAAAATAATGGTCAAGTGCCGGTTTTATCTGGTTTACATCATCATAAATTTGAGCCATTGAGTAATGAGCTTTTGTTTTTACATTATTATCAGTTGTATTTTGTATTGACTGATTATAACTTTTCAGGGCTTCAGCAAAGAAGGAATGATCGTCATATATTTTTCCGACTTCATAAAAAATCTTTGATTTTGTTTCGGTATCACCAACCTCATCGGCTCTTTCCATTGCTTTACGGAATTGCATAATTGCCTTTTCAGGTTCATTTGCATAGGCAAGTTTTTTGGATTGAATAAATAAAGATTTTAATTCTTTATCTTGAGGAATAAATGCAACAACTTTTGAATTTGTTTCAATTTCTTTTTGAATAGGTTCAACAACAGTGTCATTTACTACAGCTTTTTCCTCAACTTTTGCTTGCTCAGATGTACTTCCTTCAGGAAATTTAACCAAGAATTGAGGATTTATCTGATTTTCATCATATTTAAAATCAATTTGTTGTAAAAATAAAGCATCAACCCAATTTTCTACAACTTTTGAATCTTTGTTAAGAGTTTCCGAGATATAACCATCAAGAATTGATGATGCATTTTTTAAATTTGACTTAATTAATTTTGAATTTGGATTATCTTTTGTAACCTGTTTTTCAATTAGAGATAAATATCCTTCAACTTCTTCTTTAAGGTTATCCGGAGTACCTATAGCAACAGAAGTGTTTCTAAAATCTTTTAAAATTTGTGCAATATTTATAACAGGATTTCTACCGGACAAGTCTTTTGTCGGTGCAATTTGTTGAACTTCTGTTCCGGCAGTAGCATTTTGGGAATTTCTTGCTTGCGCTTGAATTTGAGAACGCATTTGACGCCAATCAACTTGCTGCTCTTGATTTTGATACGCAGGAGTATAAGAAGGCTTGTTTTGTTCTACATACTGCAAACCTTTACTTTTTGAATCTTGATTGGTTTGTTCTTCTCTATTGGCTGATTGCGTATTTTCTTCATCTTGTTTTCTTTTTACAAGACTTTTAGCATCTTTTGCCAAGTATGGTCTTTGGAAAATCCCGTTTAACATAATATTCCTACCCGACTCTACTATACATTAATTCTTGCCTTATGTGTTCATACTTTCGTATGAATTCTACAATATTTATTTAAGGTTATTTTTATATAAGTCAAATAATGTAATTTATAAAATATAATTTTGATAAATTGTCATGTACATGATAATATTCTGGTATGGCAAACTCAATGGAAGAACTTGTATCTCAGATAAAAGATAAACTTGATATTGTAGATGTCGTATCTGAGCAAGTTATTTTGAAAAAAAATGGCAGTCACTATTGGGGATTGTGTCCTTTTCATAAAGAAAAAACCCCCTCTTTTTCCGTAAACCCGGCTTTGGGTATTTACAAATGTTTTGGCTGCGGTGAGGGCGGAGATGCTATATCTTTTATTATGAAAACTCAAAACAAAGAGTTTATGGATGTTTTGACAGAATTGGCAGAAAAATTCGGACTTGAAATGCCCAAAAAACTTCATAAATCCGAAAATAAAGGATTGAAAGAAGATATGATTAAAGCTTGTCAAAAAGCTGCGGAATTTTATAATCTCAAATTAATGAAAGATAAAAGCCCTGAAATAACATCCGTTCTGGAATATTTATCAGGCAGAGGAATTTCTAAAGAAATTATTGAAAAATATTCTCTTGGCGTTGCATCAAAATCCTATGATGAATTTTACAAAAAATATAAAAGTGATTTTTCCGAAGAAGTATTGGAAAAAGCCGGATTAATTCTCAAAACAAAAGAAGGGAAATATATTGACAGATTTAGAAATCGTGTAATTATTCCTATACAAAATGAATTTGGCGATTATGTAGCATTTGGAGCACGTGCTATAGAAAAAGATCAACAGCCAAAATATCTCAATTCTTCTGATTCTTTAATTTACAACAAGAGTAAACTTTTATATGGTCTTTATAATGCAAAAGAAGCAATTAAAGAACAAGACAGTGTAATTTTGATGGAAGGTTATTTTGATGTAATTTCCGCTCAGGCACACGGAATAGAAAATGCGGTTGCATCTTGCGGAACTTCATTAACAGCAGATCACGTAAAACTTTTATCACGCTACACTCCTTCAAGAAGAATTTATCTATCATTTGATACTGATTCAGCCGGACAAAAAGCTACAAATCGGAATGCTGAATTAATTAAAGATGCTTTTCAGGGACTTGGTGACATAAAACAGTTTGATGAAAGTTATATTTCTACAACCAATGATAAATATTCTTGCGAAATAAGAGTAATTGCACCACCTGAGGGAAAAGATCCCGATGAATTTATTCGTTCAGTTGGTGCAGAAAGCTACAAAAAATATATGGAGCATGCTCCGCTTTTGTTGGATTATCAAATTAATTCTATTTTGAAAGAAAAACCGTCAACCCCAACAGAAAAGACTAAAACAGTAAAAGAATTAATACCAATTTTACAAGAAATTCAAAATGCTATTATTCAATCGGAATATATTCGAATGATTGCTGATACGCTTAATATTGATGTAAATGCACTCACAAGAGAAGTAAAAAAATCAAGAATGTCAATTACATCTTCTGATAACAATGTTGACAAAATTGTTAAGAAAAATGTATCAATTTTAGAAAAAGCGCAAAAAAATTTATTGAGCGTTTTTCTAGTAACCGACAACCAAATATCATTTGAACAAATCAAGCAAATGGTAGGCGACACAGAGTTTTCGGACGAAACGTTAATAAATGTAAAATCTACAATTGACAAATTAACATGTACCGTAAATAATGTGAAAGAATTAATCGAAAAACTCTACACAGCATATGTCGATAATTCAGAAATGCAGAAGGTTATCACTGATTTAATCAGTATATCTGAAACATTCCAAAACCTTGATGACA
>AUXO017020189.1_pt1 | contig 22375 bp, 19 predicted proteins | sample 768731 | NCBI WGS metagenome assembly AUXO01 (sample SAMN02715735, study PRJNA202380) | gut metagenome | biome: sheep rumen | host: Ovis aries | place: New Zealand: Palmerston North | reverse complement strand
ACCGCTTTCACAAGAGGTTCCATTTTGATTTCCATATTGTTGTAGTCTGGCAAGATAATTCGATAATCTTTGGTGATGACCATTTTACTTAGCCGGTCGTCTGGATGTATCAACTGTTCCAAGATATATTGTGATATACCCCTTTGTCTTAACTTAAGGATTCTCTCCTTCACCTCTTCAATCAAGTCATCAATATTCTCTTCTGCTAATTGAGAATTGAAGCCATCATCAGCCCCACCGCTGACAACATCACCCCAGTCATCATAACTTTCAATTAATCGATCATGTTGTTGCTGCTCGATAGATATCTGTTTACCTATTCTGTGCAACTGGTCTGCGATAGGCTCAGAGCTATTAGATGTCAAAGGATAGAATCTATTAATAGCCTTATCTTTCCCGTCACCACCTCTGTGAATATCCTCTGTGCGGATAAATCCGTGCTTAATACTCTCCTTATCAGAAGGATTATTCAGATATTGCAGCAAGAAGTCATTTTTAAGATTAGCACTCGCTATCTCCGCATTTGTCATATAGGGAGCACGGTACCTCAGCACTTCCACATCCTTCAATCGCTTCATCAAGAGAGGCAGATAAATGATGTGGAACCCTATCATTTGCCCCCACCCTTCAAATACCTCAGGACTCTTCTCAAACAAATCATTCAGTATCTTGTCCTCCTCACTTGCCACATAAATCAATTCCTTTGGAGCCAGTTTGCCCTCCAATCGGAACTCAAACCTGTTATCTTCTATCTTAGGCTGATCTTCAGGGGGCGTTGGTGGAGCCTGTTTGATAGTGATCCTTCCCTGTCGCTTTTCCAAGAAGAACAAAAAGATAAGGAAAACAGCCACCATCACATCAACGATATTCCATATTGTTCGTCCCAGTGCAATCTTATATATTGGCTGAAACAACAAAGCCAATGTCACAAACACCCACATAGCCACACTCTTCTGGCGCATATAGTATTGATATGCCATCCATCCGAATGCTATTGTCATCACAAAACGCACCAACATAAAGTATCCGTATGGCATCGGAGCCAAACACAGCAGCAACATTGCTGCAAGGAAAAGGTAGAGTTGTTTTGTCATCAGCGAGAGATTCTTTCTTGTTTCATTTCTTCTACTTGTTTATTCATTTTTTTGTTAACGCATACTATTCTCTATGGTTTTCTACAAGAGTCTTATTTACTTTCTTCATATTGCATCCTCCATATTTATAAAAGCGTTTTTGATGGGAGCAAAGATAGAAATATCTTTTCAATTTTGCAAAATAATTTGCAAAAAACTGAAGCATAATTATCTCCACAAGGCTTGTGGAAATATATAATCTATGAATTAAGACTTGTATTCAGAAAAAAGTTATATATTTGCACTATCAATGTATTTGAAATAAACAGATATTTGCTCATGAAACGATTCTTTAAAGAATATTGGTTATCTATATCTGCATTGCTTTTCATGGCAATAATAGTTACTTGTAGCACAAGAGGGTCTGTCGTCTCTCTTAAAACAGGAAATAAAAATGCTTCTGTTCAACATGTAGAATCACCTCAACAAATACCACTTGAAGAGACATTTAATTTTATCCCCTCTCCGTTAAAGAATATCCCTGAGCAAATATTATATAGGAAAAGTTATGTTGTTTCTTACAATAAAAATACTAAGCTTCCTAATTGGGTGGCATGGAATCTTACTGCTAATCATGCAAATGGAAATGTCCGTCGCTCTGGGAACGCATGGCATGAAGATCTGGAAGTACCATTTCCAAGAGCCATTACAGCCGATTATTGGAATTCGGGATGGTCAAGAGGTCACATGTGTCCTGCCGGAGACAACAAATGGGACAGTGAAGCCATGTACGAAACCTTTTTGTATACTAATTGCTGTCCTCAGAATGCTAATCTGAACAGTGGAGTCTGGAATCAGATAGAGATGTCATGTCGTAGATGGGCAGAGAAGTATGGCGATATATATATCGTATGTGGTCCTATATTATTCAGACAAGAACATGAGAGGATAGGTGAAAATCGTGTTGTTGTTCCAGAAGCTTTCTTCAAGGTCGTTATTTGTTTAAATGAGAAGCCTAAAGGTATTGGCTTTATCTGTCGTAACACAGACGGAGGGCGAAGTAAAGACTTCTATGTTAACTCCATTAAACAGGTGGAGAGAATCACAGGAATGGTTTTCTTCCCATCTCTCCCTCGAGAAGAATCAGAAGTCATCAAGTCACAAGCTAATTTGAGAGATTGGGATTCGGATTAATAAATGATTTCCTTTTGAGTTGTTTTTATTTTCTTAAAAATCTCTCTAGTTCATCTAATGAATCTACAAGAATAGTTCTTGTACCACTTTTTTTCTGAGTTAGTCCAATCCTGTCGAATTGCAATATTATTTCATGAGCATGGTTAAATGAACAATTTAATTCTTTCTGTAGCAAAGCTTCTGTACATTTTTTGTTTACGACAATCAGTTGAGCTGCTCTATAGAATAATTCTTTATCAGTATATAAAAAATCATAGTTATAGATAGTAGTAGGATTATCGTTGTGTTTAAGAATGTAATCTTTTTTATTTGTTGGCTGGGTTGAGAGATATTGAATCAATACATTTTTAATGTTTTCATCAATTAGGGCATTTGATACTCGCTTTGTTGTAAGCATTGAATTGTCTTGATATAAAAAATCACCATAAGGCAATAGTCTTGATGCTTCAGAATTATTCATAAAGATTTTTGCCATAATGGAGTTTTCATGCTTTAAGGATATCCGTGTACAAATACATTTTAATGTTTCATCTGACACGAGAGTCCTTTTAATTCTATTCCTTGTAGCAATAACTAGAATAATACCATTTTTATGACCGTTTTTTGCTATCATAGAAATCACCGTGTTTGCATTCTTAACATCATTCAATTCTGATAATTCATCAATCACTAATATTATGTAAGGCAAAAAAACATATCCTTCATCAGGATTCAAGTCTCCTGTCACATATTTAGCATTATATTCCTTTATATTTGCTGATACTGATTTCGAAATTAAACCTTCCCTATATAATAGTTCTTGTTCTATATCTAATAGGAGCATGCTTATTGTATTTATATCTTTTGCAATATAATAACCTCCATGCGATTTGACGATAAAATTCTTTGCTATTTTTTCATAAGAATAGTAACTGGCATTATGGGATGATATAATGGCAAATTTTAGAATACACGGATTGCACCAGGATAATAATGAAAGAATCATCGAATGGATACAGTTTGTCTTCCCAGAATTAGCCATTCCACTAATTAGGACGTGCCCCACATTATCAAGTTTAAATGAAAATGGAGAACCTTCAGGTTCAATACCAATAGAGCAATATAGATTATTTCTATTATAGGAATCTGTTTTAGGTAGAACAGGATAGAAAGAGATTGAATTAACATTTTTCTTTGGTATCTCAAGACCAATTCTATTAGTACCAGGAATCGGTACAAGTAGCCTACATCCTATAGGGGCTAACCCTTCTGAAATCTTGTCCTGAAGATACACTAGTTTTGTCATGCGGATGTTAGAAGACAAGGAGAAAGTTAGGAAATACAATACAGGAGTTTGATATGTATTCAAATTCTCTATTATTATACCATAGTCTTCAAGGATGGTCTTAACGTGAGCAGCAATAGAGGTTATGTCATCAAATGTAGAGTTATCTTTATTTGTAAATAAAGATAACCCAGGTATTTTGTAATTGGATAGCAATGAGAACGGATCTTTTATCGAATAATTTCCATTAACTATTACTTCAGTAATATCTTCTTCATCAGAGTGTATATGCAAGATAGAATCAAATGGGACTGTCTTCATTTCAAGACCATCAACAAGCCACTGAAAAACAGTCATTAGTTTCTTTATTTGATAGCCATACCTATTATGCATTTCCGATATGTATGAGCAAATCTTTAGGCTTGAATCCCCAATCTCAGTTGAAAGCTTTAAAATATTTTCAGCATATCCAGAATCAATGACATCCATTAAAATTCTTCGTTCAGCACGATAGTCTTTTAGGACACCATAGTCAGATAAAATGAAGATTAAACGGCGTTCTTTTATTATTTCTTTGCCAAAATCATTAATAGTTTTTTTTATTTCTTCTAGAACCTTATCCATTATGTCTATATTTTTTCAAATAATCATTAAGAATCTGTTTGTCGGCTTTTGTTGTTGGACTCTTTTGTATTTTTTCATAACATTCAGGACAAAGACAAACTAAATTGCCCTCTCGATTATCTGTTTTTTTTCCATTTTTATGATAAACTCTAAGAAAATGATAATCAAATGGAGTCTTCATAGTGATATGACATGACTCACAGGTATAATTCTTTTGAGCCATATAATCAAACTGTATCTTACACCAATTCTTTGTGTAACCACGAAAATCTACTTCAACATCATCCTCCTTTTCTAAAGGCTCGCCTTCAGCCTTCAGTTTGGCTACATATTCACAAGAGTTAATTTTATATGGAAACTCATCTTGAGCCATCTTCCAACAGTATGTACAGAGAGGTAATTCAGTAACAGTTGTTTCTTTATCAAAGTTATCCTTATCCCTTACTTTAACAGCTTCTATATTAGCGCCACGATACTCTTGGTTAAAAGTACCCATCATCATAAAACTTCTAATAGTCTCACATTGGCGTATATGGAATCGGGGCTTTCCGTGCTCTGTTAGTTTATAATTTCGTTTATACATATAAATCTTTCTCAATTCACCATCTTCATCACGATAATATATACCATCATCTTTCATTATGATATTTCTGATTTCAGCCCTACCAATATCTACAGTTTTCATAATCTTGTAGCCACTGGTTGAACGGACATTGTAGCCCATTGAAATAAGGAGTTTTTTTAATCCAGCAAAAGAATAGATAGCAGTTACCTCCTCTTTCTTTATATCATTCTTCGACACATTCTTTTCCATATCAGTCTTTATTTTTATTGACAAAGTTCTCGAGGACTTCTTCACCAGATGTTACAATACGAAACTCTACACGTCTGGATTTAGCCATATCAATTTCTTTTCCAGATATAAACTGATAATTACCATTTGCATCAAGAGCTTTGCCATATGACAAGCCATTTGCAGTTAGCCAATACTCTATTAATCGTTGTTCATCTTCTGTATATTTGTTGAAAGCAGGCATTGATCTAAAATATCTGAGGACGCTTAACGCCCTACGCTGTGATAGTATAGTGTTTGCTATATAAGGATCTTGATCAAGTTGTGGCATTGGCACAATATCTGTATGCCCCTCTATTCTAATCTCTTTAATTTTCGAATTTAGCCTATCGTGAATCAGAATATCAAAATATTTAGGTAGAAACTCGTCGAGAATCACTTTAAAATGATCTGCTAGTTCCCAACTTCCTTGTTTAAATAGTACATTAGGATTATTAAAACGCATAGACAGGTCTTTTCCTATTGCCATCTGCCAACGAGCTGTATCACCTTTGAAACGTTCTACTAGCTTATCATGGAGCTCAGTCTTTGTCTCAACATAGTCGGTTAAGACATTCTGATTCTTCTTCACCCTACTAATATATGCAATGGCAATAAAGAGGAAAATAACCATCAGACCAGTCATTAAGTCTGATACGGATAACCATACATTTTGTCTTGCCATAATTATTTGCTATTTTTTATTATCATGGCCTGAATACATGCATCCAATTGAGCCATTGTTTCACTCAAACGATTATAGAAATGTTGGTCAAGACCTTCCAATTCTTTCCTTAAGAAGAAAGCTCCATTTTGCATTAGTCCTTGAGCCTCTTCCAAATTCTTCTTAGTCTCAGCCCAGAAGTCATTATTGAAATCTCTAAGTTTATCTAACTCCTCTAGTTTCTTAATTAGTTGTTTAACTCCTTCTACAAAATCACGCTGTTTCTGAACCCAAACATTAAGATTACGTGTGTATTCTTGATATTCTGCCATATTCTTTTCGTTTACTTCTGCAGCTTTCTTAAGAGAATTAGCTGTTGCAACGAAATCCTTATCCATGCTCATAACCTGTTCAAGACCTTCGATGATTTGATGAAGCTTTCCGCCATCGCTAATAAGAGATTTTGTATCATTACCAACCTTCTGTAATGTCGTAGAAGTTTCCTCAAAGTCAGTACTCATTTTTTTGTATTGAGAGGTCAGAGAGAGTATCATTTCCTTGTTCTCCTGCTGCCACAGGTTCATATTGGCAACACTTTGGTTAAGTTGTTCAAAGTTCTCTTGAATTAGTTTGTTAATAAGAGCACTCATTTGCTTTTCGAATTCTAGAGTTACGCCCTTCATTACTTCAACCAAGGCTTCAGTATTACTTTTCCTTAATAGTTCTGAGAACTCGTTGAATTTGTCAGTCAGAAGAAGATTAGTCTCTTTCATTTTCTCTTCTATTTCAGTAACCTCATCTCGTATAACAGGACTGAGTTTCTTTATTTCATCAATAATTTCAGATTGAGTAGTAAAAGTTCCCGTAGAAGACTCCACAATCTCTGCCACATTCTCATTAATAGATTTTAATTTATCAATGTGCGAATTAATACCTTCCTCCACATTACCAACAGATATTGTTAAACTCTCAAGTTTACTATCTACAGTATTATTGATTTCTTCTATCTTATTTGTTTGTCCCTCTAACAGGGTAGATTCTGCTACCATTTGTCCAACGATTGCTGTTTCAGTATTTTCGACAGAAACACTAATTTTATTAGCAGAGTCAATGATAGTATCCTTAACTTCTGTCAGTTTTGAAATAGCAGCCTCAGAAATTTTTGATATACTTTCGAGTTTACCACTGAACATCTTCTTTATTTCATCCGAATCTTTTCTGATAGATGATACGCTATCCGCAATTGACAATGAAACTTTATTTTGAGTTTCTATAAATGTTGATAGGGTGTCCGTGAACATTCCTAGACGTTTTGACATCTCGTCAAGTTTCTGGTCTGAGGATTTTTCCATCTTTGTTATTGATTGTGTAATCAAGCCAGCTGCTTGGTTAATATCTGACACCCCATTATCTTTTTGATCAAACCCCGAACTAATAAACTTGGATAAGATAACCGAGCCGATCATACCTGTTAAAGAAGTAAAGAAAGCAGTTTTTAATCCACTCAGTAACAAGGGGATACTAGCATCCAAATCTTGGGGATCAAAATTAACTAATCCCAACGTTATACCAGCAAAGGTACCCAAAACACCTATAGATGATATTATAGTAGGAAGACTTTCTATCCATCTTCGCTTTGCAATTAACTCATCATGATTCTTTTTATTAAAGAAATATAATAAAGCCCATAAAAAAGCGACAACAACTAATCCTGTAAGTCCGTAGGATATATTATTTAAAGTTTGCTCAGTCATAAATTATATGTATTAATTTAAAAAAGTCATCACATTCAGCACGAAAGAGCAATCGAAACCTTGAAAGATTAGTCTTTTTGCATTCGCTCCATCCATTTGTACACCCATTCCGTCAGAATACGGATTCAGTCCTATAATCTTCTTATAAGGTATTTTGGTACTCCTTAGTGATGAATGGAAGATAATATGCTTATTGGTGATATATAAAGCACCAGTACCAGCATTATCCATATAACTATGTTCTACAGGATGTCCTTTGAAACTACCTGTACGATAGTTGACTCCTTTCACGATTCTGAAAGTGAATCCACTATGACCACCAACGAATTCACGTTTTACTTTTTCCTGATACATAGTCACTCCATCATAGCTCCAAAGAACCACTTCATCTTTTCCTAACAGAATTGGTGCATAGAGGTTTGATTGTGGTATGATGCCTTTTTGTAGTTGTTTTAGAATCTTGTTCTGCTCTATTCTGCTGAGTTCTGAGCCTTGATACTTGGCTGGTAGATTAGAAGTAGACAGACCTAATGTATTCATATACTCATCTATCCTCTGCTGTTCACTATCAGAGAGTAGTCCATCTTTCATATAGTTTTCTGCTGCCTGATTCAGCATATATAAATAGGTGTCTTGCATCTGGTTATTGGTTAATGGCAGGACACTTGTTATCTGTTGGCATATCTGTAATACTCTTTGCAATGGTTTCTGTCCTGTGAAGTATTCTGCCAAAAAGCCTCTTATCATCTTCTGGCTCAATTTATCCAACGCACCATTCACATTGATGCTCTTATATGGTACACCTATTATATTTAAATAGTCTTTCACTAAGTCTAACTGATGGGAATGGAAAGGCCAATGCGTTTTTTCAGTAAACTCTTCGATGCATTTCGCTGATGAAACAGCGATATCAGGATCATCAACATAGTTCAGTTGCTTAACAGAAGCGAGTATTTGTTTCAAGTCGTTTACCTTGATTGCATCCTTGAGATACCTGCGTATCCCATCCTCAATAGTTACTATCCCTTGATTATGCTTCTCTTCGCATTCCTTATGCACATGTGAGAAGAAGCCTGCATCCTCACCACAATACTTACACTGTCCCATATTAATTAATAATTCTAGATTCTATGTGTTTCTATTTCAAACGTTTCTGATTCACTTCTCCTTATAAATAAAGGATAAGATAGGGATGTTAAACCAACTTTACCGAATTTGTTCTATTTTCAGTTTGATATTGTCTCTTAGGACAATTAACTACATCTGTATATATCTCATAAATAGCATTAATAGCAAACTTACAACCTTCTTCGGAGTATTTTTTTTGTTTGATGATTTCTATCATCTCGGAATAATCATCCACCTGATAAGTTGAAATAATCAAGTCAACCACTTTCTGTAATTCCCAGTAAGCTTTTTCGTATTCACCATATTCAAACAAAGTATCGAAACTATTAAGTGCATATAGCATATAGTCTTTTGAAGAGGAATCCTGTTCCTTTCTTTCAATAAAATAGGAGAAATTATAGCTTATCGGAGTGATTGTTTTCTTCTGAGGCATTGTACTATAAGAGTCTCTCATATGGTTAAACTCCCTGACATCATCAAGAAACTTAAATATTGAATCATCTGATATAATATCGCTATATGTAACAGGCTTCGTTAGATATAGACTTTGTAGAGTTTTAGCTCGACTCAATGCTACATACAATTGTCCTGGTGCAAATATGTGACTATTAAGATCTAAGATAACATTGTCATATGTTTGTCCCTGTGATTTATGAATGGTGAAAGCATAAGCCAATTTCAATGGGAATTGCTTGGTTTTTTGAACGAATGGAGTCTTTCTGACAAGTTCGTGCTTTGTTTGATCGTACACCATCTCATAACGATACTCATTCATTTGCTTAGACTTATACCTGTCATTAGGATTGGGGCACTGTATCTTTGAACCATTTTTAAGCATTATTGTGAAGTAATCACCATTGAAGTCTTCAATAATACCAAAATCTCCATTGACATAGCCCCAATATCTACTACTCTTACAAAAGACGACCCTTGCACCTTTTTTGAAACGCAACTGAGAGTCGTATGCAGAAGGAACAACTATTTCACATATATCTTTATCTGACGGCAAATCGCTGTGTTTTAAAGTTATTTCTTCATTCCAATCTTTAGTCCTTATGGTATACTCTGCATCAATAGTTATTATTTGCCCAGGTAGTTCTGAAAGTTTCTGTGTGTTAACTTGACTGACTTCTTCATTCGATGAGGCAACATACATGGCATCTTTTGGAAAGATACTAGTAACTCGACTGTTTATCGCATCCATTATTTTCATCTTGTCCTCAGGACTTAATGGTTGTCTAAAAGCATCGAGTATTTTTACAAAAGACGGGTCGTTAGCCTGGCGATATGAATGTGTCAATTCAAAAAGTTTAATATTCTTAAACTCCCTTTGAATAATATGACTGTTAAAAAAGTAAATACCACCATACTCCTGCTTCAAATATTCCAAAACAGCATCATCGCTGACAACAGGTGGTAGTTGGAACATATCCCCTACTACAACGAGTGGAATTCCTCCAAAAGGCTTACTATTTCCCAATGCACTTTGACAGATTTGATTTATCATCTCAAAGAGATCTGCACGAACCATTGATATTTCATCAATTATGAACATACGGATTCCTGCAAATCTCATTCTAAATGCATCGGTTCTTGCTGGTAGAAGATTCTGCGGATTTTGATATCCTTCATCCAATTCATCTAATACCCCATGGAAGAAAGAGTGAATTGTCCTTGCTCCATGATATAATGATGCTGCTAGGTTGGTTGGAGTCAAAACTTGGCAACCCCTAATCTCAGACTCCAATTTCTTGATTAAAGTAGTCTTACCGCATCCAGCTTTTCCATGCACGAAGGTTATTCCTGTCGGAATAGTTTTCAAATAATTGAGGACGTCATCTTGAGTTATGTTAGGCATGCTCATACAATATAAATCCTTTTTAAGTTCTTTTACAATACTCTTCAATTCTTCTTCCTCGCTTAGCGACAAATTCGAGTTGAGTGTCAATCCATTTATAATAATCCAAAGTCTTAGGCATTGGCATACTTACAAATAGTGGCGTGTCAAAACAGATTTTAACGTTATTATCTCCATTGGGCTAAAACTCTCTCCAAACTTATTTCATCCTTAATAAGAACCTCGCGTGGTTTGCTGCCGTGTGCTTCCCCAATGATACCAGCCTTCTCCAGTTGGTCCATCAGTCTTCCAGCACGATTGTAACCAATTACAAACTTACGCTGTATTAGGCTCGTGGAGCCATTTTGACTAACGACAATCAGTCGAGCAGCGTCTTCGAACATTGGGTCAAGATGAAGCATATCCACATCAGGTTCATTATATATTTCAAAATTAGGATCAGGTAACTCAAAGAAATTGGGATAACCTTGCTGTTGAGAAATAAAATTATTTATTCTATCAATCTCTTCTATATCAATGAAAGCACATTGAGCTTTAAACAAATCAATACCATTGGTATATAATATCTCGCCAGGTCTTTGAAGTTTTTCTGCACCCCCGATTCCTAAAATGTTTCTCGATTCATTAACAGAAGTAACTCTAAATGCAATGCGTGATGTGACATTAGCCTTTATACCAGCAGAAATAACAGAGCCAACAGGACGTAGTACAGATATAACTAAATGTATTCCGACAGACCTACCTGTTCTTGATAAATTCTCCAAAGGAGTTTCTATAGACTTCCCATAATAGTTTGAGATAATATCATATTCATCTATTAATATAACTATATGTGGCATATATTTATGTCCCTTAACAGGATCGAGTCTACGTTCACTGAATTTCCTATTATAATCCTTAATATTTCTTACTCCTGCATCTTTGAGCAAATCCAGACGAACCTCCATTTCTTTAGTTAACGAAATTATTACCTCTGACATTCCTCCTATATCAGATATAATAGGTTCTTTGCTTGGTAGACCTGCTAAAAAGTAATTCTTCAATGAACTATATAAAGAGAATTCAATCTTTTTGGGGTCAAACAATAGCAGCTTCATTTCTGCGGGATGTTTCTTATATATAAGAGACGTAATAATTGTATTGAAGAGTACAGAAATCCCCATACCACTTGCCCCAGAAATCATTAAATGAGGCAATTCTGCCAAATCAAACATCAATAACTCTCCAGAGGCTTTCTTTCCGATGGCACATGGAAGCTCCATCGTAGTATCTTGAAAATCAAAATCAGAAAAAATACTCTTTAATGGTAGTATTTCAGGATTCGAACTATAATTATCCAATAATTCTATAGTTGGATATTGGTAGTTTGGCAAATCACGTTTATGATCGTAAGGCAAAGATATATCGTCGTAACTACTATTGTCAATAGCAGGACTGTTAGATGGTTTGTCAACGTTGATATCTGAATTCAAGTCTATCTTTTGGCTATTTGAGTCTGTAGATGATGGTTTCTCTGAATCATTAAGAAGTTGTGGAAGCTCATCAACTTGTTTTAACCCATATCCAATACTTTGTACTATATAATGAACTAACTCATCCTTAGCACCAAATTCATTAACATATTTTGTTGTGATACTTTTTGACTCTATCTCCCAATTTGATATCGTTGTGATTTTCTCGATATACCCATTCTGCTGCATATTCTGAATAATATACTTTGCTGCAGGAATATCTTTAAGAACTTGAAAGTCATTCAAAATATTCAATAAACTGCCTTTCTCCAAATAATCGGCACCCCATTTTTCTACCACATAACGAATAGCCTCAGGTGTATTCTGAGGTTCTATTATTTGTTCTTGTTTTGGAGTATCTTCTTCAAAGAAAACCTCTATCTGCTCTTCTTGTTCTTCTTGTTTATCAGAGCCAAACCATTTTGAAAATATATTCATCTTACTCTTTTATTTCTTTTTTCTTTTTCCTATTTCTTAACTCATCCATATAACCAGCAGTGACTATACCTGAGGGCAATGCAATAATGGCGATACCAATCAAAGAGGATATAATACTGATAACACGACCTGTATCAGAGATAGGATAAAGATCGCCATAACCCACTGTTGTTAAAGTGCAAGATGCCCAATAGAAGGCATCAAAGAAATCATCGAAAAATAATTTTCCTGATACTGGATCAACCTGCTCTTCTGTATTAAACATAATGAGAGCAGTGATGAATATATAGAATACAGCTATCAGCATCACAACATCATAAATGCGAGATGAGTAGGTTTCTTTATTTCTTGGCTCAATAAGCCTATATATTTTTCTTCTTATTTGCATAGTTTTCAGTTATTACTACTGCAAAGATACAGAATAATACAAGAAAAAAGAACAATTGAGAGAAAAAACTTGTTATATACCTAATTTCTATTGAAATTAGATACTTTGAGAGAAGGGATGAAGCCCCTTAAAAACAGATTTGGAGGTTGAAAACAATCCACAACACTTATCTTTTAGTCCACAACTATAACAGATTTCTATATATTTAGTCTTCCAATCAGAAATGCTTTGGGCAGCAAACTGATGGTACTCTTGAGGTAATAGACACAAGGGGATATTGAAGATGGACGTAGGGATGTCACAATCGTTTAATAAGGTAACAGCTTGGCAAAGTTGAGGGATGTAATCTAATGGCTCTATCCATATTTGGTCGGCATTTTTGGTAGCATAGCCAGTATCTTCCATAGCCATCCATGCTGTCCATGCAACAAAATAGAGATTCTTGAATATGTACTCTGCCATCTGAGGCAAGCGTTTGTAGTTCTTCTTATTGATAACTATACGCAATTCAACAGGAATACCTTCATCTGCCAGATTATATATTCCTAACATAGTTTCATTAAAAGCGCCTTTTGCACCAGCTATCCTATCATGGCTGCCAGCATAATCAGAGTGTAATGGGACACCTACAAAAACCTTTTCGTTACCAATATCTTTTAGTTGATGCGCAAAAGAGTGGTCTTGAAAAGTTCTGCCATTACTTAGTATCTGTATTTCAGTATCCGGCAGTTCTTCTCTTGCTATCCGTACTAATTCTAAGAACTTATTACCAGCCAATGTCGGTTCACCTCCTGTAATACAAACTACTCTTGTTTCTTTAGGAGCAGACTTGATAAGAGCCACATTTTTCTTGAAATAATAATCGAAGTCATCTCTCTTCTTTGGTGGTTGACAGCACATAATACAGTGATTGTTACACTGGTCTGTAACATACAATATATTGCTATTCGACTCTATTTCAAACTTCTCTTTCATCTTAACCAACTTCTAAATATAGGCATCACCTCTTTACCTTTCTCAATCATAAGAGAAATAATGTACTCGATAATTGCCTTGTTCTTTTTACAAACAAAGGATGAAGGACGATATCCATACATATCCCCTTGGGTAGAATGATTGCGAACTGGGTCGGCACCACAATAGGCTTTAATAGGACAATCCGAGCATCCCGCCAATGCTTCATTAGCCCATATCTTTCCCATCTTTCTAACCTTCTCGCTATAGACAATATCCTCATACTTATCCGAGATTTTACCCAAACGGAAAGTAAAATCACCATTCTCTGCCAGCATTCTTGATTCATCCGAGGCATAAACATAACCATCATAATTATAGATAAGGACAGAATTAACAGTACCAGCAGGAGACTGTAAATCAACAAAACCTGTAGTATATGGTGTCAGTATCTTACGTAGGACGATGGTGGCATAATCTTCTCGAAAGAATGTCCCTTGCTGGTTTATTTCTATGATATAATCAAGGGCTTCTTTATAAAAAGCTATAAAACGCTCGTGGTACTTATCCCAATCTTCATTCTCTGTAGCTAGTCCATAGGGATTTAATGCTCGTAGGAAAATATCACTAAAACCATTCTGCACATATTCGTCAACTATTTCTTTTGGATAATCTAATGCCAATTCAGAAGTAGTCATTAAGGCAGATACAGATTCATGTCCTAATACCTCTCGTGCTTTACAGATGCCAGCTATTGTCTTTTCATAACTATCTTCACGACCTCTATTCTTGTTGTGGATATAGGCAGGACCATCTAACGATGTCGAGATAAGAACCTGATATTGCTTGCAGAGTTGGAGTAGTTCATCTGAGAGGTTACGACAATTAGTGCATAGTACATAAGATAATTTTCTAGATTCCTGCTGGTTTATTTCCTCTGCTTTTTCTATTCCATATTTGATAAGCTTAAATTCCAGACTGGGTTCACCACCCTGAAACTCCATTGTTAAGCATGGAGAAGGTGAACGAAACATCAGTCTCACAGAAGCCTCCATCATCTCAGTTGTCATTGAACAATGAACACTACCTTCTTCTCGACTGGATGCTTGACAATAGACGCAGTTTTGATTACATCTAAGTGTCAGGACGAAGATATGTAGGGCAGTCCTGTCGTCTAAAAAACTCTTTTTCAGTCTCAATCTTGATGCATAGATGTCAAGAAGTGAGGGTAATAATTCTTCTGAAATAAAGAAATTGGCTACAAGTGTTTTATATAGTTCTTCATCATCAAGTGAGTGATTGACGATCTTTTGCGCTGTTCCTTCTGGAGTGATAAGCATATCACCCAATTCATTTACCAATACTTCTTTTCCTGATAGTTTGGTAAAATTAAATGGTAATAACGCATATTTTTTCATCCAGTGATTTCCTCTTCTGATATATCGTCGAAATCTCCAAATGCCTTTGCATAGAGGATGGTCTTGATGTCTTTTGTTTCTACATCGATTATATTTCTAAGTTTATAATCATTTAGATGTTCGAAGAATAACTTTTTAAATCTTTCTTCATCTTCAACACCATTAATAGTAATAACCTCATTATCCCCATCTAAGTGCCTGTCAATGGTGTATTTCTCAGACAGCCAATATACCACTTTAGAGATACAACTATCAGGATAGATTTTTCTGTCTATTTGGATGGTCATTTCTTTTTGAAGGTTTTAAGTTTTGCTATTGTTGGTGTATCAGGTATACCTGTCACTTCCAATTTGTTATAAGCCTGGAACATTCTAATAGCTGTCGACATGTCAGCGTTAAAGACAGCATTTCCGTTCTTGTATTCTACTTTGTTGGGGTCTGGGGCAAAACCTGCAGCAGTTAAGAGTTGTAATAATGTAGTAACATCATAACCACTAACTCCAGCAGTAATATCTCTGAATCCGAGTTCTATCGTAGTTTTACTCTCATCCCATGCTTGTAAGGCTATCTGTGTTGTATTATCAGCATTACCAGAAATCGTCATACCTGCATCTTTTTGGAAATGCTTAACAGCAGCTATCATATTGGCCTCATACAATGGGTAGCCAGATTTATTCTTAATATTTGTTCTTCTCAAATAGTGTTTAGAAACCAACAATTCTGAGAGCATTCTAACATCAGCGCCATAAATACCTGATTTGATAGTTCTGTCGCCTAATGTGAAGTCTGCTGGTGTTTTAGTTTTTGGAACAGAATACAAGCTACTAACGGCTGGTGTACTACTACGTGTTGTGCTGGAATAATGAGATGAACGTGAACTGGAATAATGTGAAGAGTGTGAACTGTGGCTTCCATATCCTGATCTGTGTGAACTATGACTTCTGTGAGAACTGTGGCTTCTGTGAGAATAATGATCTGAGACCATAGTCATTCTTCCTGTTGGACTAATCTTCACAACATTCTTCATCACTTTGCGTTTAATCGCTCCTATCTCATCATCTGTATCATCACTTAAATTGAAATCAAGGGTAAAAGAATTTTGAGCCTTAGCCTGCGTATGAAAAAGAGACAGCGCTGAGGATAGTAATAATGATTTAATTATTTTTTTAGTTATTTTACTCACTAATTTTTTGTTTTATGAAATTCAACCAATAATCATTTGGCGATAGTTCTAATAACTCTGCCAGTTTATTTTTCCCATTCTCGTCCAATTTTCCGTTATTTGTGGAAATGTTGGTGATAAGTTGTTGATGTCCATTATCAACTTTCTCTGTAATGAGTTTCTCTATCTCTTCCAATTTTGTTTCCAACTTTGCTCTTTCATTCTTCTCTAAATTCAACTGCATGGCTGATTTAGTCAGTTGATGAGCCTGGTGGAGACTTTTATTGTTCGTTTGCCCTTCTCTAAAAAGTTTGTCAGTTAAAGCTTCGATTTTTCCTAATGCCTCTTCTTTATAGCTACTACTATTCATAGCATTATACCCATTATATGCATCTTTATAACTCTCTACAGCCTGTGTATAGTCACCATTATCCATGAAGGTATTTCCTGAAAAAATTCTTTCGTTGAATTGTTCTCTGTCTGATGAGGCTGCTAAATATCTGTAGCCATAAAAAATACCACATAAAAGGACGATTGTTAATATGCCATATCGATAAGGAGGACTTTTAGGTTCTGTCTTTTCAGGTGCCTTTATTCTTTTTTTTGAATTATCCTTCTTTGGTTCCACAGTTTTTTTAGGGGCAGGTGGTGTCACGTCCTTTATATATGGTTTTTGAGTCAAGAATCCTAAACCATAGGCCAATGAATATAGGATATATTCTACAAAAACCTCTTTATAGCCTTGCCTGTCTGATATTTCTTTAGTATATGCTTTTACTTTTAGTTTGTAATCTTCTTTAGTAGGATTAATTGCAAGCATCTTCTGACCATATCCCATATATAGAACATCCCTTAAAATAGTTTTGATGGCTGCACTATCCTTCAAGTCCACGACGTCGCTCAAGATGTTCATCATTCGAACACCCTTCACAACGTCTTTGCCATATTTGCTAATGACAATTCTTATCGCTTCTGGCAATGTCTTGGACTCTTTTTTCATCTAATACTATTTACTTTCCTCTTTAGCTAACTGCTGCATCAGTAAATCGTATTTGTATAGCAATTTATTACGATTCTCATTTGCACGTTCTATGTCATGCTGGGCATAGTCGGCCTCAATACGCGACTTATCATCAGAGGATGCACTTGCTGATTCCAATTTCTCTTGAAGTATCTTAATTCGCTCATCTATTTGATTAATACTATCTTTTACCAAGTCTATCTGATATTGAATGAAGTCTGAAATATGGGCTTTTAGTTCATCTATGTTATAGACAAAGGCAACAGACATATCATCTTTACTGCCAATCTTGCTAAGTTGAGGTAAATCAGCTTCTATAGAGGCTATGGTTGCCTCTTTTCCCTCTGTGACTAACATCTTAACAACCTGAATATAGAAGTTCACAAGGTTGGTATCTTCACCAAAAGAATCATCCATGCCATCAGAGCCTAAGAAGATAGCCATAGGGAATTTACCATCCCCTTCGTAGCAATAACGGAACTCATTGATTGCGTTGGCATCACATATTGAAGTGGTTTTGTTTAGGAAACAACGCTCATCCCAAGGAATAGGCATCTGCCAAAAATCACCTTCTTGATGGAAAGAGATGCATTTTCCATCACCAAGATGGAAAGCAAACCAATAGTCAGGTGTCTGCACATAAACCATTAGTGTGCAACCATAGAGTTTTTCAAAAGTCTCACTCGTTTGAAGTTCATCGAGATACTTCTGAGGAACATGCTGCTGTTCCCACTCACTTACTGGCGTATTGGCAGCATGTTCAGCTATCTTCTGATTCCACTGATAGATTATGGAGGAGAATAATTGGCGGAATTTGACATCAATAAGAGTCTGTTTTTTGACAACATCATCTGAGGTGATGGCTTCTACTTCTGTATATGGCTTACCTTCAAACAGACTCTTATCTATAGTATCTACGAAAGTCTTAACAGAATCACGAATCACTTCCGTAGCCATGCGAGCACCAACGTCACTACGGAAGTATCGCTCTCCTCCATGGCCATCGCACACGATGGCTATAGCCAGTCCATCATCATAGACTGCGCCGAAGGAGGCGTCCTGACAAGGCTTGTTGTCAGCTTTGTGACTTTCTCCCTGACAAGAGAAACTATAGCATAGAACCATTAACCCCAATCGTCAACATACTGGCTACTGTCAACCGTTGAAGTAGAGTCTGCTGACTCTGCGCCATCGATGTTTTGTGTAGCATCTTGCACATCCTTGATAACCTGATCTTGCTTGGTAACATCGCCTGCTGTACTACTCTTACTACCAATCTGAGACGAAGTTACAGCTACTACACGGATTATCTGCTTTAGTGCATCGATATTGTGTACAGTAATCACAGCTTCAGAATTACCTGTAAACTGCTTTAATACCTCTTTATCGGCATCATCGCCAATGGCAATAGCAATTTTAATAGCAGACTTGAACCAATTATTAGCTTGGAGTTTAGATAATCCTGCTTCATAGTTATCTGTTGGACCTCCATCAGAAAGAAGGATAATAGCAGGAGCAAAAGAACCACTGGCAGACTGCATAAAGCCACCATTACGAGACAGTTTTGCTGCCAACTCTGCACAAGCCCCACCAAGAGAAGTGAGACCACCTGCAGTTACATCTTGCCAAATAAAATCGTTAGCAGCCTTGGGCTCATCATAAAGCCAGTTAACTCCACTTGAAAATTCCAAAGCAGCAACCTTAATCTCTGCATCTGGATTAGTCTCTGAAATATCGTTCAGGAGAGGCAAAACATTAACTACTGCATCATTGACTGCGCCAATTTTACTACCTTCCATACTGCCTGATGTATCAATCAGGAAAAACAATGTCATCGTTCTGCGGGGAACGCTTACGGTTTCATCTAAAAGTCCCATATTCAATATTGTTTTAAGTTGTTATTATGCTATTATTTCGCCTTTGGCACCAACTGCACCTTTGATGCTGGAGCCAAAATTGATTTTAAGTCCATTAAGTACTGGCAAGAAATCATTGGGGGCTACTACTTTTACCTTACCACTTGGTGTATCTACATGCCATTTGTCTTCTGAAAGATTACGAATAACAAGCAGATTCTTGTCAGATGGGAAGAAATCTACCTCAGCATCTGGTATGTTATCGTTATCAACATAGAGCTTAGTTCCAGGTGTTAGTATCTGAGTACGATTTCCAATTTTCATTTGCTTGCTTATATCAATATCCTTTCCACAATTGATACATTTTAGATTATTGTCATTTGTATCAATAAAGGTTTCTTCGTGACAATGAGGGCAAATTACTAATTCATCACGCACCTTAGAAATCACACGTTCCCATTCTTGTTCTATCATACGTTTATTAGGATTACGTAGTTTTTCCTCGCTGAATTGATCTAAAAAAGTCTCTTTTAATAGAGAGGGGAATAAAGGCCATCGCTTAATGACATTTTGGTGGACACCACGAACTGGAAGATTCGATTTATCATTGGGGTTATAAATAAACAAAGCCTTGCTTCCATAAAACTCTTTCTCAAATTTCTCTGTCATACATGGGCAAGCTACTACCTTAGCTCCTTCAAAGGGATGGTTGGCAAAAAAAAGCATGAAAAGAATAACAGAAAGGGAAAACCTGTCACTATATTTATCAGGAGTACCACCAGCTACAATCTCAGGGGCCATATAACGTGCTTTTCCCATAATGCCGGATTTTTCACCTTGTGGCATTACATTGTCATTATCACAAATTAGAACGTCGCCATCAGTAGGACGGATAAAGAAGTTTCCATCATTCAAGTCTTGATAACTATAACCAAAGCGATGAAGCATCATAAATCCATTACAGATCTTCATAGCTGCTGCAATCATGGCATTAAATGACTTGAAATTTTTACGAGCCAGCAGATAGTTGCCAAACTCATAATAGTCGCCAGGGCGTAATTTCATGATATATCCATAACTTCCATTTTCTTTTTTTGTCAGGTATTCTGGCCAGATGAAAGCATCTGAAGGTGCCCCTGCATTGATATTGTGCTCTAAGTTTTTATAGAATTTATCATCTGGTGGATTGATATACCATTTAAGTGCCATCTGTTGACCTCCCAATTCAACCAAATATACATACCCTTGTCCACCTCTGCCTAATTCTTTGATGACAGTGGCCTGACTGCCTATCGTCAGATTAACTTTTGTTCCTTTCTTTAATTCCATATCGTTATTTGATTAGAAACCACCACCCTTCAGACTGACTGATTCAGCAGTGTAGATTGTACCAGTGTTATGACAATGAGGGCAGGTCACTCTCTCTTGACCATGCCAACAGACAATTGTCTTGCAGTTATCGCATATGTAGAAACGCTTGCTCCCACAATGAGGGCAGCCATTGAAATTTATATCTAGAGAAATAGTGCCATTCACAGAATGGCTAGCAAAGCCTTCTCTTTGAGCTTTGCTTCTATCTATCTTGAAAGCCCATATAAAGCGCAGATCTCTACCCTTGGGATCTATTGTAATTCCAAAAGGCTTTCGTATCTCTTCACATTCAGCCAAGATAGCAAAGGCCTCATTGCTAATTGGTGTTATTTCCATATTTTTAGTCATTGGTTATAGTGTATATTATCGCTATATAGAAGGCAAAGATAAAGATTAAAACTGAAAGTTGCAAAAAAATTAGTAAAAAAAACGAAAAAAAAGTAATCACAAGGCTTGCGATTTATGGTTCGTGGTTAAAGGTTCATGGGTAATGGTTAGGGGCGGAGGGAGAAGATGGCTGAGGTATGATGTGTTAGGGAAAGAAAAAAGGAAGCCCGTGGGACTCCTTAATATGATGATAATGATTTCGCTCTAATAAGAATCTGCCATCAGGTCTTTACGTCCTATTAGACTAAAGATAGTTATTTCGTTGTCTTCATTGAGGATTCTAAGTGTGCGGAGAACCTCATTGAGAGTAGACCCACTAGTAGTCACATCGTCAACAACCAACACGTTTTGTTGGCGAATCATCGTACAGAGTTCCCTTTCTTCTTCTGACCCAAATCTTAAGAAGTTCATGATATATGGTCGATATTTGCTCTTCTTCACATCCTTAGCAATAGTGAAATAATCTTTTTTGTGAATCATTTCCAGCATCGCATTGATAGAACTCTTTGCCTGCTCCTTTGCTGCTGGAGTGTAACGAGGTCTTCCGTCCTCAAATACATCATCAAGATATTGTTTCTCGTAAGCATTCATATCAAAAGATATGTTTGAGGGAAGAGCTTTAACAAGAGTCATCTTGTATAATGACGGCTGTGCAAATCTATAGATATACCTCAACATATACTGGTTTACTTTACTTGATGACTGAGGCATAACAACAATGTCGAAGTTATAAAGATTTATTTTCTTATGGAGGTTGTCTATAGCCTTCTTGATGAAATTTGTCAGATTGGGAGTATCTTGCAATGCGTCTGTGAATTTTACATATTTGATAAAGGCTGTTCTTATAGAGCTTTCCACTTGCTCCGAGAACTCATATCCATAGTAGAAGCATTTTCCGAATGCTTCCACCTGATAGCCATTTCCTGTCAGACTAACTATGTCGTTTGTGCCATCGTGCTCGAAATCAAACACAAACTTTTTCTCTGTCTCGTCAAATGTTACGCCCATATTAATTCCACGTTTGTGCAAAGATAGGAATTATTTTGTAATTTGCCAAAAAAAAGATGTAAAATTGAAAAACACTGCTGTCCTTCGTCATCATACGTCGTAGCCAATTGGTCTGAACTGTTTCTGTTGCTCACTCCATACGAAGCCCTTGCGGAGTAAGTAGTCCTTGATCTCACTCGGTTCTCTGTTAAAGGCAAAGCACAATGCCTCCAGCGTGTCAAACTCCTCGTCTCTCAGAAGCATGTTGACACTCGACAAAAGTATAGCGGGGTCTTTGGGCAGATAATCCATATTCCTTCAATTTGTGTGCAAAGGTAATCATTTATTTCGAGAAAAATGAATAAGGCAATGAATATTCTCACAAAAAGGATTCTTTTACACAAACCGCCATCTATTTGATAATGAGCGAATTGTGACAAAAAGGTGATTTAGTGATTGTAGTTTTCACAAACCCTATATATATACAAAAA
>AUXO017968310.1_pt1 | contig 22382 bp, 24 predicted proteins | sample 768731 | NCBI WGS metagenome assembly AUXO01 (sample SAMN02715735, study PRJNA202380) | gut metagenome | biome: sheep rumen | host: Ovis aries | place: New Zealand: Palmerston North | reverse complement strand
CTCGGAACCGTCGGGAAATAGTTATCGTAAGCGTTAACGTCAACGTTTTCCTTTCCAAAAGGAAGATGCCATACAAGAGCTCCACCCTCCGCTGTAGTCAGATTCTTCACTGCGTGAAAGCTGAAAGAAGAGAAATCAGCAATACTTCCAGCCATCTTTCCGTGCCACTGGGCACCAAAGGCGTGGGCATCATCAGCAGCAACAATAATACGACCTATTTTCTTCTGTATCTCGTTGGCAGGACGGAACAGATGCTTCTTGGCCTCAATCACTGCAAAGATCTTGTCATAGTCGCACATCACACCACCTAAATCCACGGGACAGATAACTTTGGTGTGCTCAGTAATTGCTTCTGCCAACTTATCATAGTCCATCTCCACATTGTTCTTCTGGCTATCCACCATCACCACCTTGCATCCAACATGTTGAGTCACCGATGCCGTGGCCGTATAAGTATATGCCGGCACAATCACCTCGTCCTCCGGTCCCACACCAATCAGGCGCAAAGCCATTTCCATAGCCGCCGTAGCAGAGTTAAGGCATACGGCCTTGTTCGTACCTACATACGCTGCTATCTGGCGCTCAAACTCCTTGGTCTTAGGACCGGTAGTAATCCAACCGCTCAAGATAGCTTCCGATGCCAACTTTGCCTCTTCTTCCGTCATGTCCGGCGGCGAGAAGGGGATATTTCTCAATTTCATGTCCATAACTTTTATACTCTAAACTTTTTATACTGTCTCTAAACTCTAAAAACTCTCAACTTTTAGGAGCGAAGCTCCGAATCACGTCCACATACTTCTGCGTCCCGACTTCTTTCGTCAGGTTCTCCATCACGAACTTGCGGCCGTTCTTGCCCATTTCCCTGCAAAGCTCACGGTCGTGATACAGTTTCAAGATTGCATCTGTAAATGCCACCTTATCCCCAGCTTTAGTGAAGATACCGCAGTTGTTCTTCTCGATGATACTCTTCAGCTCATTCTCATCAAAGTTCGCCAACACCGGCCTTGATGCACTCATGATACTCCATGTCTTCGATGGCACACTGTTCGCTCCCACGCCCGGCTTTGAAATAACAAGCGAGACATCCCCCAACGAGAACACGTGCGAAATCTCCTCATAGGGCTGGAACGGCAACAGCGTCACGTTCTGCACATTCCGTTCTGCAATAATACGTTTTACATCTTCCAGATAAGCTCCATTGCCCACCAAAACAAACCGAATATCCTCATTTGCTTCCAAGGCTTTCGCCACTTCAAGCAGCATATCCATATTCTGAGTAAGACCGATGTTGCCGTTGTAGGTAATATAGAACTTCGAGCGATCCAGTCCATAGCGGTCAAACAGGATGTTCTCTGAACGAGGAATATCCACCACTGCATTCTGGTCCACCCAATTGTAGATAACTACTATCTTCTCTTCCGGCACACCCTTTGCCATGATGTTACGTTTGAAATCTTCACTGATAACGATGATTTTATCTGCGTTGCGATATGTGAAGTTCTCTATCACACGACCAATTTTCCATATTATACTTCCTTTCTTGGTTAACCCTGTTCCTACAAGAGAGTCGGGGAAAATGTCTTGAAGGTTATAGACCATGGGAATATGTCTGCATTTTTTTACCATAGCTGCCAATGCTCCTTGTATGGGTGGGGTGCTGTAGATAAACATCACATCACACGAACGAGCATCCTTAGCAAAAACACCACGAATAAAATGATTTATGGCACAAAGAAAATAGCGGAAAGCTCTTAATAATGCGTTCTTACCCTCTGCGAACATTGAAAAGCGATGAACGACAAGGTGTCCTTCAAAACGTACTTCACGCTTTATTTTTTTATATTTTTTTCGCGTTTCAGCATCAATACCCCGACAAGGTGTTGGGGTATAATATACCATATCCCATCCCTGCTCAATATATGCTTGATTCAGGTTCCTGCCCAAATATCCACTTGCAGCTTGTTCTGGAAAGGAATAAGCTAATAAAAATAATAGTTTCATTAATATAAAGTATTATAAGTTTTCTGAAAACGTCCAATCACCCTCGTCAGCAACTAAACTGAACCGCATTCCACAAAATCATTCATCGTTAAGAATATTGTTGACATTCTGCGCCCAATTCACGGGTAAAGGTTATTATTTAAGATTGTTTTCTTTGATTTCCTTAGGGTCAGTATGCGACAGTGCATCCACGTTCTGATAAACAAAGCATATTGGTACGCTAATAGAAGCGGCTTTAATTGCTTTTGATAGCACCACAGTACTATCACCATCAACGGTAAAAGGAAAGCACCACCCACTGAAGCGGTAATGCACGCTATGCACCATTTTTTTCAGTTTAGCACAAGCCCCTTTTATTACCTCTACATTTCTTGAAATAACTACCAAACCCAGATTATTATAATTAGCGGAAATAACCACATTGTTGTACTTACTAATCTCAGCTCATACCTTCTCTATCACCTCATCAGGCAAAGCTATAATTAATGCCACTGTAAAAGGAGCAGCGTCAAAAGCCTTCTGCATAGCCATTGCACGTGCATATATCAGCCGCAAATCGCCTTGAAAATAGAATGCACAAGCTGCTATTAGAGCAGAGAACTCTCAAAAGGGTCTCTGCCCATTACAACCATCTTAGTTCCCTGACCAAAGGAATACGTATACTTTTGACATTAGACTTTATAATAATCTTCTGGAGAATTAATTACTCCTTCTTCAAAAAACTCATCAGTTTCAACAATAGGATAAATATCATTTGTATTGATAATAGCAGAACCAACACCCCATGACAAACCAACGCCAAAACCACTCATTAGGAAATTAATGTTTTTACCAAAATTGTCTTCTCCATAGGCATCACAAATTGTCAAAGGAATTGCTGCAGCGGATGTATTACCATAACGATCCAAACAAATGGGCAACTTGCATGGATCTACCTTTAATTTTCTCGCCAACTGCTTACTTATAAACTGATTAGCTTGGTGAAATGCCAAACAATCATAATCATTAGCATCGGTGTTGGTAATTGCCAAAAACTCTTTAATTGTTCGAGGTACGTCTGAAATAGTAAATGCAAATACATCATCACCTTTCATGATAGTATTATACAGCGTTCTTGGGTTGCCGTCTTTCCAAACAAATACATCATGAGTCGCATCCATATTTCTGAATCCACCGGCGGGAGCAATGATTGCTTTATAACCTGTCCCATCTGTTTTTAGCATAGCCTTGATTTCATCGTGTACATTATCTGTTTTTTCTAACAAAATTGCACCTCCGCCATCACCAAAAAGCATTGAAACAGCTTTATCGCCTGGATAGGTAATTTTTGTCATTGTCTCCCCAACCACCAACAAAGCATATTTCATATCTGAACAACTCATTAGCGAACTTGCGATTTGTACACCATAAATAAATGCAGAACATCCAAGGTTAACATCAAATGCCGCACAGTTCTTGTCAAGACCTAGTCTCTTGTGTAATACACATGCAGTTGCAGGTCGTCTGTAGTCAGTAGAATGAGCAACGAAAACCAATGCACCAATATCTTTACGGTCTATACTCTTTTTTTCTAAAATAAGATTGGCTGCTGTATATCCAAAATCGGAAGCGGTTTGATACTTTATAGAACGCCTAAACTCTTTTATTCCTGTGGACTCTTTAAATTTATCCACCATTTCATCACCATACTCTGCTTTAAAACTATCTACAGTGATTCTATTCTTTGGAACAGCTGCACCTACGGCAGCAATTCTGATATTTTTAAACTGGAAATATGACATAATCTTATTTTTATCTTTTATCTTAAAGTTATACCACCATCTATGGTCAGACAACTGCCAGTTGTCCATTTTGAAGCATCCGAAAGAAAATAGATAACACCATATGCTATCTCCTCAGGAAGTCCAAATCTTCCCATTGGAAATTGTTTCTTAAACTCATCTAACTCCTCTGCCAGAGCATACGATTCAAGGATGGGTGTTTCTACCATACCAGGTCTTATAGCATTAACCCTTATTTTTCTAGGGGCAAGTTCTAAGGCAAGAACCTTCATAAAGGATTCCACAGCGCCCTTTGACGCTGCGTACAAGGAATTGGAAATGGTAGCATACGTTGACGCAATAGAAGATATCATTACTATACTTGCCCCTGCATTCAGTTTCTTCTTTTTAATTAACTCTTTAACCAGAAGCATTTGAGAAAAGACGTTCGTTCTAAACATCTTTTCAATCTTTTCCTGGTTTATCATTTTTGCTAAAGTCTTGTCATTTACTCCGGCACAAAGTACAGCTCCGTCTAACGACGGCATTTCTTCAACTATTCGGGCAATGTCTTCGCTATCCGTCAATTCAGCCAGTAGGAAGGAATGATTGGTTGGATTCTCCAGATTAATTATCGTCTGCTCCAGCCTTTCCCTGTTTCTACCTGTAGCTATTATGATTGCCCCTAATTTTGAACACTCAATAGACGTTGCACGTCCTATACCGGATGATGCTCCAGTAACTAAAATTTTTTTATTTGCTAACGAAAATGGATTATAAGACATTGACCTTAATATTTTGTGAATTTTTATTTTGCTGTTATTCCACCATCTATCACTAAAGAATGACCAGTCACCCAAGAAGATGCGTTGGACAGAAGATATATAGCACCATATGCGATATCTTCTGGTTTACCATAGCGTTTTAGGGGGTAATTCTCCATGTCTTTTGCATGTTGTTCATCTGTGATAGTGCCACTGTGAATCAATGGTGTGTCTACCATTCCTGGACATATGCCATTCACTCTTATTCTCCTTCCAGAGAGTTCAAGTGAGCAGAATCTTATAATTGAATTCAGTGAGGCCTTAGACGCACCGTACATGGAATTTCCCATCGAAAATTTTGATATACCACCAATTGATACGATAAAAACGACTGATCCGCCTTGCTTAATTTTTTTCTTTTTGGATAGTAACCGTAACAATTCAACAGGTGAGAAGAAATTGGTGTCAAAAATATCCATAAATTTATCTTTTGAAGAAAAATTAAATGGTGCCGTGGCACCTTTACCAGAACAAAGGACCACACCATCCAACTCTGCTGAAACATTAACTAACGATTCTAATGCAGTTGCTTCGGTTAAATCAGCTGGGTAGATGATATGATTATCACCTTCGCACATGCTTAGTGTTTCTTCTAACCGTTCTTGACTCCTCGCTGTCAGGACAAGAGTTGCTCCCATTAAGGAACACTCTCTAGCGATGGCTCTACCTATTCCGGAGGATGCCCCCGTTACTAAGATTCTCTTGTCCTTAAGCGAAAACGGATTATCACTATACATGAAGTTACGCCTTACTTATTACTACATTGTACAAATCTTCAACGGTAACAGAGTTACGTATATCGTCACCCTTAAGAGTAACCTCGAACTCTTCATCTACCATTGCGATTACACTTAACCCAATAAGGCTGGACCATTCATCGAGATCATGAAATACCGTATTGGCCTGGATTTCACTTGCATCAGTCTCGTCAAACTGCTCTGCGAAAAGAGCTACAAATTCTTCTAAACTTTTCATAATAAACAAATTTAAAAATAATTAATAATATGATGTACTATTCTATTTTATACAATTTTGCAGCTGGTGACATATATTTCCCAGACTCCTTTATATTTTTAGCTACAACACATGCCAATCCAATCCAAACATCATCACATATAGTGATATGATCGGAAACACAGGTGCATATACCAAAGAAACAACGCTTCCCTATTGTTGCAAATCCTGCAGAGTTAAACCGTCCGGAAAAATACGTATGAGAGCCAACAACATTCTCATGACCTATAGTGGAAGAACCATGAATAAAAACATTATTTCCTATTTCACATCCTCTATCTATTTTTGTCCCCTCGCCAACGAAAACGCCTTCTCCAAGTTCAACATTCTTTCCGATTTTAGCAGAAGGCATAATGATATTTGCAAACGGCACTTTTCCCTTCAGTTGCTCATAGAACTGTTCCCTCAGGTCAAAGCGTGTATATCCGACTCCTATAAAGATTTCATCAAACTCTTTATCTTGATAACCTTTTATGGAATCTACTACCGACCCCAAAACAGGCCGGTCATTAACAATATTTCCTTTGGGCTCTACATTGTCATAATACCCCACCACCTCAAATTGTCCTGTTTGAATAGCGAAGTCGGTAATTTGTTCGGCAAACTCCTTTGTGCCGATTATAGCTAGTTTCTTCATATTTGCTTGAATTATTCTATCGTAATCTTTATCATTTTCATTGCTTTCTCACAAGCCGCTACAGCTTCCTCTGCCGTTGCGCTTTGAGCAATCACAAAGCCGATACGGTCGTTGCTACAATTGATGGGAGTAGACTCTTCACCCACATCTTTTGTGAAAGTAATCTGCTTCAAGCCAGGAATCTTCTTGGTCTCTTCCACATTCTCAAAGGCCTTGATGGTTCCAAAGGGCACTTCAAAGTAACGGATTGCAGAACCACAATGTAATGTAGGTGTAATATTCGGCTCTTCACCCAAAGCCACCATAATGGTGCTGCCCACCATATCAATGCCGGTGCTCAGCGGAACAAGATGAGTAGTAATATTGTCACCGCCCATACGAGCACCCAACTCAATCATCACCGGGCCTCGTTTGGTCACTTTCATCTCCACATGAGCAGGCCCCTTATCAATTCCAATGGCAAGGCATGCCATCGTGGTAACCTGACGAATAGAATCTTGCGTTGCATCTGACAAACGAGAGGGCTGGGTATGTCCCATTTCCACGAAGTGAGGTGCCTCTGTGGTAATCTTATCCGTTATTTGAAGGATATTTACCTTACCATTCACCACCATCACCTCCACTGATACTTCAGGGCCGTCAAGGTACTCTTCAATTATTACCTTTCCATGACGACTACATGAATGGGCATATTCATAATTGTCAAGCAATTCCTGGAAAGAATACACTTTTGCAACGCCATGACTGCCGGCATTGTCTGTAGGTTTAATGATGCAGGGAAAAGTCACATCTGTCTCATGCGCTTTCAGCTCTTCTAGTGTATCCACCACAAAGAACCAAGGCGAAGGAACATTATTCTCTTTAAATGCCTTTATCATATCATACTTGTCGGTAGCCTTCACTGCAGTTTCATAATTGATGCTATGAAGATGTAGTTTATCAGATGCTTTTGCCACCCCCCGCATGGGCATGTCAGTAGCCAGCGTCATAATACCATCTGGCTGATAATCTTCAGCTGCTGATAAAACAGCATCTTCATCCATGGTGGAAGCATTGTAATACTTGTCAGCATAAGGAATACCAATAGCATGAGGATTAAAATCAACCACCGCCACATGCAGACCCATTTCCTTGGCTTTAAGGATGGCAGGAAGTTGGAGCACAGAAGCCCCCACTATCATTAGTTTTTTCATTATTTATTCTTGTAGCTCTGTTCTGTGTTAATATTCTTACGACCTATTACAGAAACGACCGTCTGCCAAATGATTTTTACATCCATCCAGAATGAAATATTATCGGCATAATAAGCATCCCAATGGAACTTCTCATCCTGCGTGATGCTGTTTCTGTAATATGCCTGCGCATAGCCAGTAACGCCTGGTTTCACAAAATAACTTTTCCGGTGAGTCTCATCCATCTCTTCCAACTTTCTTTCGCTATTGTAGAGTTTAGGTCTTGGCCCAATAAAACTCATATCTCCTATGAGAATATTCAAGAACTGAGGTACTTCATCAAGGCTGGTCTTGCGCAAGATATGCCCAATGGGTGTAACGCGAGGGTCGTTGTCACTATTGAAAGTTGAACCGTCAGCGTTTTTCAAATCGGGACTGTTCACATACATTGAGCGGAGTTTGAACATTTTGAAAGGCTTATAGTCCTTTCCCGCCCTATTTGCATTATAAAATACTGGACCTTTATCTGTTAACCAAATAATTGGTGCCATAATAATGATTACCAACAACACAAACGGCAGCAGAATTATTGCCCCGATGATATCAATTACTCGTTTAAAGAAATGTTTATACATAATCTACTTACCTTGTTTTCTTAATACTCTCAAATCCCAGAGCCATGGCAGCCAGCGATTGATTAGAGAGACCGATATATAAGCCATGGCTAAGCATAAGCCCCAAATGGAAAGCATTACCCAAACGCTACTAACTGCGAACAACTTATGAGCCACAAGACTTAATGTAATGGGCAACGCACCACTCATGAAATAGAAACCCAATGAGTTCTGCCCGATAAAGGTTAACGTTTTTGTAGCCGGCAATATCTTACTGATCCATACCAGTAGCAGACAAGCCATAGCACTCGTCACAAATCCTAACGGTTGAATGGTCAGTATACATATAAGTGGATCGGTATAGTTTTTCATTACGACTAACATTGCAACATATACAATCAATAATGGTAAGGCAAACCACCAGCACATCAGTTTATCAATCTGTTTCTCATAACTCCAATACAGGCCGCCCATTGCTAGAAATATCAAGGCAATCAAGCCCTGTCTCCAAGCCCAGATGCCACTTTTCAAGATGCCTTGATGAACTATAAACAACCCAGCAACTCCCAATGCCATACAAGCTGTCACATAAAACCATATATTCTTCTTTCTTGTGCAGAACAGGACTAGCAATAATACCTCTGCCACCACCAAGGCACTGGTAAACCAATATGTTCCTCCTCCTATGGTTTTAAGCAAAAAAAGACTCAGTTCAAACTCTCGACCTTGAATAATTGTGCTTGGAAGAAACTCAATAATACTGAATATGATGGACGGAGTTACTATTCTAAATAGCATATTAGCAGTCATATTTCTGCCCCCCCCCAACTGTAACATATTGCCTCCTATTCTCCAATACTAATGGGCTTGAAAGCTGCTTCCTGTAAATAAGATATCCGCTAATGAAAAAGAAGGCGTTAACATAAAATGGATTAATAATCGAACTTATAAAATTTAAATTGTATCCATAATACCCTTGACAATGAATAAAATAAACGGCAAGGATACATATAGCCTTGAGAATATTAATCCAAGAAATAAACTTTTTAGACATATTTTATATTATTTCTATCTCAAAGTGGATTCCCAGATTGACTCAAGCTGAGCCCATATCTTACCAACTCTATAACAATCATTGACTCTATACTTAGCGTTTTTTCTGTATGTGTCTCTTAATTGACTGTCATTTAATAGCGTTTCAAGCGCATTGCGAAGAGAAAGAGAATCCCGGGGCGGCACCACGAGACCACAAGGAGCAGTTGAATTAATATTCAACATTTCAGGGATTGCGCCTACACTGGTTCCAACTATTGCACATTCACACGCCATACTCTCCAGAATTACATTTGGGAACCCTTCAGTATATGAAGGTAACACAAAAAGATCTGAAGAAAGCATTTGTTCGATAACACGCTCGTGCGTTACTTCTCCTATAAAATTTATCTTACTATTCACTCGCAGAAGGTCTCTCTTTGTGTCCTCGGGGCACTTACCCACGAAAGAGAGGGAAATACCATCTAATTCTCTTGCGGCTTCAGCTAGTTCAAATACTCCTTTAGAACGGATAATATGCCCCACAAACAATACCGTTTTTTCCACACGCGGAACAGAGAGTCTTTTCTTATTTATATTATCCATTGTTACTTCAGAGATAGGATTAGGTACATACTTAATATTTCTATATCCTAGTTCTTTTATGGAATAAATAGAATTTGTATCCATAAATAAAACCATATCTGCTGTTCTGAGAACGCGCTTTAACAGAAAATACTCCCAATTACGTTTTCTTACAATCTCTGGAGCTCGCCCAAAATGAAGATGGATGATCGCTTTAGATTGATAATTGTGAATAAGGCGAATAAGAATAATGTCTTTTACTAAACTAATACTTGCACTAGAACTTACATGAACGATATCAAAATGGCCCCTAATTAATGATTTTTTTGTCTCTTTAATCATCTTAAGATACTCTTTTGCCCCAAAGTAATACCGTTGAAAACGAGATAAATCTTTGGAAACAAAAGTTCTCCGGTCGAAAGGCTGAATACATAAGGACACTTTTCTGTCATTAACATTCAATGCATTATAATACGACACAATATTACGGGCCCATATAGTAATTCCGCCAAATACGATAGCCTTTCCTTCCTCATAGGGAGTACAAAGTAACACATTCATCTCTTGTTATATTTATTTATAAGATCCAAATAAGATTGGATAAATACTTCTTTCGATAGTTTATTTTCTGCTATATACCTACTATTGATTTGACAAGCGTAATAATCTGGTTGTGACAATTTCACAGCCTCTTCAATACAATTAGCGATCTCTTCGGGGTGCTCTGGGCTAAAAAGCATTCCATTGATACCGGCACGTACATATAAGCCATTATCACAGACATCGCTACAAATTACGGGCAGGCCCGTTGATATAGCTTCACATATTGCATTGGGAGTTCCTTCGTAAAAAGATGGGAGGCACATAAAATCTGATTGGTTGTATTTTTCTTCAATATTTTTTGTTTTCTCCAATAGGCTAATATACTTTTCAACCCCCAATTGTTTAATCAGAAGATTACAATCATTATAATAGTCACCAAATAATTCGGATTTGCCGTACCACGAGATATGAAAACAACATCCTTTTGACACGGCAAGACTCGCAGCTTTTATTAAACCTATTGTATTTTTTGAGTCTCTTATTGTAGCGACAACGATAATTTCAGGAGTGTCATGCTTAATACGCCTTACAAATGCAAATCTTTCAGTATCAACAAAATTTGGTATTACCTTGATTTTTTTTTGCATCCAACGATAATTGTTAGCAAGAAACCTTCCCTGGGTATAGCTATTGGGAACAATAACGTCTGCTAAACGATAGAGCGTGAATCTAACTCGTTCATTTAATTTGATAGACTGTGTAGTATTTCTTTCACTAACAATTAAATAAAATTTTCTCCCTAATAGTTTTGTGGCAGCAGCGACAAGAGATGGTGTTTCTTGATAAGCAATGACAATATCTGGATTTTCTTTCTTGAAATAATTATTAACTATCACAATCCTTTTCTTCGCGATGTCAGCCCCTTGAATAACTTCATTTGGTACTCCAGCATTATCTAAATCGCTTTTATAGAAGTCAAGGTTATGATATGTACAAACCTTTACCTTGTAAAAGCAACTATGTAGCATTTCTGCAAGACCAACTAATTGCCTTTGAGCTCCGCCTGCACCAAGGCAGTCAGTGAATAATAGAATCTTCATTGGGGTCGATTTATCTTTGTGGTTTTTTTCAAAAAGAAAGCGTGAAGTTTTTTGTTATTTGCTATTACACATAGAACCATAGCTATAGGATATGAAAAAACAAACCGCATTTTTTCATACTTCAACTCACGGAAAGAACTAATAAAAGACTTTCCTAATTGTTTTGAAAAATAGCCATATTCCAAAGCCGCTTTCCACTTTCTTTTTCTAGACCAGTTCATATAAAACTGGGCTTCGTTTATATCTAAAAGGGTATCCTTCCAAGAGTGATATCTAAACTTACTTGCAGAATATGTTAGTGCTGTTTCATTTTCTGATACATAATAAGTTCTAATAATATCATTTGTTGTAATGAATTTATAATTATCTAATGCCATTAACTTCTCTATTGTAGGATTAATTTTCTCCTCAGGATCAAAAGGCATGTATTTCTTAAGAATTGATGTTTTTAGTACACGCGGAGCTTCTCCTGTAAAAAAACCATTTTTATCAACCCCATATTCGAAATAAGACATTAGACGTTTTGTAAACTCCGTAGGCGTCACCTTCCCGAATTGAGTCTTACATCTTGCAACAACGCCACAAACTTCATCAGAATCATATTGATTATACAAAGCAAGAATATCTTCAAGCACTGTCGGTATGAATTCATCATCATGGTCATGCAAGAAAAACAACTCACCTTCAGTATTCTCAAATGCCAAATTGTAATTGGCCGCAAGCATTTGATTCTTCTTTAAATCGAAGAACTTTACGGGAAAATCAACATTCTTTATGTATTCTCTAATAAGGTCTGCGGTATTATCAGTGGACGCATCATTAATAACAATCCATTCAAAATTTCGATACGTCTGTGAATCTAGTGTTTTAAATACGCGATGAATATAAGGCGCGGCATTATAACAAGGCGTAAAAAACGTAAACTTATATTTATAACTCTCCATTGCCGTTTGATTTTATTATTCTTAATAATTTTTCTCCTTCAATTGCTCCATTGAAACAATTATGAGCGACCTCTCTCCCCCTTTCGCCTATTATTCTAGCTTCTACCGGGTGCTCTATAGTCCATAACAATTCTTTTGAAAAGGAATCAATGCTGTCGGGCTCAGCAATTAAAGCACTCTCTTTATGCTTCAGGAACAAGTGTATATCACCCACATTGGTAATTACTACAGGATTACCGCTTATAAGATATTCGCCCAATTTGGTTGGGAAACCATATTTTGCTTGCTTGTTATTTGGTCTGTCAAGTGCTAAAATATCTGCATCTAAAATCAATTGGGGTACCTGATTATATGGTATTGTCCCTGTAAATATAACTTTTTGGGATAGGCCTAAGCTCTCAACCAACTTTAGATTCGAAAAATTTTGATCTTTATCAGGGGTCCTGCCAATTATCATTAGTTTATATTCAGGATATGCAGAAGAAACAACTGAGAATGATTTAATCAATTGATCAACGCCATCTTTATTATTAGAAGCAGTCCCACAATATGCTATAATTTTTTCTACCTCACCATTCTTTTTGAGATCACTAAACCTCGACTCATCAACGACCATATTGATAATATGAACTCGCGAATCCTCTACACCGCTTTCAACAAAGTATTCTTTCAGTGCATTTGAAATAACGAACAAACCGGAAAGTCGCTTGCAGTATCTCAAAAAACTCTTTACCGAAGGAGATATACGGCTAGAGCTTAAAGAAATCTCTGGATGCTCAGATATTTCATAATAAATACGAACACTTCTTTTTCTCAATAAGAAAGGTAATATTTCACAACAAGCTAGATCTACCACAACATCACCTGCCTGTAAATGATGAATAAACTTGAATAGATTATAATACAGAAATATTTGCTGACGTAACCTACCTATACAATTCTGCCCTTCCCACATATTCACAACCTTTATATTAGATTGCGACGGTGTAAGTACACTTTTGTTTGAATCAGGTAATAAATAAACGAATGATATTTCATCATTACATCTGAAACCTTCCATCAACGACCTATATCTAATATCAGAAGCCGCATTAGGTGAATAGGTTCGTGCAACAAAAAAAATCCTGCCCATTAGAATCAGAAACGGTTTATCAAATCAACCACTTTAGCGACATCGTCCATAGAAATTGCCGGACCTATAGGCAAACTCAATTCTTCGTCTGCAATCATCTCAGTGATGGGTAAGTTCAACTGAGGGATATTCCACGCCTCCTTGATATAACACTCTTGTTTGTGAGGTGCAATTGGATAGTGGCAAACAGTACCCACTCCATTCTGCTCCAGATAGTCATGCAACGCATCACGCTTTCCATCAGCAACCAGAATCGGGAACAAATGATATGCATTCTGCTCATCAGGTAGTAAGTCCGGCAATGTAATCAATGGATTGTTGATATGCTCATAATAATAATGAGCCACTTCCTTACGATGTGCATTGTCCTCTACCAGATACTTCAACTTGACATCAAGTACGGCTGCCTGAATCTCATCCAAACGGCTGTTACGACCTGTGTATTTAAATACATACTTCTTCTGGGAACCATAATTGGCCAAAGCACGTACAGCAGCAGCCAGCTCTGGATCGTTGGTAGTTACAGCACCACCATCACCTAAAGCACCAAGGTTCTTACCAGGATAGAAGCTATGACCAGCAGCATCACCAATGCTACCGGTTACACGTCCATCAGTATGCTTGCAGCCATGAGCCTGTGCATTATCCTCAACAAGTTTCAGATTATACTTCTTGCACAAAGCGCCAATTTTGTCCGTAAAGGCATTGCGTCCATAAAGGTGCACTATGGCAATAGCCTTAGTCTTGGGGGTGATGGCAGCCTCAATGAGGTCATCATCAATCTCAAGCGTATTGAGCTTAGGCTCTACTAGAACCGGTTTCAAGCCATTCTCCGTAATTGCAAGGATGGTGGCTATATAGGTGTTTGCAGGAACAATCACCTCGTCCCCAGGCTGCATCACGCCCATCTCAATATACGCACGGAAAATCCAGATAAGTGCATCCAAGCCATTGGCGCAACCAATGGTATACTTTGTTCCAATAAACTTTGAGTAGTTCTCTTCGAACTTCTCGTTCTCCTTACCTTGGAGGTACCAACCGTTATTTACTACACGAGTCACGGCCTCGTTGATTTCAGCTCCATGAAGAGCTGTAACATCTTTTAAAGAAAGAAAGGGTATCATTTCTAAAAATTTATTCGTTGTTAACTGCTTTCAAAGTCTTTTTTCTAGTTTTGAGATTAGAAACAAACCATAAAAAGAGTAATACTAAGGTAATTATTAACATATCTCTTGCTTGCAATATTTGATTATTTAAGGGCATAAAAGCGACCATAATAGTTAATTGGCTCAAAAAAGCCATAGCAAAAATATTTTGCCTATACAAAGAGTCACGTAATACTTTACAAATAAGTTTGCCTAAGAAAAACATTAATAATACAACCCCAGGGAAAGAAAAATCGGATGCCCACCAAGCAAAAGCCGTGGGCCAACTCATTTCACAATCGTACCCGAAGACATCATAAACACGCATAGGGTATGCGTGATTATACATTGAGGGCACACCTAAATACTGTGTAAGATACTGATCTAACGCTCGTGAACCGCCGTATCCATAAGTCCAATCAAAAGGGAGTTGTAAACTATAATTAAGACCTTTGTATCCATGTGAAAAATACATCATCAAAGAACTAATCCCAGAGCCAAATTTCTCGCCAAAAAGTTTAAAAATAATTGAATTGGTTTCATATTTCTCACTTAAATCGTAATCTAATGCTTGTGCTCTTAATAATTGAGAAAACGTAAAAAATACAACAAAGGCTATCAAAACCCACTTCAATTTACTCAGTATATATTTTTCTCTTCCTTTAATAAGGGAATAAATAAACAGAGGTACAAAAATGCATATAATAGTAGTTCCAAAATCCACTTGCTGACCACGACAAAAACCAATTGTTACAAATGACACAGTCATTAATAACAACAGTATTCTATTAAAAAAAGATATGTTCTTGAAATTATAGACACCATATGTAATCAGTAGTACTCTAAGTGGAGATAACAATACAAACCATCTTCCCCAAGTTGAAGTTTTTTGTAATTCGTCACTTGCAAGTAGCGATTTATAATTCTCACCCATGGCCAATGAAAGTTGAGCCAAACCTGATGATATCAAATCAAAAAGATAAAGCCATAAGTCTATTATCACAATAAGAAACAGAACATTAAGCATACTGTTGCTTATATGGAATAATTTCTGGTTTTTAACAACAAAAGCTTTAATTACTGGCTCCGACTTACACCCAAGATAAAAGGCTATACACACGAAAAGAAGAAAAATAACCGTTAAATATTCATTCAAATCTGCCGTGTGCATACCTTTAACCGGAAGAAATAGATACAGCACATATGTGATTATCAAATATAGCACTACTAGACGGCCTATGCTGATATTCAAATACTTCTTCATAATCAAATACCCCTCAAACGTTTATTACTTAAATATACAACAGCAAATACTATAATCAAAAGATATAATAATGCCCCAATAGCTGGTATTGCAGATATACCATACTCTTTACTAAATAATAGTTTTAGTCCTAAGGCCAGTGGAGTATACAAAGCAAATAAGTAAATCTGCCACTTAACGTCTCCCGTGGCATTTAAGACCATAAAATAGGGAGAAATAAAGGCCTGAAAGATTTGGAAAATACATAACCAAATGAGACTACTCATTGAGAAACAAAAATCTTGACCTATCCATATCTTGAAGACTGGGGTAGCAAATACTATTGTTATCAATGACAAAACGAGTGTAATTATAGTTAAAAAATATGAGGTTTTTCTAGTATTATTTTTCACCCATGATACGTCACCTCTCGCCAGTGCTTCTCCATTTGCGCCCCACAATGGTTGAGCAAATATGGCTAATACAGCAGAAACCAGAATAGAAACTTTGTATATAATCGAATAGGAAGCAGCATCCGATAATGAACACGTTTTTGCGACAATAAAGGTGTCCATTGACATACCAACTGTAGTTAGAATTGATAAAACACAAAAGAGTATGCCAAGTTTAAGCATCTCCATTGAACTTTTTTTGGTAGCTAATTTAAATGAAAACTGTAAATCTGGCCGCTGGATTCTATAATAGACCATCATATTAAGAACAGATATAATAACAGGTATTATAGCAGAACCTAATAGGAGGTGTACTTTTCCTATATCACATTTTGCCCCGACAAAAATGTATACCAACGTTAAAACAGAGCCAACAATTTGCCACAAATTACTATTATAACCTTCCTGTAAAGCTAACTGAGTTCTTCCAATTAATGAGAGAGGTATAGAAAGAATACGAGGAAGAACAATTATAAGGACGACAGGAGCAGCCAGTTTAATTGACTCTAAACTTTGTGCATTCATTACTGATGCCCAGTCAATAAATGGATACACTACCAAGAAAACAATAAAAAAGAATGCCGCAATTATGCACAATATTAAGTAAGTGCTTGATATTAGTTCTCGCTGCAAATGCAAGTCATCCTCGCCAGAAGCATGGCTTAGTTTTGTTTGCAACCCATTACCTAACCCCAAATCACTAAAGGAAAAAAGAGCGAAAAAATTTGTTACAGCACTCCATAGTCCGTAAACTTCTACCCCCAGATAATTATAAGTAATCCTAATCGTAATAAGCGGAATAGCTGTGGATACAACTTTCATTATAACCGAAGTCAGGGCAGTTAATGCGATACGTCTCTCACGTTCTAACTCCCTATAACCCGCCACTGATTCATCAAACGGTTTATGAAAAGCAATGGACAACAACCTTAAGTACTTCATCAATAAATTACTTGAATATTCAAACAGTTCTATTCTGATCTGAATGCGATAAAATCATTGTAAGATCGAATATAATCCTCCTGCTTATAAACGTCAGAAGCTAATACCATAGCAACAGCGCCCGATGAAAAATCAACGAGATCGCGCCAAAGACCAGGTTTTACATATAACCCTTGATATGGCCTATTAAGGAAAAAACTTCTTTTACAATTGCCATCATCAAGTGTGACGGTAAAAGAACCGCTTGCAGCAACTATTAACTGACTTAGGTCTCTATGAGCATGAGCTCCTCTATTCTCGCCACCTGGCACATCGTATATGTAATAAACCCTCTTCACGTCGAAAGGTAATGTTGTACCGTTCTCCACCACAGTCAAATTCCCTTTTCTATCACTATGATGCTTGTCAAGTTCAATCATAGTGCAATCAAACACGCTATACTTTCCACGTGCATGGAGTTGTCTTTTGGGTAACGGGGCTAATGAGTATTCTTTAACAGATTCTTTAGTATAATTCAAAAATACATTATAATCCCTTATGTAATCATCTGGAGAATATGGAATACTTCCAAATTCAAGTGCCAAAGCATTGGTCGAAAATTCTTTTATCTCACGCCAAAGGCCTTTTGGAATATAAAGACCATAATATGAGCGATTTAAGACAAAGGTCTTTGAGTAGACTCCATCATCCACGACAATCTCAAAAGCACCAGATAATGCAACGATCAGTTCCTCATTATTCTTTTCAGCATGTCCTCCACGAGCAATGCCTCCAGGTACATCATAGAGCCAATAAGTTCTTCTAATCTCAAATGGAATGTGAGTAAACTGCTCTACGAACGAGAGATTACCACGAGTATCCAAGAACTTTGGCAGTTCAATTATCCTAGCGTCATCAATAGTCATACTGCTTTGATATGTTTATTACTTTACTTCTAAAGCCCTTAAAGTATCAGAATCAAGATCATGTTTTTTCTCGTCTATAACTTTAAGCAAATATTGGCCATATTGGTTCTTCAGCATAGGTTTAGCAAGTTCTTGCATCTTCTCCTCACAAATCCACCCATTACGGTATGCTATACCCTCTAAACAGGCAACTTTCAACCCTTGGCGTTTCTCGATAACCTCAACAAATGTACTTGCCTCAGCCAATGAATCGTGCGTACCAGTATCTAGCCAAGCAAAGCCTCGACCAAAAACCTGCACTTTCAATTCACCATCCTTCAAGAATTCTTGGTTGACAGTGGTAATCTCCAGTTCTCCACGTGCAGATGGTTTGATGCGCTTTGCCACATCTACCACCTTGTTAGGGTAGAAATAGAGTCCTACAACAGCATAGTTACTCTTGGGTTCTTTAGGTTTTTCTTCAATGCTTAGACAGTTGCCCTGCTTGTCGAACTCAGCAACGCCATAACGCTCAGGATCACTCACCCAATAACCAAAGACTGTCGCTTTCTTATTCTCCTCAGCATCCTTAACTGCTGCTCTCAACAAACCGGTAAACCCATTACCATAGAAAATGTTATCGCCTAGGACAAGACAAACACTGTCGTTTCCAATGAACTTTTCACCAATGATGAAAGCTTGAGCCAGACCGTCCGGCGATGGTTGTTCCGCATATTCAAAGTGAGCACCATAATCAGAGCCATCGCCCAGAAGTCTTTTGAAACCAGGGAGGTCATATGGTGTACTGATAATGAGGATGTCTCTAATCCCAGCCAGCATCAACGCGCTGATAGGATAGTACACCATGGGCTTGTCATAAATCGGGAGCAATTGCTTACTCACACCTTTGGTTATAGGATAAAGACGTGTTCCACTACCACCCGCTAATACTATACCTTTCATATATTTTGCGTTTAATTATTTATTTCATTTATTTTCATAATCCTTACGGACATTTGATGTATTAAAAATGCACTGATCAAACCAATTACCACTACTATACCATATTCAAGGTAACGTCCATAGAAAACACTTGATGAAATGTAGGCGGGTATTAGTAGCAATAATATGCTATTTAGCGTTATGTTTGTTAGATATGACTCTAAAGAGATCTTGCCTAGAAAAGTCATGCTATTCATAATCCACTGAAAATTGAAGAGTCGCAGAAAATAATATGACATATAAAGTATTGACGGAACCAGAAGCCATTCTACAGCGGCAATATGGAAGACCTTTAAGGAAAATATCCATATAATAGCCAACATGATAATCCAAAATACTGATACACTTTTCTGTGACTTGCAAGCGAAAGCTAAAGCCATACCGAAAATAAAACTAGGAGTTCGCTCCAATGCCCCTTGAACATTCGCCATAATCATGTTGGAACCGGAATTAACGAAACTAATATTACTTAAAACCATTATTATTGCAATTATTCCAAGAGCAAAAAGAATTCGTCTATTGCCAGAAAGTAACATATAAAAAAGAGGAGCAAAAATGTAGAGAACCAATATTAAAGATACAAACCATGCTCCACGATGAAATAACCAATACTCTAATGTGCTCAAACAAAGAATACTATCAACAATACTATACTTACCTAGCAACATGAAGATTAAACAGTACGGGACATAAATAACTAGGTAAGGTATGAGTATTCTCAAGTATCTCTTTTTGTACCAGATAAAAATGCCCCCCCCCATTCGTTTCCAACTTATTCATTGAGTATGATAGGCCCAAGCCCGATAGGAAAAGAAATATATCTACCCCATAATTACCTAAGGTAAAGAGACAAGAAATTACTCTCGGCATCAACACTCCTGAAGCAGGTGCATGGCATGCGATAATCATCAATGTCGCAATACCCATCAATTGTGTCCGGTAAGTGCTTAAATCTGAAAGATTGAATGATAGTATTGTATTTTTGCTCGGATTCATTATTTTTTTGGTGACATTGAATAAAGGACACGTTGTGAACATGAACTGTAAACCGTCTATTTTGACATCTAGGCTTAAAAACCATTTAGGCCAGCTTTGGCCACCTGATGCGTCTAAATCAAATTATACTTTAGCTTTTTTATACCGATAGTCTTTGGATGATCAGCATGCAACTTCTCATCAATATCTTTCTTCCTTGCAGCCGCATTTTGAAGATACTCCTCTATATGTGTACGCTCTTCCTCAAGCGACTGCAATGCTGATTGTATTTTGTTGATGTCCATCATAATTTGATTCATGATTCAATATTCATGGTGAAGGGTTGTTTTACCCACGAGTTCCTTACCATTAGCCGCACTTGATGTTAATTTGTTAAATGTTAAAAGTATCGTTTTCTTCTTTAAGCGAGCACGAATTGCACAAATCACACGGATCTACCCATCTCGTAACTGAAGTAAATCTCTGTTTCAACACATTTTTACAACAAGGATCGCAGTAATTCCGTAGAGTCTATTAAGTCAGACTCGGTGTATGGTGCAGCTGTGTGTGGGTGGTCAATATGATTGCGTACAAGGCAGCAAACCATATCGTACGTGTTCTGCAATGTTCCGTCTGCCCTACGATGTTCAGAATGCCTATGATATTTGGCTGTATCCGCTTGGTATTGTGGAGTTGCCATTATAGCAGTATCTACACTCTTTATACTCTGCAACGAGTTACGTCGTTGATATTCACAAAACAACTCGATATGATAGTCTACAGAATAAATGCCAAAAGCTAAATAGGTAGTTTCAGCACTTGTAATACTGCTCAATTTATTGGGTGCAACAATACTCTTACATGTAATCACTCCATGAACATCTTTATTCATTACAATGACTAAATCGTCAGCACTGTTTTCCAAAGCCTTTTTCAGCACGTGAACAGAATGTGTAGCAATAAATAACTGACAAGACTGATGTCCATTTTCATCCTTAAACAGATTTTTGTAATAATCTAGAATTTTCATCTCCCATTTGGGATGCATACTCAATTCCGGCTCATCTACTAAAGCTATGTAGTTCTGTGTGTTCAATTTGTCACGCAACATAAATGCACCACGAAAAACAATTTCTTTTTCTCCTGAACTCAAATTATCAATCGACATCTGTTTGCCATTCTCTTCAAATAGCACATCTATATTACCTTTTTGGCTATTTACTTTTACAAGACGTTTAGTAGGAAACATTTTGTTAAAAGCCTCCGTAAAGCGTCTTTGTCTAGGATGCCTTTTATCCTCAGGAAGCACACTATTCGGATGTGTATCTGTCCATTCTTGGGTTTCTAAGGCATCCTGAGTATTAATGTCAACTATTAGTTGTTTGATTTCCGATCCAAGATTCTCTGACGACCGCTGCTGTTCTAGTTCTTGCTGATCAATCTCCATCCCAGTAACGTTGCTAATCTTTTTAGGAGTGAAATTAATTTCTGCCCTAGAGAAAATAGAACGAAACAGAGGCTGGAATAAGTAGCCTTGTTTTTTTTGACGACTACCATCCTTATTCATATAGGCACCCGTTCCCCAGTTTTGAGCATCTGTATTTGTACTGTCATAATCATAAACCAACAACTTGTCAGGGAAATCACCTGCAGAAAAGGTGTTTCCATACGTTCCTTTGGTCTTCTCTATAAGTCGCTGAATATCTTCATCGCTGAGCATTAGCTCAATATGAACGACACCAATGTTACGGACTCTGTTAGCAGGGAGAAACGTGCTTAGAAAATCTAAAAAGACAGTTTTCCCTATACCATTCTCTCCTGCTAAGATGATATTCTGATATGGCTGTCCTGTAGCCTGATTGACAAAATCAAAGGATACAGTTCCTAATATCGGATGGTTGGTAAAACTAATCTTTCTATATTTCATGGCAAATATATTGCAAAAGGGTTTAAAAGGTTTGAGAACTTTAAGGAGTTTAAGAAAGGCTTTGCTTGTACCAATCAAACAGTTTCTGGACACCTTCTTCGATTTCTACATGATGATGCCATCCGAGGCTGTGCAGCTTGCTCACGTCAATGAGCTTGCGCATAGTGCCATCGGGTTTGGTGGCATCGAAGGCTACTTCGCCTTCAAAACCTACGGCCTTGACAACAAGCTGGGAGAGCTCACGGATGGTCAGTTCCTTGCCGGTGCCCACATTGATGTGGCAGTTACGGATCTCGCCCAGGCTGGGGATATAGCCGCCACGGCCGGTACTGTGGTTGCGGTCAGCTACACCGTCAGCAGCCACACCATAGTGCACGCTGGAGTATTTCTCTATACCAATGATGTCACTGAAGTCCACATTCAAGAGCACGTGCACGCTGGCATCTGCCATATC
>AUXO011260181.1_pt1 | contig 22388 bp, 16 predicted proteins | sample 768731 | NCBI WGS metagenome assembly AUXO01 (sample SAMN02715735, study PRJNA202380) | gut metagenome | biome: sheep rumen | host: Ovis aries | place: New Zealand: Palmerston North | reverse complement strand
TTATTCCCGTTTCCGTATGTCGTATTGTTTCCATCGATATAGTAGATTCTCCCATCGCTAGCGTAATCAACAATTCCGACATGGCTTGCACCGTTGCTCTTGAATATGATGATATCTCCTTTAACAGGTACATACGCACCATCTTTGATTTCAGATTTGGAGTACTCTTTGCCACCGGCATCCTTGATTGCACTCCGGAGTCCGGAAACAGACGAATTCCAGGGAATAGCATCAGACTGTCCGGCATTACTGGCACACCAGCTTACAAAGTCAGCGCACCACGCACGCCAGTGAAACCCCAAGCCATCAAACTTTCCATACTTCTTATCCAGATGTGAAGAAGCCTCGTTGTAAACAGCCTCCCCGCCTTCTGACACATAGCTACTGGATTCATTATTGGAAGATCGCTTTGCATCAGGTTTGATGAGTTCTCCCTTCTTCAAGAGTTTCAACATCTTTGTGTTCTGAGATGCTTTTCCGGAATAGTCGCTGATCCCATTTGCTTTCGCGATTTTTTTCCGGTAACCATAAGAGGAATCAACACCGATGGACTCAAGTGCATCTACGATGGACTGGTAACCTGAATCGCATCTGTCAAAATACACATCGGACGCTTCTACTTCGATTGCAAGACTTGCCATCGGAAGAGGGACTGCATGAATCATCTCAACTGTAGGCTGCATCACAGTAAGCATTCCTGACAGCATTGCAATAGTTACAGCGCTTTTTCTTAATTTCTTTGACATAAATGGTCTCCTTTCTTTACTAAAGGTTTGGGATGGAGATTCCGAATTCCAGGAATCTCTGAACCCATTTGTCGATTATCGCCGTTGAGCTCTCTGAGCTGAATAGCCTCTTTGTTTCATATAAAAGATATCTTAATGCACCTCGAAAACAATTGTTTTTGAGTTATCTCCTCAATATTGCAAAAGTGCCTGTTTGAAATGCTGCATTTCATTTTTACAAGTCCAGCATATTATAATAAGTTCATGCATTTGTTATTATGATTGAGTATTTTTCTCCATTTTATTTGGGCAGCGAATACTAAAGTGTTTGAGAATCTCTAAATAATAGTCCCTGTGTGACTTACTCGACGCTTTTGCCGTCCGGTACGGCTTACATAAACAGTATCAAATAAATCAGGAATCACTGACAACTACCTTGACAATAAGCGAAACGAAGAATAGGCAAAGACTGCCTCAAAGAGAGATAGCCTTTGCAAAAGTGCAAAAGTTATAAAAACATCGTGTATAAAAACGGTCTGGTTCAAAAGTAAAAGGGTAATCAAGTTTGTTTCAAAAAGCGGCCTGTCGAGGCCGCTTTTTTTAGCCTGGTAACGGCTATCCCTTCTTATATTGATATAAGGTAAGCGATTAATAGCTGGGCGGTTCGGCAAAGCCAACCACCTACACACACGATGGTAGGGAGTAGTATTTTACTCCCGAAGTGCCCCCAGCTGTTTCGGCTGCGGCCAGAGTATCTTGGCAAGAACATGGGCTATTCAAGAGGGGCACATTTGTGAATTCAACCATGATCGGTACAGTTTCTTCAATCACCAAGAACAAAACACAGCCTGAATGCAGGGTGATCTGACTGCCAGCTATTTGAATATTTTTGTGGTAAATCAAAATCTTAGAGGCAGGTGTCAGAAAAACAAATTATTAAAACTAATGTCGTAGTATTAACACGTAAACAAAAAACACCCCCGTGGTGAACAACAATAATAAGTATCGAATGGGAGGAGGACCAACAATGATTGGAAACAGTACGGAACCTATTATTACTTCTACAAGGAATGTGAACAACGTCTTTAATCACTACCTCAAATTTGGCATTCTTTGTGTGATGTGCGGTATCTTTTTTATCTACTTTGGAGATCTTTTTGCAAGAGAAACAAACTTCTTCAGCAGCGATTTTGAACGACTCATGCCGATATTCTTCATTGTATTTGGCGGTATTGGAGTGCTGACCGGAGTAACTTTACCATTTCTTATGAAGTCACAAGCAAAGATGTTTCAAATGTCAGTATATAAGAAGTGTATTATTGGGAGAGCAATGGTTTCTTCACAGGGAAGTTTAAACGGACAAATCCTCAACTTTGAAGAAAGGGAAGAAAATATCTCGAGTGTATCAACAGATAAAAGAAATGTAATCATAAACTTGCGCGATGGGAGAAAGATCCTGTGCCCTGCAGATAACGCTGAAGAAATCGCTATTATAATTAGGAATATTTGTCTTCATTGAAGTATATATGATAGTGAAATGAACAATGACTAATATATATTACACTGTTTTCAAGGAAAGAAATGAAGAAATAGTCGGTATTGCAACTTGGAAAGTGTAGTTGTTAGGAAAGGAGATAACATGAAGAAGTTAAGTAGTATTATTGCAGCATTTCTGCTTGTGTTCACTGTAATTGTCCCCATTACATCAACAATGCCTGTCAATGCAGCAGACAGTTCCTGGAGATATCCTGTTTCGGACAGTTATGTATGCGGAAATGATTGGGGAAGTTATTACCGCGCAAGGCCTAATCGTCCATATCATGCAGGGATTGATATTAAATCCGGGAATGGGTCAACAAAAATTAAAGCAGCTGCCAATGGTACTGTCGCAGGAGTAGGCTATAATTCATCCAATGGAAACTACGTGGTTCTGAAGCATAAGCTGAGTGGGAAGACTGTTTACTCCTTCTACGCACATTTGAAGAGCTATTGTGTTAAAAAGGGGCAGAAAGTAAACAAGAGCGATAAGATTGGTGTTATCGGGAATACCGGATCCTCCAGCTACGGCGTACATTTACATTTTGCTATAACGGACACATACAAATCTGGAAGTTATTACGGGTATATCACTACAAAATCCGGTAACAAGAGGAAGTACAATGGCGTCACATTTTATAATCCGCATTATGTAATCAAAAAAAATCATTTGCCCTGATGTGCCTTCGAACAGATTCACTTCAAGCACTCGTGAGGTCTGAAGGATAAAAAGCGTTTACATAATTAAATATCAGAAAGAATTAGACTAATTTCAAATCTTTGAATAAACTTGTAATCCCGCCGGAAGTCAGAAGCCTTCTGGCGGGATAAGCATGGCTTAAGAAGATAAATAGAATTAACAAGCCAATCAATAGCCATGTTGCATACTCATATTGCGCAAACAGGTCAGATCTTAGTAGCAAACATGAAAAAGAAGGAGATTATGGATTATCAAGTCAAAAAACTAAGTTGTTTTTATGCTAATAAGGGGGCGCAGATGGGGGATGCTATACAGAGGGTTTTATCAAAATGTGAAATAGACATGCATAATAAAACACCTCTCTCTATCGAATTTACCCCTTGGACTATTAGCAACTCCAGGATTAATAATAATATAAGTGGATGCATATTTTGGAATCCAGTAACTGACATTATAGACATTCAGTATTCCGTACATTATCCATTTGGGAGAACTGGTGAAATGGCTTATTCCAGGTGTTTAAAGTGGTATCTGTATAAATGGAATGAAAGCAGGTCTGACGCTTTAAAAAAAATAGGGATTAGCTTTATATATCCCGGAAAAGATGGCACAGATATTGTGTTACAGTCAAAGAGCAAAGTTTCATTTAACCAAAGTGAAAAAAGAATCAGGATGTCTCTTATGCAAATGAATGATATAATGGAGTCGGAAGGAGATACTATCGTCTCCATTCTGTCAGGATTGCTTCCTGTCAAGTTTAAAAGAGAGATATATGGGGAAATATTTACTGTATTATCCGAAATGGCATAATATAACGAAGGGAATACCAATGGGGAAGATTTCCATATTTGATCAGATAGTCAATGAGCTTTCCGTTGAGGACTCAGGAACAGAGCAACTTAATCAGTGTATGCAATTTAATTATAGTCTGTCTCGGAAAGTGCCTTTGAGATATAAAATTATCGCAATAGGATTTGTACGGCATTACACACTCGAAGAGTTGAATAACAAGCTTCAGGAATATGGTCTTTCAAAACTGTATGCGCGAAACTTATGGGAGGCAAGTCTTCTCTTTGCTTTCAGCAATTCATTATCCTACGAAGAATGGAAAGACTTATCAGACCATATTCATAGCATCAGGGACTCCGTGAACTCACCAGAAGATGTGCTTTCCGGGCCAAATGTCACAATGAAGATACTTCGGGAATATATTGAATCAAATTCAGGGGGCGAAAATGCGGAGCTTCTCACAAAACATAGAACAAGACATTTAGAATCTGCCCTAAAGAGAATACATGCTTCAGAAGAATTCATCGAGTATTTGCGATCGAACGTCAGCCAATTTTCTGTCGTACGGGAGAAGACCAGATATTATTTCTGTAAATATCTGTATTATTATCTTGAAAGGAAAATTGAAGACTATATTAAAATTGCATCACGAGGTATCCAATACCGTATGGAAGACCTTATGGATGAGCTGTCTATTTTCAAAGGTGCTTCAAAAGTAAAGAGAAGTGCCATGAAGGAAGAACTGATTCGAGAACTTCTTGAAAATGCTTCCATTTCCTGTGGCGTTCTTTATGCAGAATTTAATGAATTTTTCTTCGACTATGTTAGCTTGGACTGGATGCACATTCTTCTGGAACAGGCAGGTAATCTGAGCAAGCTTCCTCCCAAAAATATCGAAAAGATTGCGAATGCTGCCAGGCATTATGACAAGAAATACAAGAAAAAAGAGAATCTTGAGATTATCATGGATTTGAACAAAAAAATGGAAATCCATGAGCAAAAACTGGATGAAGAAGCTTCACTCAATTCAGAAAACCGTGGGTATCAAAAAAACAGGATGGGAGAAAACACGGTAAGAAAGTATTTAAAAGGTGCTCTTGATTTAGATAGAACAACATTTATATGTTTTATGATTTTCTTTGGCAGTGACCTAATAAAGCCCGCAAGACTGTTTATAAATAGGGAACGTCTGGATCAGGTGCTGGTTGAAAGTGGTTTCAGACAACTAGATCAATACGATGACTTTGATTACTTCGTAATCAACTATCTTAACGCAGAGGATCCGACGGATTATCTAATGGAAGAAGTAACCCGTTACGCTTTTTCTGAAGAAAACTTTTATCTGTATAAGCTGTATCAGGCTTCCAGAAGCGATGATGCTGACATAAAGAAGCTTATGTTGAAATCGGAAAACCATAACAGATGAAACCACAGGACAACTAAATAAAATCCATGCATTGACTCCCGTTCATTATAAGAGCTGAGAGAGGCATTGCATGGATTTTACTTTTTACTCACCTGCTTTTAAGCGTGAACGATAATTCCATTCTGAAGAATAAGAGGTGGTCCAGTTTTTATCTACAAAGCGGTCGTCAGTTGCAGTAAGTATATTGCTCTTTTCGATATAATTCTTCGCTTTTTCAAGTATTATTGCGTCGTTGCACTCAACGGTACCTCCAATACATATTACAGACTTTGAGCTGCTTTCCGGAAAAAATGAAGTAGTTATTGCAACTGAATCTCCTTTATACCAGGAATGTATTTCAAAGGAAATATTGTTGCAAATATTATTTGCAAGCCCATTATTCCGAAAAACATCTTCAATCATTTCTAGTGCATCTTCCGGAAAGTTCCCATTCCAATTGTCAAATTTTATTTTGATTTTTTCCTCGCCAGAAACTGTATCTATAACAAAGGAAGAATTTCCGCCTAGGCGATTTACATCTGAGAATAAAGAAGAAAAGCGTTCTACATCTATTCCATCGGAAAGGAGGGGATAATCCTTTATAGCTACATAAGTATTGCGGGCATCTCTAAATATAGGTTTTTCATAAGAAGGATAATCGTAATTCTTACCGGAGGCAATATTACAAAAGTAATCAAGCATCTTATGAGAAGAAATATTGCCAGTTCCATCCTCGGGTAAAAGTATACGGAATTGTAAACTCCCATGATCGAAATCGCAAGAAGACAACTCCCCTATTCTCACATCTCCGAGAAATAACATTAAATCATTCTTAGAAAGCGATTCTTGTCCTATATCTGTTTTGATCTCATTTAAAATATCTTTATTCAAGTATATTATTAACATACCTTTGTCGTTATCTTCATATGCAACATTCACGTCCATAAAATCAGTTGCGAAGATTATTCGCTTGCCCCAGGCAGATCTCACATCCATATTTGCTCCGAGAAGAGATACTAAAAAAATATTGCACATTTTGTCTGATGGGACTCTAAGATGGAGAATGTTTTCATCTTGACCTAGCGAAAAAGGAATTTCCAGAAGAGACAATTGCGTTTTGCATAAGTTCAATGCATTATCCCTTTCTAAGGAGGAAGAAAACTTACATTTTATTTCTACAGTTGGGGTTGAAAAGTCATTTACAGAGCACATATATTTATCTTCTGCTCCCGGTTGCAGCCACCTTATGTTTCTTTCATCCTCCCACGAAAGTTCGAGAGAAGAACTGAATACTCCTGTAGTTAGTATTTTATACATGGTGCCAGCATAATTCTTGCTTTTTAATGATTCAATTGGGAAATATACAGTTTTTCCGTCTCCTTGAGAAATCCAATAGAACGCATTAATGGATTCTCCGCTATCGAGATGTGCTGACGCCAAAAACATATAGCCTTCCTGTGAAAGGTATTCATTGAGAAATTCCCTGGCTTCCTGATCTAATTCCATCTTGAGATAGTATATTTCTTCTGAAGACCAATCAATCACCTCACCATTATAATACATTGGCTCTCCTGAACGTGTTACAAGCGGAATTACACCATAGTTTAATTCTATGTGAGTTATATTCGGCGGTGTAAGTTCAAAGTACTTCGATACATCAGAGTTGTGCAAAAGCCATTTGCCGGTAAATTCAAAACATGTGTGCAGGATAAATTCCGTACTCCAATCATCTGCAATATCAAAACAGTCCCAAGGGATTGTCAAGGTAATACTTGAAGCATCTGAATCAATCAAGTAGTTTTGGGTACCTGCAAATGCATCTGCTCTGATTTCAGTTAGACGAATTGCTTCTTTAAAATCTTCAGTACTCATTCCCTCTGGAGCATCTAAACGAAAAATAATTGCTTCTCCATTTTCTGCCATCCTATTCATTTTTATTTCATGGCAATGATTCACGATATATGTGCCCATAGTAAATAAAAACGCTGCAGCAATTCCGATTAAAACATAGATGGCTCTATTATGCTTTTTTGGCGTTGGGAGGAGTGCTGCACATGCATCGTGAAGCTCTTCCATGTTTTTCCATCTGTTTTCCGGCTCTACTTGAAGGCCTTTTTTTAAAACACTTTCAAAGTCATTCGGAATATGGATTTTTAACTCAGAGGGTGTTTTAAGCTCATCAAATACCGCTCTCTGAATAGAATGCTGTGGAATCTGTCCTGTAATACAACGATATAGTACTGCACATAATGCATAAACATCAGTGCACGGCGTAAGAATGCCTGATCGCAGGTATTGTTCCTTGGGAGCAAATCCTTCTGTTAAGTAAACACTGTGTGTCTCCTCGCCTGTTATGTGTAAAGCAGCGCCAAAATCGATTAGTGTAAAACTGCCATTATCTGATACGATAATATTATCGGGTTTAATATCTCTGTGTAGTAATCCTTTTTTGTGAATGATTGATAAAGCGGTTATAATTGGGAGAAATGATGTGATTGCCTCCTTCCATGTGAGTAACGTCCCATTTTGTAATAATATTTCCAGTGATTTTCCTTCAACAAGTTCCATCACAATATAAGCTGTTCCGTTCTCACGGAAGTAATCAGTGACGTGAACAACTCCCTGTACTTTCGATAATTCTGCTAATATTCTTGCTTCTTTAAGAAAATTTTGTAATTCCCGGGTTAGCTTAATGCTGTCAGAACTATCGTCAAGATGGATTTCCTGCGAAATGCGAATATCTCTGTACATATAATCACTGCAATAATACTCTTTTATTGCCATGATTTTCTTTATATCATTATGCATTGCACTATACGTTATGCTGAAACCGCCTTCTCCAAGTGTGTTAATAATTGTATATCGTTCATTAAGAACGCAGCCAGGAGGAAGTGATTTATTATTCATCATTGTATGGTTACCCATCTATTATTCTCCGTACAATATTTGGCATGTGCTATATTAATTGTCAATTCTATATTTTTTGTCTGCAAGAACTATAAGAGAGCCGTTATTATCCAGGTAACTGACCTGAAGCTGTATGATATAAGCGGAAATATCACCTTCCCATAGGCTGCTGTAATTAAAAGAATAGAAAAGAGCTGACCGAGGCAATACTTCTGCCGGCTCAGATATAAATGAATAGTTGTCAACTAGATCATATCCCACATCATAATCTAATCTTGTGAAATCAAAGAACAGAATCTTATCACTCTTATTGATGATAATAAAGCTTGCTTCTTTTCCTAAAACAGAACTCTCATTGTTGATTTCCTGACAATAAAGAGCATATTTGTCTGTTTCATCTATTAATCTGGCGTTGAGAGGGATAGTAACGTTATTCATCCATTCACTGTAGTGCTTATTATCGGGTATTTCGATATGTTCGTGGGTTTGTTTTCCATTGGACTCTATTTTAAAATCAATGGATGCATTCCTGAAAGGCTGTGCTACAGGGAAATGAAGTTCTCTTTCTGTAAACGTTTCTCCGTTATATATTCCGCTCGAGTCTGCTCCGAATATATATCCTCCAAAGCCGCTGACATCAGCCATAACACTATTGATAGCTATTTTTTCGATCGTTATTGATACATCATTGTCTGTTCTGTTATCTACATGATATGCAAACTGATATCCCTGACCCGGCAAAGTGTTTTTTACATACAGTTCAATTAGCAGGTCTTCATTGTCCAAGATGGTTTTTTCGTATTTATTCTCTAACGCAGGGTTAAGATAATTCGAGGTAAAAAATGTGTCTGACGCAAGGAAATCCCGCGTTTTTTCGTTGTCCGAGATAACTACTTGATGATGTTCATCTGGATCGCTGAGATCTTCATTATAATTCCAGTAATTTATATCCCATTCCATTTGTATTTTTCCAGTATAAGGATCTCTGTATGCATTCATATAATAGAAAGTAGTATACTCACCTTGCTGTGTTATTGTGAAATCAACTTCTGATATATCAATGGCAGACTCAATCGCAGGTATTACATCACGAACAATGGCGTACGGATGAGGATATTTATTCTTTGCAGGGGTATCATAATTAAACCTAACATTGATAATCGCTGGGTTCGTGTTGTCTCTTATGATATTCAGGGATTGATCTACAAGAGGATTAGATATTACTTTGTCTGGGGATAGCGAATACTTCTCACAATACTGTAAGTTCCAGATGTCTTTGTTCCAATTTACAGTTCCATTGGAATTCAGGAATTGTGCACAAACTAAAAAGTAATCCGAGTCTTCATAATTGTCGAGTATTGTGTTTAAGTAATCAACAAAATGCTTTAATTTGGTATCATTTAAACCTTCGTCACAGTTCTCAAGAACAATCTCATCAAATGATATCCACCCATCCAGAGAGACACTTGACACAGATGCCCTAAAGCATGGGCGGTTCGCGATGTAAAGATACACTGAGTCTTCCCCATTCTGTATGATACGTTTAACAACATCTTGTGTCTTTTCAGGATTTGTTACTTTGACATTTACATGTCCATCTTTTTCCGTCAGGGCGGTTTCTGAATCAATATATGGTAGTACAATACCTGAAGGCGATTTAATGTAAAAACTTCCCCAATTTCCCTCTACGCTATGATAACCCAAACCAGAATGGGCCCCACCGGCATCAATATTCTCAAATAATAACGCGGCCTCTATTTCCCAAAGATTGGCAGAACTTGTAGCTAAATAGAAATGATCATTACTGGTTATGTCATGCCCACATGCGTATGGGATTTCCAATGCATCCAGACGAGTTTTTATGGTTGCTTTTTCACGGTTCCCGATACCTGTGTCATCGTACATATAGTCAAGAAGAAGTGTTTCTCCCTTTATTTGAGATATATTAAGCTGGTTTTTCCCAAAACTGTTCTGTTCCGACTCCCATGAGATTTGCCTGCTGTAGTTAAAAGAACTAATGGGAATACTTTGTTGTGATATACAATCTATAAACAGGTCCTTTTCAATATCGTGATCAAATACAGTGTTTCTTACTACCATAACTTCACTAATCGAATCAAACTCTATTACAACGTCGTATGTCTCACCTCCCAGGGGAATATTATGTTTGTCCCAAATATACATGCTGTGGTCTTGTGTATATATTCTAAGTATAAAGGTCGTATCCTTTTCTTCGTATTCTTCAATGGCGTTTAACAGACTCTTAGAAGGTGTAATAAAGATAGCTTCTCCTTTATCGGTAATGAAATCTACATTATCGTTATTAATTTCGGATATTTCAAAAAAGGCATCATTTCGTTTCACACCGATGCTGCATCTGGAAAAATTAAAATATTTATTTAGAAGAATTGGAACATTATATGGTTCTACAGATTTGTTTTGGATAGTGGCTTCTATAAAGTCACCTGATTTCCTTACGATATACGCATCAGTTCCAGTAATATGTTTTATTTTCTTTTCAATATTACTTTGAAGTATATCTATCTTTTCCGGAGTTGATTCTTTATCAAAATAAAACACGATTTTTTGTGTTTCTTTCCCGTGAAATAATAATAATTCTTTATGCGTTAAGAAAAAAACAAATATGAAAAATGCAGTAGAAAACATTATGCAAGAAGATATTAATATCTTTCTTTTAATTATATCTCTATTAATATCAGAAAGTTCTTTCTTTCTGTCATCCTCTGACCTGTTAAATTGAAGAATGGTTTCCTGTAATTCTTCTATTTTGCTCCACCGGTCTGCAGGGTTCATAGAAAGCCCCTTCATAATCATATCACCTATGAGAGGGTCCAACTCTGGGGACTGATCTGACAATGGGTGCAATCCATCTGCTAATAATCGTTCCAGAGAATCTTCTGGAGCAGTTCCTGTCAATGAATAGTACAGGACAGCACATAATGAATAGATATCAACTTTTGCGTCTGCTACGGCTCGACTATTGAATGCTTCGGCTGCCGTATATCCTTCTTTACGAAGTATATTATCTCCTCCATAAGAAGAACCTATTCTCCTGACTCCGCCAAAATCAATGAGCTTATAATGACCATCCTGGGACATAACCAGATTGTCAGGGCTTATATCGCCATGAATAAACCCCTGTTTATGCATCTCCGATAGAAAGGCCAGAACCTGATCAATTTCTTTGAGCAGGAGGTGAACTTTGTAAGGCCCCTTTGTTCGCACATTGTCTTTCAGAGATCCACCTGACAAATGTTCCATAACTATATAGACTGTATTGTTTTCTTCAAAATAATCAATAGGTTTGACCATGCCATAACAATTTTCGAATTGTTTCATTGCATCCCATTCATAAGAGAATTTTTTCTTGTCTCTTTCGAACTGAGGAAGGCAGGAGTTATCTCGTACATAAATGGTTTGCCCAAGAGTAATACGGTTCATGTAATTAGAGTTATATAATTCCTTTATCGCAACCAGCATGCCGTCACAAATGCGTTCTGCAAGATAGGTGATACTGAATCCACCTTTTCCAATAGGCATAAGAATGTGATATTCATTATTAAGAATTGCTTCGGGGGGTAGTGAATGCTTTATGTTTGCCATTAATAGAAGGTCTCCGCCAGAGTAAGCATTATTTCAAAAATATATGCACAGCGATGTCAATAATTGTGTAAGCACCTGCCAGATTTTGTCAAATAGAATGACATTTTCTGCAGCATCATTTAAGGAGACATTTGTTAGGTCAGCACTTTATGGAAAATTGTCAACGCGCAGTTCTTTTCTTTTGTTTCTCCTTCTGTCAAAACGCTTAATAATATCGTCATAATTCTTTTCTCCTGTCAAGCGTAAACTGACAGCTGGAAAACCTATGAAAGCAGCAAAAGCAACAACAGCAAGAAGTGCAAAATTAATGCTCGGATGTCCCTTTTCAGCTGCCGTAGCAATATCCCATATTGCGTGTGCTAATGCGACAGCCCCAATATTGCCACCATACATATACATGGATTCTGTTCTTTTCCATTGGATATAATCTCCCTTCTTTACAGTAAGCACATCCTGCTCTTTGGGGTCATAGATCCTTAATATCAGTCACTTTAGAAGCAGCATCACCTGCTACTCCGTTCAAGACATATGCATCAAAAGACATTATATGAGAACTCTGCATGATAGTTCCACTGTTATGAAGTGGCTTTTATCAAGAGGCAATCAAAGATATTATATTTATCTTTTTGGCAGCCACTATCGTATGCTTATTGAAAAATATAAATGCAGAAATTTAAATTTGCGTTAAATCTTGACGTAGGACCAAGCATTCTCTTCAAACAATAAAACATAACCTGTTAAGATACCTTAAAAGCTTCCCTCGGTTAATCTATCTAGCTGATGCCAGACATCACTCTTCATACTGCTCGCCAGGCATCATAAGCGGTTCTTTCCTACCCAGTTTATTCAACTCGGTGAAAACGATGCAGTAATCTAGATGCATTGCACTCAGTCAATGTTGCGCGAGGCATAAGGCTTGAAAAGACTTATGGCTGTAGGTACTTAATATATTCATTCGCCAGTACATCAAGTTTATCTTTCTCTGAAAAATCAACATTATAATTTCTAAGTACATATGTTATAGCCATTCGTGTACCTGTTGGAGGATCAACTGTTAGTTCCACAATATCCCCTTCTTCATTGATCTGACAAATAATTGTAGAAATTGGACCTCCTGAAACAAGGCTCGTGCCGCCTTCTGTTTGTCCTGACTCATACGTATCTTCGTCCGATAACGGTATGCCGGAAATGAAAAGCGTTTCTCCTTCATATTCAAAGAATGTCACACCTTTACAGTAGAACGATTGGCCACTATCAAAGGTAGACTCCCATTCCTCGTGAATTTCATAAACACTATCAATTACATGTTTTTGCTCTTCAGACAGATCATCGTATGTAATATTAATTTCATCATCTACAGCACTTGTTTGACTGCTCACATGTTGTTTTAAAAAGCAAAAACCAAGAAGTAAGCAAATGATAATTATTATAATTAATCCTATTTTTGATTTTCTCCTGGAACTGCTATCGATTCTATTTAGAGATTTTTTCTTAATTTCCTCCTCTGTGTTCATTCTGGAATCATAATTTGCAGTATGTTTACTTGTTTTTTCATCACAACTATAATCTTTCACAACAAGCTGCAAACCGCAAAACCTACAAAACTTGCTGTAATAAGGCACATGTTTTCCACATCCAGGACAAACAGTATTCATCTTATTGTAAGCCATTTCCTGACTTTCTATTCCAGAGCTGCCGTCAAAAGATCTCGAATATTCGTGATTCCGGCTATCAGGAATAGAAAATGGCTTAGTATAACCACCGTCCTTGTATGCAGTGTCTTGGCTCATGACCTGGTCTTCCATATACACTGCACTCTCATCATTCTTATCCATATTTTCTGTAAGCATGCCCTTTAATGCCATAAGTTAGTTTCCTCACCTCACTAATACCGCCAACTGAATACCATAATGAGAAATAAGTACGGAATAACCAGGTACTCTCGTCATCTCTTCCTCTCCAAATTCAAAATGCTTACATCAACATTCAGCGGTTTCACAAAGATTATATTTGATGTGTCTTGGGCTGATCCCGGCCTTAAGCCCCTGGATCATTGGGAATGAATGGTTATACATTCTTTTTAGTAATTCACAGATCTCCTGGCTTCTGGAAAAAATCCTTTGACATTCTCAGCCTGGAAGATGATGTCTTCGTTTCCTTGTCCATGTCGGATGGTTTTGTAGAGATTTCAACTTCTTCCTTCTCAATCAGCGGCCTCGAAACAGGGTATGTCTGATTGTAGAAAGAAGTTAATAGAAAATATACTTCTTTCGCGCTGATACGCTTTTGGGGATCTTTCAAAAGCATATTCTCAATTATCATTCTTACCGGAAGAGGAATATCAGCAGTATCTGCCTTCAGTATCACATCATCCAGCACTGCTTCATGTGCGTAATCATATTTTTCACTGTCAAAATAAGGTATATCTCCCGCCAGAAACTGGTGGAGAAGGATACCAAGCGCAAACACATCCATCTTACAGGTGAGCTCCACTTCTTCCCCACACAGAAAAAGGCATGCTTCCGGAGAAAGATAAACCTGATCTCCACCAAGATCGACTTCGTTATCCGGCGGTGTGTCTTCAAAAAAGCTGCAGTCGAAATCCACTATTTTTGTGACCAGACTCTCATTTTTTGTTTTATGGATCAGTACATTCGTATCTTTAATATCCGCATGCACAATTCTCTGTTCGTGAAGAGCAGCAAGACTGTGCACAGCTGTTCTGCACAGGAGTAATTTGTCTTTGAGATCCATCCTGGCAATACGCTTAAGATTAATATTGGCCTGGTCAATCCAGTAGGAGGATACATAATACCGGGAATCCACTCTGAAGAATTCAATCAGCCTTACCAGATTTCCATCGGAAGCTGTATTGATTGCAGAATATAATCTGCTTTTTTCTTTCTCAAACTTCTCGCATTCTTTTATTCTTCCCGCCCGAATACTCTCACTCAGCAATTCCTCGTCAGGATATTTGGGATCAATCAATTCTTTTAGAAAAAAGAGACGTTCCCCTTTTTTTGCAAGCGTCCACCTTGAAAAGCCTGCGTTACGGCTTTGAAAAGGATTCAACAGTTCGTATTTATTAATCATTTCTCCCATAGATTCAATCACCTGTCTGAAGCATGTCTGAAAAAAGCATTGTTGTTTTGCAAACCGGATAATCTGTCTCATTCCGATTTTGATCATGAAAGTATGTATTTTTCATAATCTCTTCTGTATTTCTGCCATAACAGCTTTGCTTCCTTCTCTGTACAGGAGTCTCCTAACTGATTAATATATTGATCCTTGATAATCCGATGTCTCTCCGTGTACGCTTCTTTCATCCTGTCAAACGTTCCAAAACTTCGTTATCCGGCGGTGTGTCTTCAAAAAAGCTGCAGTCGAAATCCACTATTTTTGTGACCAGACTCTCATTTTTTGTTTTATGGATCAGTACATTCGTATCTTTAATATCCGCATGCACAATTCTCTGTTCGTGAAGAGCAGCAAGACTGTGCACAGCTGTTCTGCACAGGAGTAATTTGTCTTTGAGATCCATCCTGGCAATACGCTTAAGATTAATATTGGCCTGGTCAATCCAGTAGGAGGATACATAATACCGGGAATCCACTCTGAAGAATTCAATCAGCCTTACCAGATTTCCATCGGAAGCTGTATTGATTGCAGAATATAATCTGCTTTTTTCTTTCTCAAACTTCTCGCATTCTTTTATTCTTCCCGCCCGAATACTCTCACTCAGCAATTCCTCGTCAGGATATTTGGGATCAATCAATTCTTTTAGAAAAAAGAGACGTTCCCCTTTTTTTGCAAGCGTCCACCTTGAAAAGCCTGCGTTACGGCTTTGAAAAGGATTCAACAGTTCGTATTTATTAATCATTTCTCCCATAGATTCAATCACCTGTCTGAAGCATGTCTGAAAAAAGCATTGTTGTTTTGCAAACCGGATAATCTGTCTCATTCCGATTTTGATCATGAAAGTATGTATTTTTCATAATCTCTTCTGTATTTCTGCCATAACAGCTTTGCTTCCTTCTCTGTACAGGAGTCTCCTAACTGATTAATATATTGATCCTTGATAATCCGATGTCTCTCTGTGTACGCTTCTTTCATCCTGTCAAACGTCCCAAAGCCAAAAGCCAGGACAGCAAGTGTGGCGTCATCTCCGGTAACGTCTTTTATCTCTTCTCTCAAAAACTCTTCCCATTCCTCCAGACACGAAGACCTGTACAAAGTATCCAGCAGAAAATATTCAAACTCCATCGGGGTATTCCAGTATCCGAAATATCCGTCCGTTGCAGCTATTACAAGAATTGGTTCTTTGATAGGAACTGTACGAGTATGAAGAATAAACTGTCCATCTGATGACAGTACGTTTGTCTGCACAGGATCATTTCTCAGATCTTCAAAAGCATCTCCGCTGCTTGTATCATCTCTGGTAAGAGGCATCAGCCCCGTCTCTCCCAGAAAATAAACCCTGGAATCACCCGCCCACATGGCGTCCAGTTCAACACCATCCTGCAGACAAACTGCCAGTGCAATGGCTGCTGTTGTCGGGAAATTACGAACCATGGAGCCACGAATCTTTAATGTGGATCCCCCGAGTCTTTCTCCTGTCTTTAATGCCTTCGCTATTCTCTCCTTTAGAACCTGAATAGCTTCCTCATACGGATTTTTTCCATTGGGATCTCTCTCTTTTTCCGCTTCGGCAGTTTCTCCCTTTCGGTCAAAAACCTGTCTGCTGTTTTGAAACCAGTCATAGACTGCACCGCTGACCAGTCTGGAGGCTATATATGCGCCGGTATGGTTTTCATAATGATCATACTGACGCGCACCAAGTCCCCCGCAGCCATCAAATACACCTGCTATGATTGACTCTTTTGAACAGGAACAGCAAAAGCTGTCCTCTCCGGATCCCTCGCATGCCTCTGAGGCGACCACAAAAGCCGCATCCAGATAATCTTGTATTCTGCTGTTAATCACAGCGTCATCCGTTTTCAAATCCTTCTTGCTGTTAACAGCAGAGATTTTTTCTTCCGAAAGCTTCCTTTTCCGTTTAATCATCACAGTCTCATTATAAAAGTCAGATGGAATTGCCGATTGCACTCAATATCTGTTTATAATCACAGCCGGAAAGACCATTTCCCGCCTCGGACTCATACTGGATTACATTGTTCCAGTTATCAGTGATTGTGGACCAGCTCTTCTTTGCAGGGGCAAAGATGATCAGTCTCTTTGCGGATTCATCCATAATTCCCGGGCTCGACTTGCTTCCCCACCATCTGGTCAGTTCATCGAAATCTTTTGCCATATTTGACGGATAATTGGGAACAGAGTTTCCAAATCCAAGATCGTGCGTGCCTTCATCCGACCACACTACAATGACATGCCTCCGCTTTTTTGACTCTGTATTCCATTTGGATTTCATCGCATATGCCAGTGCCTCCAGGCCGTCCTCCGGATCGTCTCCGCCTCCCATGGGTTCGATGCTCGCCAGACAGGCCCTGAAATCCTCTGCCTGCCTCGGAAATTCAAAGAAGTCTGTTACCAGCATAGCCTGATCCCTGTCATAGTAGTAATCTCGAAATGCCACGATCCGGATCCTCAGATCTGAGACAGTCTTGTGCTTCTTCTCCATAATATTCTGAAAATCCTCATAGAATCGCAGAGCATTTTGCTTAACAGTATCCAGGATATGTGCCATACTCATTGTCACATCGATGCAAAACACAAGATCAACGCCATATGTTACTTTATAATTGCTTCCCATAGTCACAAACTCCCCTTTTTGTCATTTGTTTTTAGTTTTCATCTGCAGGGTCCTCAAATTGTGTTGATGGTCCTTTCGTTGACGAATCCTTTCCTGCCCGGTCTTCCGTACCGGTCCCCCACGAAGGTTGATCCTGATCAAGATCAACACCCCTCGGTTCTTTTTTTTCTGTCTCTGATGAATTATTGTCGAGCCAAATGTTTTCGATATAGCCCGGAACAGAGTACTCTTCCCTGGCCTGATCGGATTCCCCACTATTATGTGAAGGGTTCGTCTTTTCGGCCTCAAGACTGTTTAACTTTTTCTCCAGCATATCAATTTCAGCATTCAGCTTATCGATTTGTTTGCTTGCGCGAGCTCCTGATTGGAAAAGAAAGATAAATAGAATCAGTAATAATACAGCTTCTCCTATGATTAAAGGGAGCAATGTACTGGACCTGGACTTCTTATGCAAAGCATTATGATGGGAGGAGTTCATCTGTATGGAAGGCCCACTTTCCCTTTCGGTATTGGAACGATTGTAAGCCTTTTCCTGATCCACTGATGCAGTCTCTTGAAAGTTTTTTTCAGCCCCGGGCACCACAGGACTGTTGGTATCCCGCTGTATATTATGCCCCCTGTCCACAGGATCCAGATTTTGATTTAGTTCCACCCAGAATCCTGAGCAATACTCCATTTCCGGAATCTCTGCATTACACGCAGGGCATCTGGCACCAGCACCTTGAATCCTGCGTCCACATTTCCTACAAAACATTTACTGTCCTCCCCACATGATCAGTCATTTTCTTCAAGAGAAGCCAATAAGTTTTCCTGCTCTCAAATACAATAGATATTGCAAAGGTATCAACTCTTTATGAGATGTGAAAGACCGCTGTATTTTCATCTCTCAGTTCCGCTGTTTCGTAATTTTTCGATCCATGGAAAACTTCAGAATAACTATTATCTGATGTGTGTTTTCTGTAAGTACCTTTTTTTTCACCACACAGCAGGCAGTATAAATTCTTGTTTTCGTTTTCCGTCTCGCATGTACGACAAATCCATTTTCCGTTCATAATAGCCCCGTATATGCTGGGATTATATCTGTAAACCGTTTTTATAACCTGCTCTTTTCCCAAAGAAACATTCTTCGGGTCGGCAGAGGGCGGATCAACTGCCGATTCTGCTGAACGACTGTCAGTCAGTTCAGTATCTGAAGATACGTCTCCGGAAGTATTTTCTTCTGATTCATTCTGGTTATAGATTATGATCATCAAAGCAAAATCCAATACAAGGATTCCAAGAAGCACCAGTAATCCCATTACAATCCTCCACACAAAAACATGCGCCGGTCAGTCCGAATCACGAGCCTATATAAAAATGGTTCATTATTGCATTGACTCCCGCTCTGGGCAAATACTTTTTTCACTTTTAGACAGGGCCCCCTTCCGCCTTCCATTTCCGACCGAGCCGGAATCCATACCTCAGAACAGACAAGTAGGAAATAATAAATAAAATCATTACTCCATAGCCAAACAAAAATCCTGTTATAAACCTCCGACTATTTGTGCTCTCATATTGCGTCCGCTGCTGTATCGACCCATCCAGAATCAAGGGAATCATCATCAAAAGAAGGATGGGAACAGGCGGATGCCCAAACCATATTGTTACTATCGCAGCCAGAAAACCAGTTCCCACCCCGGTACATCTTGCGCAGATGGGGAACTTCCTGCCATGAAAGTGGAATGACCGGTCGTCCCTGCAGTGGCAGCAAAATAATATGGGAAGATATTTATAGAGCCAGGCTACCGCCTGCTGTCTGAATAGTCCTGTCCCTTTTTCCCTGCTTTCCATTCTTAAAGCATCAATCCTGCTGCGATACTGCCGCAGGCACCAAGTGCATAGAACAAAACGCCGATCAAAACAGAAATAAGAGCGCCCATCCCCGCTGCCTTTGCTGTCCTTGGTTTAGAATCCTTCCATACCAGAAACAGAATTAAACCTACGATTGGAATACAGAACCCAAGCAATCCCCATCCAAATCCTCCATTATCCACCTGTGAAGGAGGATATTGGTTTCCATATGTATCATACGCAGAGTTTCCACCCTGTCTGTAAACCGTATTTCCCATGTTATTCTGTTGCTGAGCACCGCAGTTGGGGCAGAATTTGGTTCCATCCGGCACCTGAGTACCACATTGTGAGCAAAAAGCCATGTTCGTTTACCTCCAAATTGATTTTTCTGCATTTACCAATGCCTTAAGTTGCAGCCTACACACTGCAGATATACACTATGAATACTGTATAAAGCAGTGCTGATTCAAGACTCGCTCGCGAGTTTTGTGCGCGTATCCCACGACTGACGTCACAGGGTATTGCGCGATGAAGAATAAAATCTATCTCTTAATGAATTGAGAGATTTCGTAAACAGCATTATCGCCATCACGGACAAAAGAGCACACCTCACATATAACGCCATTGCTTCTTGCTGTAATGCATACACCCGGGGATAATCCAATTTTCTGATTTTCCACCTTTATAATTTCATCATAGTAGAATTGATACGGTTTCAGGTTGTAGGCTGACAGCAGTCCGCCCTTGCTTCCCTTTCCCCTTACGCCGTATTCATAGACCTCAAGAACATTGTTTTTTCGAATCAAAAACTCAACCATTGCTAATACTGCGAGAGCGATTCCCAAAAACAATAGTAGGCTCACTGAATTATCCCCAAAGAAGGTTGCGAGCCGCACATAGAAATCCTGCGAGATAATGAGAGCATAAGAGATAACACCTATTGAAATCCCAAGGGACAGGGCCGCGCCAATATAAATACGGTAGGCAAAAGCATACCGTTTATACAAAGCGCCAAGCGTACCTGCACCGGTCCGCCTATCGGAAGACCTGAAAGAAATATCGTCCCTATGGTCAAGTTCTCTATCTTCCTTCTTGTATACAGTTTCCGAATAGGGATTAATTCGACCAGCTTCATAACTGCTGTTCATTGTTCTATTACTTTTTGCCAGCGGTGTTCCACAAAAACGACAGAATTTACTGGTTTCATCTAACACCTTCCCGCATCCCGGACAGATGATTTGTTCATTCTCAACAGACAGCTCCTTATCGGTATATGCTTTCTGAACAGGTTCCTTCCTTTCATCTGTATTAGCAGAGTAATCCTCCGCTTCTTTCCGATCGATATTCTGAGTTAACATACCTCGTAAAGCCATCTTTATTCCGCCTCCTTTTGCATATCCAACCTTAGTGTCCTGCAGGACCAGATTGGGTAAATCGTCGCCTGCAACACAGGCAATGCTGTATTTTTTTATGACAGGTTACTCTTTAATCGTTTTTTTCGACACCGGTCACTCTGTAATAGTAAGTGGTATATCCGCCAATCTGATTGCAATTTGGATTAGCTTCAAAATAAACTGTATAGCTTCCAATCGGTGTATTTACCCAATTATCAAAAACATATTTTGCCTCTGCAGTTCCATCATCATTAACATGATATTCTTGGGAAGAAATATCAATCGGGAATCTGTCTGCGACAGTAATGCCGGTTGTCTCAGCATCTGCACTTCGAGCCCTCCAGATATCATCATTTAAAGCAGGGAGTTCGCCTCGAAAATCAGGAAATATGGCATATGCTGCATTCTTGAGCAAATCGTTAGAAGTGACCATGTATTCCCCATATTCGCCCATACGCGGAAACTCGCCGCTATTGAAACTGTCCGCAAAGTTGCAATAGAAGGCCATCACGTCCCAGAAACAGCTTTCATCATCTATATCCGGCTTCCAATAATCGAGGTTTTTTTCAATACAGTTAAAGATCACCGCTTTAGAAAGCTCCCCAACACTTTCCTCTGAGAATACAGCTTCTGCAGGAATGGCACTTGAATCCGCATCCGGTATGCTCGGTTGGTCTTTTGCAGATGAAGGTGCGGAAAGCATATTGGTTGACTCCATTCCCAATTTCCGGAACGTATCATCAATCGACATCTGAAGCTTTTGTATATCGACAGAATAATAATCACCATCATATTCTCCAGAGCCCCTTACCGTTACTCTCTTCGCATGCTCTCCCATTTCATCAGAGTAATAATCGTCCGCAAGATCAACCAGCACAGTATTTTCTACGTTCTCGAATTCCCCACTCTCTTCATTCCACTCGTATTTTACATGGTATACCTTCGAGAAAGCACCATCCCGATACCAGTAATATGTAACCTCCCAACCCGAGTCTTCACTCCTGCCGGTTTCGATAACGTATCCTGTATCGCTTGTATATGTCACATAGATGTCATCCCATTCAAATTCGATATTATTTTCAATCTGATCAATCTCAAACAGGAGTTCCGCATCTCCCGATGTTTCCTGATAGATATAGCCGGTATAGTGTTCCTCCTCTTCATTTTTGCATACTGCCATTAACTCGTCTTTCCCGTCTCCGGTAAAGTCAATAAGATCCAGATAGCAAAGCCCATCAGCCTCCTGACTATTATTCTCCGCCTGAGCCATTCGGAGCGTGCCATAGCGATCTGTGAGTTCATTGATCACCATGCTATAGGGATGCACAGTTTCATCAATGTCGGTTTTGCTCTCACTCGTTTCACCGCTCTGTGTAAAAACAGCAGCTATTTCTTTATCTCTCGGAACGTAATCCGAATGACCTGTCTCATCCAGCCATTCTTCCATCTCCTCAGATCCACCATCCTCCGAGTATATTTCTGCCAGACCTGATTCAATGGCATTGACTCTGTTCTCGTTGATTTTGAGAACATATGACTTATCCAGTTCCTCTGTCAGGACCCCGGAAACGGGCCTCACAGATCCGTCCGAAAAGGCGGCAAGCAGACGCTCCTCGGTATACTCAGTTCCATTGTCCAGCGATGATTCAGCCAGTGTACGGACTGCATTGTCGTAGCTTTTAACAGCAGAAGTCCATTCCTTCTTTCC